>Ga0209638_1000642_pt1 | contig 22893 bp, 25 predicted proteins | sample BarGraNGADG00211_FD_184490 | JGI IMG/M metagenome (GOLD analysis project Ga0209638, IMG submission 184490) | Arctic peat soil microbial communities from Barrow, Alaska - Barrow Graham LP Ref core NGADG0002-211 (SPAdes) (version 2) | ecosystem: Environmental > Terrestrial > Soil > Wetlands > Peat...
CGCAGGTCCGACATCCGGTGGAGTACCGCCATGTTGGCGATGCCCAATGCCCGCGAGAGTTTCCACGATGCCTGCAGCCACCGGGCGACCCCGAGGTTGCTCAGCATTCAGTTACCCCATGGTTCGTGCGGGTTGGATCCCACTCGATCTGAACGGAGAAAGCCCAGTTCAGCGCACTGCGAGTCCTCAAAGCTCCTTGAAGGGCTCCAGATCGACCAGCAGTGCGCCTCGCTTGCAGCGAGGCGCACTGCTGCTGCCAGACCCTTTGCAACCGGACCAGCTTGTCACCGTAGAGAACACCGATCAGAGCCGGTTCGGCGTGCGCTGGGGGCCGGTGACACGGACATGTGGGGCGTCGTTATGGATGGTGTCGTGCACCCTGTGGCCACAGGGTGCCGATCAGTCACGGGCGACCACCGACCCGCTCTCGGAGATCAGGAGAGCGCACGGCAACTGAGCCGGCCCGAATTGCAGAGGGACGGCAAATGACATGGTCAGCCCGCTTGCACCCGGGGTTCAGACCGGGTCTGTGGAGACCCGGTCAGCGGTGGCGACGTGGGAGCTCCAGACAACGCCGTCCCAGTTGTCGCTGATCGTGGCGTCCGGTCGGGTCGGGGTACCAGGCTGGCGGCGATTCGACCGAGTCTGCCTTGTCTGCAGACCCAGAGCCTGTCGTCTTCATCGCCAGCCCAGAGAAGATGACCAACAGTCCCGCTGTCCCGATACCGGCAAGCCCCCGGAGTAAGCCGAAGAGCGAGAAGAGCATCAGCATCCCTCCCGCCGACAGTGCACCCGCCAACACCTGATCGGCGCCGACGGTGCGGTCATTCAGACCTTCTCACCCGAGCTGACCAAGCTGCAGGAGGTTGTGCTCGAACTTCTCAGCATCCCCGAGTTGCGCTACCGATGAGTGGGGGACGCAAAACCGTCTCGGGACGTGCGGAAAGTCAGTCATAGGTACCCCCCAGGAAGGTATCTACGAGATGCCGGTAGGTGACACCCAACATCGCCCCTCCTCGCCCGGCCTCTCCCGGTTCGGGTGGGGCCCCGCCGGGTGCGGCGCCGGCCCTTGCTCCGGTTCACCAGACGACCTACCTCAATGATTACAAGCATTAATTCAAAGGGAGGGGTATCATAGCCCCCGTTTCCATCCCATCTAGGCAAAAGAGGTCGGTAAAATGCCGAACGACGCAGCGGAAGAAGCTCTAGCCCACTGCCATATCTCGTCACTCCTGGCCAAGTACTACCAAGCCATCGACAGCGGCAAGTGGACGGTGTTGGATGATGAAGTTCTCGCCGACGGTGCCGTCTGGGAGGTCATCCAGCAATCCCCCACCGGAGGCACTATCGAGGACACGGTCAAGGGCCGGGCCGAGATCGTCGGGTGGTTCGAGAAGATCATGGGCGGTGAAGCTTCGATGAGTGAGGGCACCTGCCGCCACTTCATCTCGACCCACGTCATCGAGGTCAATGGCGACACCGCCCGGTCGAACAGCCATCTCCAGGCCTTCGACACCCACACACTCGGGATGCTCTCCAACGGGGTAGTCGAAGCAGACCACGTCAGGACTGATCGAGGCTGGCGGATCAGCCGGTACCACATTGAAGAAGACATCACCGATGCCGACATGGAGGCATTCAAGCAAGCCGTACCCCGATGAACGCCGCTGCATCATCGGCCGCGCTGCCTGACGATCGGAGATACCTGTGACCAAAACTGACTCCCTGGGCAGCAGCCAGAGCGCCCACTTCGTCGACATCTACAGCGAGGCCTACGACAACGACGTCCACGCCGCCCACCGGGCCGCCCGTGAGGCGGCCTGGTACGCCACCACCCCCATGGGGGTCATGGCCGTTCGCTACGCCGAGGTCAACTCCCTCCTGAAGGATCGCAGGCTCGGCGAGCTGGGAGGACAGGCTCTCATCGGCGTCGGCATCACCGACGGCCCCCTGTGGGACTGGTGGAACCTCATGCTGTTCAGCAAGGACGGCGAGGAGCATCTTCGTCTCCGCCGGCTGATCGCCAAGGCCTTTACCCCCCGCAAGATCGAGCAGATGCGAACGGTCATCAAGGAGATCGCCAACGGCCTGATCGACAAGCTCGACGGCCAGGAGCGCTGCGAGTTCGTCACCGCCTTCGCCGCCCCCTTCGCCGTAGCTGTGATCGGGCACCTGCTCGGCATCAAGGAGTCGGACTACGACCAGTTCTACCAGGCCTCGAGCGACCTGGCTCTGGCCTTCACCGGCCAGATCGGTGAGCAGCGTGAGCGCATCGAGGGCGGCCTGGCCGTGCTCAATGCCTACGCCGACGAGCTCATCGCCGAGCGCCGGCAGCACCCGACCGATGACCTGGTGAGCGACCTCATCGCCGCCGAGGAAGCGGGTGACCGCCTGAGCGGCGCCGAGCTGCAGATGCTCATCACCATCCTGATCTTCGGCGGCCTCGACACCACCCAGTGCCAGTTCGCCTGTGCCATCGCCACCTTCGCCGAGTACCCGAGCCAGTGGGAGCTGTTGGCCGCCAAGCCGGAGTTAGCTCCGGGCGCGACCGAGGAGATCCTGCGGTATGAGCCTGCCGGGGCGGGGGCGCCCCGCCGAGTGATCACCGAGTTCGATTTCGAGGGTCTCCACTTCAACGAGGACGACGTGATATTCCCCTCGTCGATGGCAGCCAATCGGGACCCGACCGTGTTCGACGACCCGGACACCTTCGACATCACCCGGCCCCGAGGTGCCACCCAGCTCACATTCGGCGGCGGGTTCCACTACTGCGTCGGGGCCGCCTTGGCGCGGGCCGAGCTGGAAGAAGCCCTCCCGGTGCTCGCCCAGCGACTGGTCGGTCTGGCGCCGGCCGGCCCGGTCGAGTGGCGCAAGCTGGCCACCATCCGCGGTCCCGAGGTCCTGCCGGTCTCCTTCCGCTCCTGAAACCCTGTCGGGCGCGTCGGCAGCCCGACGCTTCGCCGTACGCACTGGAGGTCTCGAATTCGCATGAAGATCGGCATTGCTCTGCCCACCTCCGGTACCGTCTCCCGCGGGGACACCCTGCTGCTGGCCCGCGCCATCGAAGAGCAAGGGGCCCGCCAATCTCGTTCGGGGAGGGGTCGCGCGTCGGAATTCCCCACGGTACGCGCGCGGCCCTCGCTCAAGGGGTGGACCCCGCTATCCAAGTACCATCGTGCATCGGTCCTCCCAGTCAGATGAGGTCCGGTCGATCCCCGAGCTGCCGGCGGATAGGCAGCTGTCTCCCCGTTCGGCCAAGCACGCCCGGGGATCCACGTCTATAATGATTGCATAGAAAGCCCGCAGCAGCTACTGGCCCGCGTCCTAGGTCACAGTGGGGCCGGGGCCACCGGATGCAACGATCACTGGAGAGTTCATGACTGACCGATTCACCAACAAGACCGCCATCGTGACCGGAGCCGGGTCGGGCATCGGGCGGGCGTCCGCCCGCCTCCTGGCCGGCGAGGGGGCGAACGTGGTGGTCGCCGACCTCAACCTGGCGAGCGCCGAGGAGACGGTGTCGATGATCGAGGAGAGCGGGGGTACGGCCCTCGCCCAGTGGGTCGACATCGGCCAGGAGGAGGCCATCGCCGCCATGGTGGCTGCTGCCGTCGAGCGCTTCGGCGGCCTCCAGCTGCTCCACAACAATGCGGCCGACGTCTCCATCATCCTGCGGGACGGGGACGTCGCCACCATGGAGGTCGAGGTGTGGGACCAGACCATGGGGGTCAACCTGCGGGGCCCGATGCTCGGGGTGAAGCACGCCCTGCCGCACATGATCGCCGCCGGGGGCGGTGCCATCGTGACCACCTCGTCGGCCTCCGGCCAGTTCGGCGACCTCTCCCGGGTGGCCTACGGGGTCTCGAAGGCCGGCATCGACTCCCTCACCCGCTACGTCGCCACCCAGTACGGCAAACAGGGGATCCGGGCCAACGCCGTGGCCCCGGGCGTCGTGAAGACGCCGGCCCTCGCGGCCAACGTCCCACCCGCCGAGATGGCCCTCTACGAGGACAACCACGTCACCCCGGGCATGGGCGAGCCCGACGACATCGCCCGGGCCGTGGCCTTCCTCCTGAGCGACGACGCGGCCTTCGTCACCGGCCAGGTGCTGAACGTCGACGGGGGCATCACCATGCATACCCCGCTGTACGCCCCCCAGATTGCTGCCAACCGCTGAGCGTCGGCCCGGTCGGCCCGCACTCCCCTCCCGGCTATCCGCCGAGGGGAAGGCGGGTGAGCCGGACGACGGAGCGCCGCAGCTTGCCGCTCATCATGATGAACGGGGTCTTCAGGACCAGCCCGTCCTCGGTGAGCTCGAAGTCACGGACCTGGGTGGTGCCCTTCCAGTTCTGGAAGGTGGCCGCCTCCAGGTTGTAGACCACCTTGCCGTCCAGCACCTCGAAGTGCCCGGCGAAGGCGCTGGCCGTGAGGAAGGCGGTGACGCGCTCGGCGTCCGTCCCGCCCATGATGTCCCCGTCGGGGAAGTCCGTCCGGTCGGACCGGGCGAGGATGGTGACCATGTACCCCTCGGCCGAGTAGGTCATGAGGCCGTCGGGAGACTCGCCGAAGGGGTGCTGGACGTCGCCGTCCTCGTCGATGGACTCCACGCTGGCCAGCCGGTAGGTGCCGACCAGCCTCCGCTGCAGCTCGGCGTCGGCCGGCGACTGGCTGCTCACGAGAACTCCATGAGCTCGAGGCGGACCCCGTCGGGGTCCGTGCAGTACACCGAGTCGATGTGGGGCGACTCGGCATCGACCTGGTACGCCACCCGGGTGTGGGGGTACACCTTGCCGCCGTACTCGGTGATGGTCGCCACGGTGCCGTCGAGGTCGGTGACGGCCAGCCCGAAGTGGGTCAGCCCGAACTGGTTCATCGGCCGGCGCTCGGCCGGGCCGATCGGGTCGGGCGTCACCCAGTGCAGGAGCTCGACCGACATGCCGTCCCTCTCCAGGAAGCGGAACTCGAGCTCGACGTCGTCCAGCTCCACGAGCGGGTCGATGTACGTCCCGACGGTCCCGTTCGGCTCCTTCGTCGTGAAGCCCAGTGCCTCGACGTAGAACTTCAGTGAGCGATCGAGATCCGCCACGCAGATCCCGATATGGGTGAACTGTTGGAGTGGCATTGCCTTCCGTTTCCTCTCAGTTGTTGTTGCACGAGTTGTCCGTACGACATGACCAAGGTCCCGCCCCGAATCCCGCCCACCTGATATCCATCCGCCGAAACCCACCAAGGAGCCCGCCGTCACATGAAGATCTCGCTGTCGCTTCCCCAGCTCATCGAACCGGGACATGCCGACCCCTACTGGCAGTCCTTCGCCCTGGCCCGCCTGGCCGATGAGCTGGGATTCGACACCGCCACCATCGGCCACCACCACTTCATCCCCGGCAACGTCCCTGACCCGCTCATGTTCATGGCCGCCGTCGGAGTGAAGACCGAGCGGATCCGCGTGGGCACGGGCGTGTTCCTGCTCGCCGTCCACCACCCGGTGCAGGTGGCAGAGCAGGTGGCCGTGCTCGACCAGCTGACCGGGGGAAGGGCCGTCCTTGGGGTCGGCGCCGGATGGAACGAGCTCGAGTTCCGGGTCTTCGGGGGCGACATCCACCAGCGCGGGGCGCGCCTGGAAGAGGGGCTCCAGATCATCCAGCACCTGTGGACGACCGAGAACGAGCCCTTCCACGGCCGGTTCTACGACATTCCCGCCCTGACCCTCCAGCCCCGCCCGGTGCAGAGCCCATACCCTGCAACCTGGGTGGCCGGCGTGGCGCCCGCCGCCCTCGACCGGGCGGCCCGACTGGGCGATGCCTGGATCTGGGGCCCTGTCCAGTCCCTCGGCCAGGGCCTGAAGTGCCTCGCCACCTACGAGGAGGCGTGCGGCCGCCACGGAACCACCCCCGACTGGATGCTCCGCCGCTACGCCTGGATCGGGACGGACCGGCGCCACATCGAAGAGGTGGTCCTGCCGAGCTACGTGGACCAGGTCATGGGCCACTGGCGCGAGTCGGCCGAGGGCGAGGAGGAACGCGAGCTGGTGGCCCGGATCGACCGGGGCGAGAAGGTGGCGGCCGAGGAGATCGCCGGCGACCGGCTGCTGTGGGGGACGCCCGACCAGATGCTCGGCCAGATCGACCGCTACCGGAAGCTGACAGGGGTCGAGCACCTGCACGTCTCGTTCGGGGCCGGCCTGCCGAGCGACAGCCCGGCCGGGTTCAGGGGCACCTACGAGGAGCATCGGGAGATGCTCACCCTGTTCGGCACCGAGGTCATGCCCAACCTGTGAGCGCACACTCGCCGCTTACGACGGCTGTGACTCCTGGATGCAGACCGTCGTGCCCGTGCGCTCGGTGAGCACCGCCTGGCGGACCCGGTAGCTCTGGCGTCCCTCCAGCCAGCCGAGGCGCTCGGCCAGGGTGTCGGGCTCGATGACGTCCTCGAAGGCCACGACAGCGCCGTTCGCCACGGCCCGCCCGACCGCCTCGTCCAGGTCGGCGACCTCGTAGACGGTCGAGAAGACCCCCTCGCCCTTCGCCTCCAAGAAGGCCTCGAGGGCCGGGGTGAAGGGGCCCGGCTCCTCGGTGGGGGCCACGATCTCCACCCCGGACTCCCAGGACATGAGTAGGTGGAGGCCGAGCTCGTCCACCTGGCTCGAGGCCAACGGCACCCCGAGCGCCTCGGACCAGTACCGGGCGAGCCCGGGGAGGCTCTCGCGCCGCACGCACCACACCACGTGGTGGACTGCGGCATGGACAGGCGCAGGGGCGGCCTCGATGCCGGTCACTTGGTCGTGCGGGCGCCCATGCGAGCCAGGTCGGCGTACTGGGGCAGGTGGGCGAGCTGGCCGCCGTCCACCTTGATGACCTCGCCGGTGATGAACGAGGCGTCGTCGGAGGCGAGGAACAAGACCGCCTTGGCCAGGTCCTCGGCGTAGCCGTGGCGGGGCAGCAGGTTGTGCTCCAAGACGATGTCGAGCACGTCGGCCGGGCATACGTCGAGGGTGTTCTCGGTGAGGATGCAGCCGGGCGACACCACGTTGCAGCGGATGTTCTGCTTGCCGAACTGGGTGGCGACCGACCGGCTGAGGGAGATCACCGCCGCCTTCGAGCTGGCGTAGGCGGTCTGGGTCATGTCGCCGGCGAAGGCCTGGTTGGAAGAGGTGTTGACGATGGATCCCCCGCCCCCCTCGATCATGTGGGGCACGGCGTACTTGCAGGCGTACAGGACGCTCTCCAAGTTGATGCGGATGGACCGGCCCCAGGTGTCGGCGTCGACGTCCAGCACGCTCAGGTCCCCGGCGTGCTGCCAGCCGGCGGTCAGTGCGGCGTTGTTGTGGAGGATGTCGAGGCGGCCCCACTCATCCACGGCCCGCTGCATGAGGGTCTCGATCTCGGCCGGCTGGCCGACGTCCACCGTGGCCGCGATGGCCGTGCCGCCCGACTCGGCGATCTCCTTCACGACGGTTACGGCCCGTTGCTCGTCGATGTCGGCCACCACCACCTTCGCCCCCTCGGAGGCCAGTAACTTGGACGAGGCCCGGCCGATGCCGGCCCCTCCACCAGTGACGATGGCTACCTTGTCTTCGACTCTTCCCATGGTGTGTCGTCCTTTCGTTCCTGTTCGTTCAGGCTAATCCGCGAGCGATGGGGACTGCTCAGGCGTAGGGGTCCACGCCGAGCGCCTCTTCTTCGACCAGCACGTCGGCCTGGCCCAGATAGGAGGCGAGCAGCTGCTCGCGGCCGCCGAGCTGGTCCGGGGTGCCCTGCATGACGATCTTCCCCTCGGCCAGCACGTAGGCTCGGTCGCAGAGGCCGAGGGCGAGAGCGGTGTTCTGCTCCACCACCAGCACCGGGGTGACCTTGCGGATCTCCGAGAGGGCGTCGAACACCGCCTGGACGACCAGGGGGGCGAGCCCGAGGGAGGGCTCGTCCAACAGGAGCAACTTCGGCGCCGACAGGAGGGCCCGGCCGATGGCCACCATCTGCTGCTCACCGCCCGAGAGGGCATAGCCGGGCCGGGTCTTGAGGTGCTGGAGCGCGGGGAAGAGGTCGTAGACCTCGTCCATGCCGTAGGCCGGGGTCCGCTTGAAGCTGGCCACCCGTCCCATCTGGAGGTTCTCGTGCACCGTCAAGGTCGGGAACACGTGGCGGCCCTCGGGCACGTGGATCAGGCCGCGGCGGGCGATCTGGTTGGGGAGGACCTTGCGCACCGTCTCGCCGTCGAAGCGCACGTCCCCGTCGAAGGGCACGAGGCCGGTCATGGCCCGCAGGATCGAGGTCTTGCCCGCGCCGTTCGGGCCGAGCAGCGCGATCACCTCGCCTTGCTCGACGACGATGTCGACCTGGCGGACAGCCTCGGTCGTGCCGTACTGCACGCGGAGCTGGTCAGTGCTGAGCACTGTCGGCCGCCCTTCCGAGATAGGCGTCGATGACCCGCTGGTCCTTCCAGATGTCCCCGGGCGGCCCATCGGCCACGGCCAGGCCCTGCTCCATGACGAGGACACGGGAGCTCAGCCGGTCGATGAAGTCGATCTTGTGGTCGACGACCACGATGCCGAGCTCGGGGGTCTTCAAGTTGGTAAGGATCTCACCCAGGATCCTCGTCTCTGCGTCGTTCAGGCCCGCGCTCGGCTCGTCGAGCAGGAGGATCCGGGGGGCAGCATTGACCGCCCGGGCCAGGTCGAGGAGGCGACGCTGGCCGTAGGTGAGGGTGGCCGACGGCCCGTCGTCGCGGCTCGCGATGCCGCAGACGGTGAGGGCGGACCGCGCCCTTTCGACCCGGTCCCTCTCGTTGTTCCTCATGGCCGGCCGCCCGAGCATGGATCCGAGGAACCCGCTCCACCGCTTGTTGCGGGACGACATCATGACGTTCTCCAGGCACGACAGCGACTCGTAGGTCTGTGGCGCCTGGAAGACCCGGCAGATGCCCTGGTCATAGGCGACCCGCGGGCGGCCGAGGCGCATCGGGGTCCCGGCCACCGTCACCGTCCCCGACGCCTCGACGATGCCGGAGAAGGCGTTGAGCAACGTGCTCTTCCCGCTCCCGTTCGGGCCGACGACCCCGAGGCACTCCCCGTGGCGCAGGGTCACCGACACGTCGCGGACGGCCCGAACCCCGCCGAAGGACACCGAGATTCCCTGGGCCTCGAGCAGCGCCGGGCCCGGGCCGCCGTCCAGGCCCGTGGCCCCGGTCGGGACGGGGGCGGTGGTCACGAGCTCGCAGCCGTTCGCCGCTGCCAGAGGTGCCTACCGGTGACCATGACCGATCGGCCGACCCCGATCAGGCCGTGGGGTAGGAGGATGACCACCACGAGCAACAGTCCCCCATAGACGATGGTCTCATAGGCCTGGAGCGACGTGAGGACCTGGGGGATGACCACGTAGAAGGCGGCCCCGAGGACCGGGCCCCAGTAGGAGTCGGAACCTCCGAGCAGCAGCATCAAGAAGATGCCGATACTGAGCGAGAGGCCGAACGAGTCGGTGCTGATGGTCCCCGTGAGGTGCCCGATCATTGCGCCCGAGAGCCCGCCGGCCGCAGACCCCAGGGCGAACAGGGTGATCTGGGTCTTCACCACTGGGACTCCAGCCGTGCGGGCCACAGGGCCGTTGTCCCGCGCCGCAATGGCGTCACGGCGCAGGGGCGAGCGCTCCAAGAGGACGGCGACCACCAGGACGAGGGTCAACAGGCCGATGAAAAGCCAGAACACGTCCTCGCCGGTCAGGAGGACCGTCCCCCCGATCTGCGGCGGGCTGATCCCGATGGTCTGGCCGTCTGCCCCGGTCAGACTGGTCAACTTGGGGAAGACGATGAGGCCGACCTCGGTAACCGCCAGTGTGGCAATGGCGAAGTAGAACTCTCCGGTGCGGGCCGTGGCGAGGCCAATCAGGGCGGCGAAGACGGCGGTGGCGGCGATCGCCGCCACCAGGCCCAGCAGGAACCACTGCGGGCCCAGCTCCCTGGTGACCCAGGCCGAGATGTAGCCACCGAGCAGCATCATGAACGTCTGGCAGAAGGCAAACCGGCCGGCCAGGCCGAAGATCCAATAGAAGCCGATGGCGGCGATCGAGTAGGCCGTCCACTGGTTCATGAGGCTCTGGTCCGACAGGGACGTGACTACCCGGGGGAGGATCAGACAGGCGGCCACAGCGAAGATGGCGACACCGATGATCTGGTGCTGCCGGTAGACGCCGGGGAGCTTCGGGAGCGAACGGTCGGCCAGGAGCTTCGGGACCTCGGGGGACGTCTGAGCGGTGGTCACAGCCGGCTGCTCTTGAGCACGAGCAGGCCCTCCGGACGGACCACCAGGACGAGGAACATCAAGATGAAGGGGAGGGCCTCGGCATAGCCCTGGAGCACGTAGCCCCCGAGCAGGTTCTGCACCAGGCCGACCACAATGGAGCCGAGGATCACCCCGCCGATGCTCCCGAAGCCGCCGAGGACGGCGGCGGCGAAGCCCGAGATCATGAGGGTGAACCCGAAGGTCGGGGTGACCTCGTTGAGCGGTGCGATGAGGACACCGGCCAGGCAGGCCAAGGCGGCCGACAGCCCGAAGGCCAGCATGGACAGGGTGCGCATGGCCACCCCGTTGAGCTGGGCCATCTCGGGATCGGCGGCCATGGCCCGCACCTGGCGCCCGAACGAGGTCTTCTCGAACACGAACAGGACGGCGGCGAGGACGACGACCGCCGCCACCACGATCAGCACCTCCTGGGCTGGGATGCGCGCCCCGTCGATGGTGAAGATGACGTTCTGCACGGGGCTCGCCAGGGACTTGGGGTTCGCCCCCTGCCACACGGCGATCAGCCCCTCGATCATGATGGCGGCGGCCAGGGTGGCGATGACGGCGACGAGCGGCGGCCGCTTCCTCAACGGGGCATAGGCGATCCGCTCGACGATGACCCCGACGAGGAACAGGGCGATGAGGGCCAGCGCATAGGCGGCCACGCTCGGCAGGCCCCATTCGGCGATGACCCAGATTGCCACGTAGGCGCCGAGGGTGACCAGGTCACCGTGGGCGAAGTTGAGCACCCCCGTCGCCTTGTACAGCAACAGGAAGCCGACGGACACGAGGGCGAGTACGCCTCCGAGGGAGATGCCACTCGCCAGGAGGGAGATTAAAGTGCTCATCCGATTACTTTCTCCAGTCTGAACGAACCCGGCTCGCCGAAGAGCACAGGTCGGGGCGGCCCGTTTCCGGGCCGCCCCGACCTGCTGGTTCAGCCTCCGGCCGGCGTCGGCGAGAGCTGGAAGACCTTGCTCGTCACCGGAGCGGTCAACGACGAGAAGGTGATGATGGTGGCCTGGTGGTTGAGGATGTGGGCCCCATCAGCCTTGAACGGACCGCAGGCGGCTGCCATCGAGACCTTCGGGATGGCGGCTTGGACTTTCTGCGGGTCGGAGCTCTTGGCCGCCTCGATGGCCCGGATGGCGAAGTACACGCCGTCATAGCCCCACGTCGAGTTTGGCGTGGCCGGGGTTTGGTACGCCGCCTGGTAGGCCTTCACGAAGGTGGCCAGGCTCGGCGAGTACGACGGGTTGGCCGGATTGCACGGCCCCGCCACCGACATCTTGGACAGGGTGTCGGCCGGGGCCAGGTTCAGGCCCGCCACGAGGGAGCCCGACTCGTCGGTCATGGTCGGGATGTTCATCCCCTGCTGGTACATAGTTTTCAGCTGGAGGGCTACCGGATTCGGGTAGGCCCAGTTGAACACGGCGTTGGCGCCCTTCATCGCCAGCACCTCGGAGGTCAGGTCGGTCGCCTGCTCGCTGAACTGCTGGGTGGCGAAGGGCTTGAGGCCGAGCGAGGCCAGTGCCTTGGTGGCGTAGGTCACGCCCTCCTGGCCGTAGGAGTCGTTCCCGGCCATGATGCCGATCCTATTCATGCCAAGGTCCTTCACCTGGTAGGTGATGCCGGCATTGATCAGCTGGGGATCGTAATTGCCGAGAAACCAGGTGTATGGGGACATCCCGGTGACGCCGTTCACGTCGTTCGGCTGGCCGATGTCCGTGACCAGCACGGGGATCTTGGCGGCCGAGATGTCCGTGGCAAGGGCTGGCACCTGTGTGGGGCTGGGTACGCCGATCATGACCGTGGGATTCTGGCCGGCTGCGGCCAGGAAGTCCGACACTGTCGCCTGGAGATCGAGGGGCGGAAGCGTCTGACGGAAGTCGGTGACCTCGTGGCCGCCCACTCCACCGGCAGCATTGATCTCCTTGACGGCCAGGGTGGCGCCGCGCTGCATATCGCTCACGGCCACCGAACTCTCACCCTGGATCTCCCAGAGGAAGCCCAACTTGACCGGGGCGCTCAGCTTGAAGCCGGTGCTGGAGCCACCACTCGCGGGTGCCACCGTGGACGACGTCGTCGATGCCGACGGCGACCCCCCGCAGGCGGCCACTGTGCTCACTAGGGCCAGAGCAGAACAGATTGCGATTGCCCTCCCCGTTCGGCCGAAAGACCGTACATGTGTCATTGCTCTCCTCAAGTTGGGCCGGCCTCGTGCCGGCTGATTACTGAGCCCCCCGACAATGCGGTGCGAGAAGCCTGAGCCACCTCGCTCCCCACGAAGCGTGGTGCCAAGCGCCGCTCCCCGAGTCGGAAGTGCGATTGTAACATCTGACGCTTATTTGTCAATGATTGATTGGATGGAAATTCGAAAGCCTTGAGTGCCCGTCGCCTGACAAGAAGGTGGGTTCTCCCCACTTGTGCGCTCAGTCTCCCCCTTGTCCTGCGCAGGCACCCCCGTGCCTCCCCGGTTCGTCGAGCACCCCCGACCCCGAAAACCTATAATGATTGACTGTTCACGACAAGTCCTTATTGAGGCCTGACATTCGGGCGCCACCGTCGAGAAGGGTCAGATGGAGACACCAACGAACGACAACCGAGTCACAGGGGTCGTCGATGCCGATAACCACTACTACGAGCCGGACGATGCCTTCGTCCGGCACCTCGACCCGGCCTTCGCCGAGCGGGCACTCAGCATCCGCCGGGCCACCGACACGGACGGGCGCCCGTACTTCGGACAGCAGCCGCTCTACTATCTGGAGCGCACGCCCGTCGACCGCATGGGGCGACCGGGGTCGTGGCGCCACGACAAGGACGGCCGCTACCAGCCTTTGCCCGAGGACGACCTCCTCACCCCCGGCCAGATCCCCCACCTCTTCCGCCAGGACGCCCGCATGGCCTGGATGGACGAGGTCGGAGTGGAGGCCTGTGTCCTGTGGCCCAGCCTCGCCCTCGGCATCGAGGTGCAGATGCGCGACGACCCGGCGGCCTGCGCCGCCAACTTCAGCTCCTTCAACCGGTGGCTGGAGGAGGACTGGGGGTTCGACTTCGGAGAGCGCATCTTCGGCGCACCCTGGTTGACCCTGATCGACCTCGACACGGCCATCGTCGAGCTGGACAGCCTGATCGCCCGTGGTGCCCGGGCGATCGCCGTGCTCTTCGCCCCGGTCAACGGCCGTTCACTCGGCGACCCCTACTTCGACCCCATCTGGGCCCGGTGTGCCGAGGCGGGGGTCCCGGTCGGTTTCCACGGTGCCGAGTCGGGCTACAACCAGCTGTTCTCCACCCAGTGGGGCGAAGCGGGGCGACCGGCGGCCCACCAGCAGTCCCCCTTCCAGCGGGCCGCCTTCTTCGAGCGGGCCATTATGGACACCCTGGCGGCCTTCGTCCTCCACAACGTGTTCGGACGGCACCCGGGCCTGCAGGTGATGAGCATCGAGAACGGATCGGCCTGGGTCCCCTACCTCCTGCGGGTCATGGACAAGGCCATCAAGAGCGGCATGTACGGCCCCTCGTTGGGGGGTCAGGTCACCGAGCGGCCGAGCGATATCTTCCGACGCCACATCTCGGTCGCCCCCAACGATGACGACGACATCCGGGGCCTGGTCGACCTGATCGGCGCCGACAGGGTGCTGCTGGGCTCCGACTACCCCCACCCCGAGGGTCACGAGGACCCGCTGCACTTCCTCGACGGCTCCGGGCTCACCCCGGAAGAGGTCGGGCTCATCGCCCACGACAATACGGCCGAACTGCTCCGGCTGCAGGAGGCGTCGGCCGCCGGTGGATGAGTCCGGCCGTCGAGTCGGCCATATGGCTGGCCGGGTGGCGGTGGTCACCGGAGGCGTCTCGGGGATAGGGAGGGCCACCGTCGAGATCATGGCCTCCGAGGGAGCCGTCGTGGTCATCGCTGACCTGGATGCAGCAGGTGCGGCAGACGTGGCGGAGCTCAGCCGAGCGATGGGCGGCGACGCGCTGGCCGTCCCGGTCGATGTGGCCGACGAGGACTCCGTCACAGCCATGGTGGCCCACGTGGTCGACGCCTACGGCCGGATCGACGTCCTGGTCAACTCGGCGGCCATCACCGACGCCCGGCACCAGGCCAGCGACAGCGAGGTGGCGGCCATGGACCTCGACGTGTGGAACCGCACCCTGGCCATCGACCTCTCCGGCACCATGCTGGTGTGCAAGCACGTCCTCCCGGTGATGATCGAACGAGGTCAGGGCTCCATCGTGAACGTCTCGTCCAACTCGTCGCTCGGTGGGGACCTCGCCCTCAGCGCCTACGCCGCGGCCAAGGCCGGAGTCAACAGCCTCACCCGCTCGATCGCCACCGCCTACGGCAAGGCCGGCATCCGCTGCAACACGGTGTCTCCGGCCGCCATTCAGGGCCCGACCTTCGCCGTCAACGTTCCGCCATCGGTTGTCGAGGCCATGGAGGCCAACTGCCTGCTCCCCTACGCGGGCCGGCCCAGCGACGTGGCCGAGGCCATCGTGTTCTTGGCCTCCGAACCGTCCCGGTTCATCACCGGCCAGCTGCTGAGCGTGGACGGCGGCATGCTCGCACCGCTACCCCACGTCTCCGACCTCCGCCGCCTGGGGCTGGCCTCCGTGGTTCCGGACGGGAGGGACACGCCCGGCCAATGAGAATCTGCCCGTGATTCAGGCCCGGGCTCTGCGCGGTCGACCGGGGCCCGAGTCGGCGGTCAACCCGGGGCGCCTCCACCGACGGCGCCGAGGGGGATGTCGGTCACCTGGACGATGTAATTGCTCGTCGTGGCGTAGACGTCGGGCTCTGCCACATGATCGCGGACCAGCTGCTCGGCAAAGTCGGCCTTGCCGCCGGCAATGGCGTCAAGGATGGACTCATGGCTGCGCAGCCCTATCTCCTTCGTCTTCATGTCTGGCGCCTCGTCGGTGGTGACGATCCGATGAGCCCATGTGTCGAGCTGCAGGCCCCACAAGGACTCGAGCGCGCCGACCACGACGACGAGTGTCTCGTTCCCGCACCGCTTCACGAGGAGCCGGTGGAACCGGCGCATCTCCAGCCCGAACAGCTGAGGATCCTCGATCAGCTCACGGCCGCGCACACAGGTGGCCCGCAGGTCGGGGACGACCTCCTTCGCCCGATCGGGGCGGCGGGCACAGAACCCGGCACACAGGGGCTCGAGCTCGGCAAGGGCCTTCTCCAGGTCGGACACCTCGACGCGCTTGGACTGGAGGATCATGCCGATCGAGTAGGCGGCAGCCGGCACCTTCGGGGCATGCACCACGGCACCCCCGACGTTGCCCCGGCGGATGCTGATTAAACCCTCACTCTCGAGGATCCGCAGCGCCTCGCGCACCGACGGCGGGCTGACGCCGAACTCCTGTAGGAGGCCGTCGAGCGTGGGCAGCGACGACCCGTCGGGCATCTCGCCCGAGACGATCCTTTCTCTGAGCGATTTCGCCACGATGTCAGCCAGCCGTGGCTGGCGCAGCTGCTTACGAGACGGCTGACGATGCTCCGACGTCACAGAAGGCCCTTCCTCCGACGCCGAGCCCGATGTCACGACGTCCACCCACATTAATGCCCGCCCGTCTAGGGGAAGTCCAGCTCAGTCCGTCAGCGCAGCGTCGGCGACGACGACCGGCAGGTGCTCGGGTCCGTATTCGAGCATGTGGTCGACGCTGACCCACTCGAAATCGTCCGCCAGCTTCGGGCGGCCACCGGCGTAGCGGGCGGCAATCTCCTCCATCACGACCTTTCCGGCCATCAAGGTGAGATGGTTTCCGAGGCACAAGTGTGGCCCGAACCCGAAGGCCAAACTCTCGGGCTCCCCGCTGCGATCGAGGCGGAAGGTGTCAGGGTCCGGGTAGACGGACTCGTCCCGGTTAGCGGCGGCGATGCTCAGCAGCACCATCTCGCCCTTGCCCACGGGGCAGCCTCCCACTTCTGTATCGGTGGTGGCATGACGGAACATGAACTGCACCGGCGCCTCCATGCGGAGCGACTCGACCACGGCTGCCGGGATCTTCGACGGGTCCTGCTCGATGGTCTGGGCGAAGCCGTCCTCGTCGGTGAGGTAGCGGTAGATCAGGTTGCCGAGCAGGTAGCTGGCCGATAGCGATCCAGCCAGGATGTTGATGGTGAGCGTGCGGACATGGTCCTCGGCGATTCGCCAGTCGTCGGCGGCGACGGTGTTGACCATGACGCCGAGCAGGTCCTCTGGCTCCTTGCCCCGGCGCTCGTCGATCAGCTTGTCAATGGCGGCCGAGAGGTCGGGGAACGAGTTGGCCACGCCCACGCCGAGCTCGGTGCGCCCGGTGGGCACCCAGGTGCTGTGCAGCACCTCGTTGCACCAGTCCATCATCTGGTCGTGCATCTCGTCGGGGATGCCGAGCACGTGGGCCGAGATCGAGCCGGGCAGGGCGATGGCGAAATCGTCCATCAGGTCCCCACCGCCCTTGGCGTCGAAGTCGTCCAGGCGATGTCGGACGTTTTCCCGGGTCCACTCCTCGGCGGCGGCGGCCGTTGCGGGCGTGAAAGAGCGGAGGAAGATCCGACGGATCTTCGGGTGGATGGGGGGATCGAGCTCGCCGAGGAAGGACTCCTCCTCCGGCACGACCACACCCGGGGCCCGCATGTCACCGGCCGAGGAGAAGCTCTTGTTGTCCTTGAAGGCCTTGGCGGTGTCCTCGTAACGCGTGGACACAACCAGGCCCTCGCTCGGCCGGACGACGCCCTTCTCGCGCCGGATCCGTCCCATGAACTCCATGCTCTTGGCCTTGGTCGGGTCCGATGGGTCGAAGGCGAACTCAGCATCCACGGTCATGTTCACGCACCTCCACGAATTGTCGAATGAGCCTTGGGTGGGGGCCAGCTATCCCGGCGTCACCACCAGCGGCCCCCCAAGCAGCTTGGCGTCGTGCTGCAATGCTGGCACATGGCATGGAGACCTGTCAATCATTGAGAGAGAAGCGCCCTAGCTCCCGGCGGTCAGTTGATCGGGCAGCTGCCGCCGTCCACCATGATCGTCTGTCCGGTCACGAATCGGGCCTCGTCGGCCAGCAGGAATCGGACCACCGGGCCGATGTCGCTGTGCGGCTCGCCCAGTCGCCCAAGGGGTATGCGGCCGAGCACCCGGGCCTTGTTAGCCGGATCTTCGAAGTAGCGGTCCATGGCAGGGCTGGAGGACAGGGGCGCCACTGCGTTGACCCGTATGCCCGACGGCCCCCACTCCCGCGACAGCACCCGGGTCAGGCCGCGCTCGGCTGCCTTGACCATGGCATAGGTGGTGAGGTTGGGCTTGCCCTCGAAGCCCGCCTCGGATGTCAACATGACCACCGACCCGCTCCCCGACAGTCGCAGCAACTCGAAGAACCCGAGGTTGAGGAGGTAGGGGCCACGTAGGTTGACCAGCATCTGGTCCTGGATCTCCTCCATGGAGACCTCCATGAGCGGATCGGGCCGGGAAGACCAGCCGCTCGTGGCGTTGTGCACCAGGCCGTCCAGCCGACCCGATACGTCGGTGACCGTCTTCACGACGGAGGCGACCGAGTCGGGGTCTCCGACATCGCAGGTCACGAAGCGGCCCAGGCCACCGGCGGCCGTGACCTCGTCGGCCACCGATGTGCCTTCGTCGACCCGGCGGGCCGCCACCCAGACTTCCCAGCCTGCCTCGCCACAGGCGGTGGCGATCCCACGGCCGACCCCACCCGATGCTCCGGTCACCAGCACGGTCTTGGCGCTCACGTGGTCCTCCCCCCGTCCGGCGTGGTCACCGAAGCGGTCACGCCGCAGGCGTCGTCTGACAGCAGGTACCGGACAGCTCCGACCACCTCGTGGTCGATCCGCCCCGGGAAGACACCAAGGGGTGGCGCCATGCCCAGCATCTCGTCGGGTGCGGTCCACAGCTCGGTGGTGACGGCATTGGCCCGTAGCCCACGCTTGCCCTGGGCCGCGGCCACGCTGCGGGTCACGCTGATCACCCCTTCTGCCGCAGCCACGAGGGGCGCCCACCCGATCGAGTCCAGCGCCGAGGGCCGTTCCACCACCACGACCAGGGATCCTCCGTCGGCACAGCGACGGGCTGCCGCTCGCACGGCCAGGAACCAGAGGGTCATGCGCTGTTCGACCTCGGCGATCCACTCGCCGGCGCCGACGTCCACAAACGACCGGGCCGAGCCCACGTCGGGATCCCAGCAGCAGACCACGACCCTCGAATGGGTGTCCCCTGCGCTGGCCGTCTGCTCCCACTGGGCGAGCTCGTCCTGCCAGCTCCAGCCCCACTGTCCGTCCTCCACCTTGAGCTGGGGAAACGAGACCAGGTCACAGGGACCGAGATTGTCCTTCAGTATGGTGAGAGGGCCGCTCGGATGGCCCAACAACAGAACCGAATCACTCACCGGGTGCCCTCATCGCTACGGTCCGCCGAACCTCGCATCACCGCTCAGGACGCCTCGGCCTCGAAGGAGATGGGGGTGCGCAGGACGCCACGGGTCGGGACCAGCTGGGCCCGCTCGATGCCGTCCTCCTCGACCTCCCAGTCGCCGAGGCTCGACACCAGGCACTCGAGGGCGACCCTGGTCTCGAGCTTGGCGACGGCGGCACCCAGGCAGTGGTGGATGCCGTGTCCGAAGGTCCAGTGCGACTTCACGTTACGGTCGAGGTCGAAGCGCTCGGGCTCGGGGAAGACCGTCTCGTCGTGGTTGGCCGAGCCGTAGAGCAGGAGGACCTGGTCGCCGGCGGGGATGACGGTGCCGCTCATCTCCACGTCCCGGGTGGTGCTGCGGGCGAGCCCCTGGACCGGGGAGACGTAGCGCAGGAGCTCGTCGATGGCCGACGGCCAGCGCTCGGGCTCCGCGGCCAGCTTCCGGCGCTCGTCGGGGTGGCGACCGAGCACGATCACGGCGTTGGCGATCATGTTGATGGTGGTGTTCTGCGAGGCGTCGTGCAGCAGCGAGCAGAAGCCCGAGATCTCCTCGTCGGTCAGGTCGGCGTCGTCTTCCACCTTGGCGTAGTAGATCTGGGAGATGAGGTCGTCGCCCCGCTGCTCTTTGCGGTCGGCGACCAGCTCACGCCAGTAGACCTCCATCTCGCCGTAGGCCTGGAGGGCCTCAGGGCTGGTGAAGTCCGCACCCCCGATGGTCGCCAGGTTCCAGTTGAGGAACTTGCGCTGCTCGGCCCGGGGCAGGCCCATGAGCTCGCACACGACGGTCGAGGGGATCAGCTGGGCGAACTCGGTCGTGGCGTCGGCCACGCCCTTCTCCTTGAAGGCGTTAATCAGGTTGGTGGCGTGCTCACGGATGAACGGCTCGAGGCCGGCCACCCGGGGCGGGGTGAGCACCCGGGACAGGGTCTTCCTCAGCGTGTCGTGCCGGGGCGGGTCCATGTTGAACATGTTGAGGGGCAGCAGGCTGACGTCGATGTCGATGAGCGTGCCGGTGGCCGAGGAGAAGGTGCGCCAGTCCGAGGCGGCGGCGTCCACGTCGGCCGCCCGGCTGAGCATCCAGTAGTGCGGGAACACCCGCGGGTTCTCGTTCTCCAGCTTGTAGACGGGGAACTCGTGTCGCATCCGCTCGTAGGCGGGGAACGGGTTCTCGAAGAACGCTGGGTCCAACGGATTGAAGGCGAAGTCGTCTGCCATGGTCAGGTCCCCTTCGTGGCATCCACCTGGCACTCTGCCGGGTGGTAGTGGGTAGTGGGCGGTATTATAGCTATGATTGCAATCAAAGCTGCCCGGCGCATTGGGCAAGTAGCCGGGGGGAGTCTCACCGCAACCATTCAGCTGTTCCATCTGAGCCCTGCAGGCCGCTGACCTCGCGATTCGCGAAACCTCCTGGTAGTTGCTTGACTCTTCGGCATGGCATCCGGTGGGGAACAAGGCGACAACGAGGTCGTCGCCGAGAACGATCGGCTGCATGGCGAGGTCGATCGGCTCACCGGCGAGGTCGCCCGATTGGCCGGCGAGAATGTGGAACTGCGATCCGAGATCGACTCGTTCGCCCGGAAGATCGCAGCTCTGGAGAAGCGACTGGGCAAGAACTCGGAGAACTCGTCGCTTCCGCCGTCCTCGGATCTCTTCGGGCGCAAGAAGGACAAGCCGGAGAACGCGAACCGTGCTGCACCGCGAGCTCTGGGGCGCAATCCCGGCAAGCAGCCCGGCGCTGAAGGGAAGCACCTAGCCACGTCGACGATCCCGACGAAGTACGGCTCCACACGCCACCCGCCTGCAGCGACTGTGGAGCAGACCTGGCCAACGCTCCCGTGGAGCGAACCGAGATTCGCCAGGTCACCGACATTCCGGTGCCGGTGATGTTCACCATCGAGCACCGGGCCGAGTCCAAGCGGTGTACGTGCGGGACGGTGACCAAGGCCGCCTTCCCAGAAGAGGCTCGGGGGCATGCGAGCTACGGGCCGAGGATCCGGGCGACCGCCCTCTACCTGATGTGCCGCCAGCACCTGCCCTTCGAGCGGACGAAAGAGGCGATGGCCGATCTCCTCGGCGTCTCCGTGTCCACCGGGTTCCTCGACTCGGTCTACTCGCAAGGGGCGCAAGGACTCGCGGAGTTCCTCGCCTCGGTCCTCGCCCAGCTGCGAGACGCAGACGTCGTCCACATGGACGAGACCTCCGACCGTCTGGGCAAAGGAACCATCTGGTTCCACGTCGCCTGCACCGAGATGTTGACCCTGCTGCATGCGGACCAGACCCGAGGGCCGGACGGCATCGAGGCGACCGGCCTGTTCCCGGACTTCACCGGCGTGGCGGTCCACGACCGGCTCGGTTGGTACTTCGACTACGACCAGGCGACCCATGCCGCATGTGGGGCCCATTAGGCGGAACCCGGGATTATGCGGAACAGGCTGAACCAGACACCCGGATTGCCAGCAGTGGCGGGCTTCGTTCATCGGGCCGTCGTGATCGGTTCTGCATAATCGCCAGCCTCAGGTCGCGGCGAGTACCGTCCGGCCGAACCGGTCGAGCGCGTCGAGCTGGGCATCCCGGGTGTCCCCTGGCAGGGCCACGCTCACCCACTCCACCCCGATGCACTCGAGCTCGCGGATCGACGCCACCACCCGGTCCTCATCGACCGGCCGTGCGCCCATGGCCAGCCCCTCGGGGATGAAGCACACCGTCAGCGGTGCGGTCCGGCCGACGTCGGCCGCATGGGCCCGGGCGTATTCGAGGGAGACGGCGAGGTCCGCCGCCGTCTCGAGGGGTGCCGTTCGGGTACGGGCGGCGAACCGGGCCGGATTGGGGAACGGGCACCAGCCGTCGGCCGACTCCACGGCCCGCCGGATCGCCCGGCGGCTGTTCCCCCCGATCCACAGCGGCGGCCGGGGGCGCTGGCGGGGCCGGGGCAGCATGGTGTTGCCCGGTGCCCGGTAGCCGCTCCCCTCGAAGGTGACGCTCGCACCGGTCCAGGCAGCGTCCATGGCGGCCAGCGCCTCGTCCATCCGGTCGGTGCGATCGTCGAAGGGTGCCCCCAACGCCTCGAACTCCGGCTCCAGGTAGCCGGCCCCGAGGCCCACGACGGTCCTGCCCCCGCTCAGGACGTCGAGCGTGGCGATCCCCTTGGCGGCCAGGAACGGGTTCCGGTAGGCGAGGACGAAGAGGTTGGTGTGGAGGAGCACCGTCGACGTCGCTGCCGCTGCGAACGACAGTGCGACCAGCGGGTCGAGGGCATGATGGCCGCCGTGGGCCAGCCAGTCGTCCCCCGGGAACGGGTGGTCGGTGGTGTAGACCGCGCCGAAGCCGGCGGCCTCGGCCGCGGCCGCCAGCTCGCCGATGGCGCCCGGGGCCAGGAACTCCTCGCCGCAGTCGACGCGATGGGTCGGCAGACCGTAGGAAACCTGCACCGTCGCTACCCGACCCCGTTGCCGACCAGATCGGCCAGGAAGGCCGGCATCCGCGACGGCCTGCCGGAGGGGTCGACGGCCCCGTGCACGGTTACCGCCGTCGCCCGCGCCTCGCCCGTGGCCTCGAGCAGGTAGCCGACCTGGAAGGTGGTGCGGGTCAGGCCGTCCACCACCACGTGAATCCTCACCTCGTCGCCGAACCGGAGCGGCTTTCGGTGGCGGACGTAGGGCTCGAGCACGGCGAAGTCGATCCCGGCGTCGCCGGAGCGGACCTCGTCGTAGGGGAAACCGGCGTCCCGCAGCATGGTCGCCCGGGCCTCCTCGAGATAGGCCGGGTAGGAGCCGTGGTGGATGATGCCCATGGCGTCCGTTTCGGCGAACCGGGTCCGCAACGAGTGGGTGTAGCGGTAGTCCGACGGGTCCAGCGTCGGCTGCAACGAGAGGCGCACCCGGGTGAGGCTACTGCCCCTCCGCACCGGCGTCCGGCCGGGCACTCCCGAGCGCCGGAGTCACGACTACGTCCGCCACGGCACCACCAGCCTGTTCGCCGCGCTGGACATGGCGAGCGGCAAGGTCATCGGGAGCCTTCGCCAACGCCATCGGGCCATCGAGTTCAAGAAGTTCCTGATCCAGATCGACGAGGAGGTGCCCGCCGACCTCGACGTGCATCTGATCCTCGATGGCACTGTTGCATTGAGCGCGAACTTGCCTGGAACCGTTGGGGTTCGTGCCTCGGCCGTGAGTGAACGAGGCTGTTGGGGTGAAGCGTCGCCGTCTC
>Ga0209638_1000644_pt1 | contig 22859 bp, 14 predicted proteins | sample BarGraNGADG00211_FD_184490 | JGI IMG/M metagenome (GOLD analysis project Ga0209638, IMG submission 184490) | Arctic peat soil microbial communities from Barrow, Alaska - Barrow Graham LP Ref core NGADG0002-211 (SPAdes) (version 2) | ecosystem: Environmental > Terrestrial > Soil > Wetlands > Peat...
GGAAACCGCCGGCGCTTACGGTCACCGAGTATTCCCCCGCCTGTAGAGGCGAGAGGTTATACAACCCCGCCCCGCTGGTCTCGCGAGTGGTCTTAACCTGGGTTTCTACATTGGTCGCAGTCACCGATGCCCCGGGAACAACAGCCCCTGAAGGGTCCGAAACTACGCCCTGGATTGAACCGGCGCCGCCGATCTGGCCGAAGCCGGGGACCGCAAGCAGCAGTACGGCGAGAAAAACTACGCTGACCGTCAAGAACTTGTTCATAACAGCTCCCTTCGGATGGTTTTCTGGCTATTCATCGACCATAATCGCGGGTTAGAAGGAGAGGCGACGCTCACACCCCTGACACTGATCACAGTAGACCGGCCATCCAGCCCCAGCCAAGCGGGGCGCGTGGTTATTATTAATGATAACCAGACCAACAAAGCCGAAACTGACCCTGCACATAGATAATGCAAAAACGGGCGAATGTCAATCTATTTTTTCGGAATGATGCCGCACTTTTCCGGTAACGCCGGGTACCTGTTCGTGGCCATTTCCGGATCCGCACGCCCCGGGGCGTTAATTAACGAAGAGAATTCACCAAACGTAGCTGTCCATGCTTGCGGCGCGAGCGAAGCGTCAGGTTGCTGCCGAGATTGGGAGTGGGGCCTTGAGAGCGGATTCCAGACAGACCGATTTTTGCGCCTACGTGTCTGCGATTTTGTTGGATAGCTTGCTCCTGAATGCGTTGTTGGGCTGGTGGTGGGCCGATCCGGTTGCAGGATTGGTCATGGTGCCGATCACAGCGAAGGAAGGCATCGACGGGCTCCGGGGTGAGGCTTGCTGCGACGATTGCGGCTGTCATTGAACCAGCAACTGCCCGTCCCAGTTTTGCTTGATGTCCACGCCACCGCGAGGTAATGTCCACATGGCTACCGATATCGCCCATTAAGAGGACCTAAATGACTGATTTGATTGTTGTTCCGCAGCCTACCGACTGGCGAAGGTGGAAGGGGTTGGTGCTCGACAGCGTCTCGTCGCCGATTACCCGTCGAGTGTACAATCTCGGGCTCGACGAATTCTTCGAGTGGTACGGGCACGAACCCCGGCCCGGATTCACGAACGCGACGGTGTGCGCGTGGCGAGTTGCTCTGGAGGCCCGCGGGCTCGGCGCCGTCTCCATCAATGTGCGGATCACGGCGGTGCGCAAGCTGGCGGTGGAAGCCGCCGACAACGGGCTGCTGGCGCCCGAACTCGCCAATGGGATTACGCGGGTGAAGGGTGTCGCATCCAAGGGGGTCCGCTTGGGGAACTGGCTGACGGTGCGGCAGGCGCAGACGCTCCTGAACGCGCCGGACGCCACCACGACCAAGGGGCTCCGGGATCGCGCGATCCTGGCGGTCCTCCTGGGCTGCGGGCTCCGGCGCTCGGAGGTGGCTGCGCTCACCGTCCCCCACGTCCAACAGCGCGACGGGCGGTGGTGCATCATAGATCTGGTTGGAAAGCACGGCCGCGTCCGGACGGTGCCGATGCCGACATGGGTAAAGGTGGCAATCGATGCGTGGACATCGGCGGCCGGGATTGCCGACGGATACGTATTCCGACCCGTAACCAGCGCATATCATCGCGGATGTATCATGCAGGCAGGAGGACCCAAATGGCCCAAGTAGCAAGATCTTGCGTACTCATGTTTTTCTCCGTGACGCTGCTGGCTCAGCGGCCCTGGCAGCAGGTCACGGTTCCATCGGTGCGCGAGGCAGCCGCCAATTTCAAATCGCCGCCGCACGAATATGGCGCCATCCAGCCGTTTACAAGTTGGAACGGCCCGGACGCCACGGAGAGGATGGCGCGGATCGTCCAGGATCTCGACCGTCTCGCGGCCAATGGCATCTTTGTGGTGAACGTCTCGCCAGGACGCGGCGAGCCGCTGTACCTCACGCCGGAGCACATGAACCAGATGAAGTTCGTGGTCCAGGAAGCGGCCAAGCGGGGGATGAAGCTGTGGCTCCAGGACGAATCCGACTACCCCAGCGGGTTTGCCGGCGGCAAGATCAGCAAGCAATACCCGCAACTCGGCATGCAGGGTATCGTCGCCGATATCCACGTCCGCGTCGCGCCCGGCCAGACGCTCTCCATGCCGGCGCCGCCGGACACACTCGCCATCTACGCGGTGAAGGCATCCCCCGACCAACAGGTACAAGGCATCGTTCCGATTCCGGTTCCCGCCAACGGCCAGCTCAAGTGGATCGTGCCGAACGAAGGCTCAACCCCGAACGAGCCCCGTTACTTGTGGGAGGTGGTTTTCGTACGGCACATTTACGTCAGCTCGCCGACGCGTAATTTCAATCGCGAGGACGGCACGCGCGCCAAAGACGGCCTGTACACGCTCATCGACTACCTGGACGCCGATGCCACGCGCGCCTTCCTCAAGATCACGCACGAAACCTACAGGCAGGCCATCGGCGGCGAGTTCGGCAAGACCGTTCTGGGCTTCTTCAGCGATGAGCCGGATTATTCCATCAGCGGCATGCCCTGGACGCCCAAGCTGCTGGAAGAGTTTCAGAAGCGGAAAGGTTACGATCTGCAGCCCTACATCCCGATGTTCTTCACCGGCAAACTAACCGATGAGGCGTCGCGGGCCAAAGCCGACTACTGGGACGTGTGGAGCGGCATCTTTCAAAATACTTTCTTCAGAACGCAAGCCGACTGGTGCGCGAAATACAACGTGGAATACCTGATGCACCTGAACCACGAAGAAACCATGGCGGCCCTGGTTCGCAGCGAGGGCGACTTCTTCAGAGACATGCGGTACGTGCAGGTGCCCGGAATCGATAACCTGAGCCAGCTTCTGCCAAATCTGGTGCACACGCCGGACGGAACGTGGCGTATCAACAACAATTTCCCCAAGCTCTCGTCTTCGGCGGCGCACCTGTTCGGTAAGCCCAAGGTCTGGACCGAAGGGGCTGGCGGACCGGGCATCGACGGCAAGTACTCGTTGGATTTTCAACTGGTGAGAGGAGTAAACACGCTGCAGATTCGGGTCCCGGTCCGGGGAGGCGGTGGCGGCGGAAATGCGGCCTCGCCGCCGCCCGCCGTGCCGCCACAGGCCCCCATGTTGGCGTGGTACGCCAACCGCGCCGGCTATTTGATGGCTATCGGACGCCCGGCGGCGCAGGTGGGCCTTTATCATCCCACGCAGAGCATATGGATGGGGGACGAAGAAGCCGACCGCAGCACAACCAAGCTGGGCTGGCAGTTGTTCGAACACCAGGTGGATTGGGATTACTTCGACGAGCAGTCGCTCAGCTCGGTGGCGACCATCGAGAACGGCGGATTCAAGAATCTCAGTGGGCAGATGTACAGGGCCATCGTGGTTCCGTCCTCCACGGTGATCACGCGGACGGGGCTGGAACGCTTTCAGTCCTTCGTCAAAGGCGGCGGCAAGGTAATTTTCGTGGGTAAGACTCCAGGGCTGGTGGTGGACAAGACGTTCTTGAACGCCAAGGACACGCCCGACCTAAGCTTCGCCACGCTGATCGAGCCCTCGGGCGACATTACGCCGCGCGTACTCGCGGCGCTTCCCAAGCCGGATGTGAAGGTCGACTCGGAGTTTCCTAGGTTGACCTACACGCGCCGGAGCTGGCGCGACGCCGAAATGTACTTTTTCTTCAATGAGAGCAATAAGGAGGAATCGCGTACCGCAACCATCGCCGGGCGCGGCCAGGCGCAAGCCTGGGACCTGGCTACGGGCGAGATTCATCCCATCGCAGGCGCGCTTGCCGAGAGCGACTCGGTGCACTTTCCGCTGGTGCTCGGACCCTACGAGGCGAAGGTCGTCGTGGTCGGGCCACTTCCGAGCGGGGTCGCCGCTCCAGAACCCTCTTCGGCGTCTGGCACTCCTCTCGTGGAACTGGGGGGAGACTGGACGTTGGACCTGAACGGCAAACAGGTGACCACGCCGCTGAAATCGTGGGAGGACCTCGGCACGCAATCCTTCGCCGGCCCGGCCACATATCGCAAGCAGTTCACGTCTCCCGCCGCGCCGGCCGGCAAGCGGCTGTTTCTGGAAATCGCCGATGTGCGCGACTACGCGCGGGTCAGGTTGAATGGGAAGGAATTCGAAGCGCACGCCTGGCAACCCTATCGCTGGGACATCACCAGCGCGTTGAAAGCCGGCCCCAATGATCTGGAGATACAGGTGAACGCGACGCCTTCAGGCCGCGGGGGCTCTGGCGGTGCGCCTCCGGCTGCCGCACCCGGCCGAGGCGCCAGGGCGCAAGGCGCTCCGGGAACTACTGCCACGCCGGGCGCGGCTGGCGTATACGGATCCGTCGGCGGAGGAGGGGGCCGCGGCGCGGCGCAGCCGTCGGTTTCCGGCCTGTTGGGCCCGGTTCGCCTGGTGGCGCGCTGAGGTGAGTCCCCGCGACGGGAGAGCGGGGAGCGGCGTGCCTCAGCGGTCAATCCGAATCATGATCTTGTCGAGGGCTGCACGGTCGAACGGGTATCCCAGCCCCGGCTCGGTTGGCGCCAAGACGAACCCGTTCGCGTCGGTCCGAAACTTGTCCCGCATGTAGGGCCGGTCCACGTACTCCCACGGCCACGGCATTTCGAACCAGTAAGTGTTCGGCAGAGCCAACTCCAATTGGAAATGCGCCGCCAGGTCCATCCCGTTGCCCCAGTTGTGCGGCGTACACGGCAGGCCGAATGTGTCGGCCAACTGGCCCACCCGGAACGAACCGGTGATGCCGCCGATGTTGTCCGCGATCAGCCGTACAACGTCCATCGCACCCCGGCGGATGTACTCGCCAAAGTCGTAGACGCTCAGAAGAAACTCTCCCACTTCAATGGGGGTGTCCAAGTTCTTCCGCAACTCAATCAGCGCTTCGATATTCGTCGTCGGAACGGGGTCTTCAAAGGACACGTAGCCGCACTGATCCAGCACCCGCCCAACCTTCAACGCCTCGAAGTAGTTGTAGCGTTGCACCGGGTCGAACAACAGCGTGAAGTCGTCTCCCACCGCCTTGCGGACTTCCTTGATCTCCTCGATGTGGCCCAGGTAGCTCGGGATTTGGCCGCCGGTCCTGCGCTGGCCCCCACCGGGGTGGATTTTATAGGCCTTGAGTCCCGCCGCCTTGGCTTTCAGCGCGTCCGGTCCGAAATCCTCCACATTAGGCAGGTGTTGCGAACTGGCGTAAGCCAACATCCGATCCTTAGTGCCGCCCAGGATCTTGTAGATGGGCCTATTTACCGCCTTGCCCAGAATGTCCCACAGACAGAAATCGCAGATGGCCGCGTGCAAGTTCGGCCCCGCGCCGGAGCTGCCGCCTCGGTTGGCGAAGCCAAAGCCGCCGACAAATGGTCCGCCTCTACCGCCACCACCACCTCTGGCTCCGGCCGGCGCTCCGGTTCCGCCCTGGGCTCCTGCCGTTGCGCCGGCAACCGCACCGCCTCGGGCTCCGGCAGCCGCACCGGCGCCTGCTGCTCCCGCTCCGCCGCGAGCGCCGCCTGCGCCTCCGCCGAGCCCGCTTGCTCGCGCCGGATTGGGGATGTACGCCACGGTGGGAAGAAGGTCAAACAGGTTCTTGCCAACACACGCGGACTTAGCGAAGTCAAGCCACCCCGGAGGGTTCCCCCGGTTGCCCAGGGTGAAGTTGCCCTCAATCCCGCCGGCGGTCACCAGAGAGACGATCTCCCCACTCTCGGAACTATTGAGACGACGGGCATCGCCGATATCGGCTACGTAGACTTTGGCCTCTTTGATGGTGAGGTCCGGCAAGTCGCCGGCCTTAATTGCGGCTGCCTGCGCGGCCAGGTTGACCGGGTGGGCCACGGTCGCCGCTCCCGCCGCCGCCGAAACGCCGAAGAAACTGCGTCGCGATAGTTCATGTCTTGGCATAAGACCTCCTTGTGAAGATTCCATTGCGAAACATGCTCCGCACTCCACCTGGGCAGGCCAGAGCGGAAGTCCCGATCATCCTCTGAGCACGCTCGACTTTTGGTTCCATATCCTGGCCGGAACATCTATCACACGTTGTAGGTAGTGTCAATGCTGGAAGAACTCAACTCGGCCGCAACTCGCCGCCCGCGATCACGGGGACTGTCACCCGGAAAGCTCGATCGCCGCGTAGTTCTTCATGCCGGGAATCTGTACGACAGTGCCGCCGTTCTCCGGCGCCTGCGTAGCCGGACGCGGGGTCTCGTCTCCGATGGTCCACAACTGCGCGGCGCGATACCGGTTACGGAACCAGATGGACACGCGGTCGTCGGCGAGTCGCTGGGCGAAATTGATCACCTGAAAGAGCGCGTGGGTACCATCCCGGGACGCGGTGTAGTTCGAGAGGAAGGCTTCGATATTGTAGAATCGCGTAAGGTCTTCAGCCCGTCCCAGTAGCACTTGGATGTCGCGCGCGACCATGTAGGGGTCCGCCGAATCGCCTTTGACGATCGCGAGTTTGCCTTTTCCGAGCCGGCGGATGTCGATCCTGGGGTGGCTTTGGCCGGCCGGCACGCCGCGTTCACCATGCCAACTCCGGCTGGCGAGCAACACGCCTCCCTGTTGTGTAAAAGCGAGCAGCTTTCGCCGCAGAGCCGGGATCGGAGGTTCTTCGTCCATCGCGACCAGCGCCTTGAAGCTCGCGAGTGAAGCGGATTCAGCCGCCGATTTTTCCAGGATGCGATACGGCAGGTTGCGGCGGCCGATCAGGTTCAGCAGTTCCGAGCCCATCATCTCGTTGGCCCCCGCGAAATCGGAAATGACGCCCACGACGCCCTGTGGCTCCAGAGAGGCCCATCCGCGATGCTTTTCGAAAAAAGCCAGGGCATTTGCGAGTGCTTTCCAGGCTTCCGCGGAGCCCGGGTCCTTCGCGGCCAACCCGGCGCGAAGGTTCTGGTCCAGCGAGACCACCCAGCGGCCGCCAAACGAGACGGCATCGGCCACCGCACGGACGTATGTCTCCGTCGGCACGATGTCGGGAGGTCCTGGAGGATCGCACAGCAGCCACAACGTCTTGGCGGGCGCACGAACACGAGCCAGGCGGAGAAACCAGCCGTTGGAATCGATCCAGGGACTGGCGGTCGGCCCGGACAGCGCTTCGCCGCGTTCCGGCGCCAGGGCAATCGCGGGCCAGACATTGTCTTGGACAACGAGAATCGGCGAAGACGATTGCCAGGGCGTCTTGGCCCGTTCGCAGAGCGGCAGTGCCGGCAGAGCCGCAAGGGGCGCGGCATCTTCAGCGATGACGGCGTCCAAGCCCGCGGATCTGGCGCTGGCGAAAGCGGAAGCGCGGTCACCGCCCCGGACCATCCCCACGAACGCAAGTCCCGCGGCTTTGCCCTTCGCCACCAGCGGCGCGAGAGACTGCTGCCCTTCGGCAGTCCACTCCACCACCAGGCAATTGACCGGCGTGCGGTCGAGAATGGCCAGCATGGAAGCGTCCGGCCATGGCCATCGCATGGGAACCCACCGGTGCATGTCGGCCATCTCAGTTCTGCTTCCGGTCGCCCGGGCGCGGGTTCGGAGAGAGCCTCCGGCGCAACTCCCGCTGTTTTTCACGGAGAGACCGGAAGTCGAAGCTCACCTCCTGGACAGAAGGTCCGATGATCTCAATCCGGCTGAGGTCGCAACTGCCGGCGCCGAGTTGTTCGGCGAGCAGGAACTTATTGTCGCAGCGCTCGAACGGCACGGCGCCGCGCGGCGCGCGGGGATCATAGTTCATGGCGGCCACAGCGACGGCGGCGGTGTTCACCACGTTCGTGCCCGCCATCAGGACGCCGGGTTCCACCGGGGTGCAAGACAGATTTGGGGTCTGCCCCCCAGCCATGGTCTTGATGCCGTCCAGGATGGCGAGGTGAACGGGCCGGGCGGCGCAGAGGTCCGCGACGATGCGCGGGACGCGATAGCCGTCTTCGCGGGGGGAGGCGGGGTCGAGCTCTTCCAAGGCGCCATAAGCTGGCCTTCCAACCCCGCGATGCAATTGCATGATGCGGTCGATGCCGGCCACCAGGTCGTTTTCTTCCCACTTGCCCGCGTAATTCCCATAAACCATGAGGGGCGTCAGACCGAACAGGTTCTTCATGACGGTGGTGACTCCCGTGGTGGGGTGGTCCTTGAACTTGGCGATGCTCACGAAAACGTCGCAGTCCACGTAAGAATGGTTCACGTCGTAAGCCGAATAGAGGAGGCCGCCGCCGGGGACGGGCAAGCGGACGAACTTGCCCGACGGGCCGGGGTAGTTGGTGTTCTCGAACTCGACGCGCGGCGCGGCAGCGACCAGATCCCGCACGCTCCAGTTGGCTTCGAGGAAGAATTCCTGGAACGGAGTGGTCCACGGGATAGGCGCGCACTCCACCAGCCGTATCGTACGCGCCCCGGCCCTGGCCAAGAGGTGCATGGCGGCGGCGAGAAGGTCGGGATGCGGCCAGTGGGTATCGCCGAGCGGAAGGAAACCCAGGCGCACGGTGGATCCGCCGTTGAAATTGAGCTTGATGGCGACGGTCTTCCCCTTGACCAGGCGTCCCAGCCCACCCAGTTTGTCGAACATGCCTTCGAGCACCGGGATCAGTTGCGACGGCTGGTATGACTTACACCGGGCGATAGCCACCGGAGCGGCGGGGGCATTGGCGGCCTTTATCGACAGCCCCATTGCCGCGGCACCCAGGCTGCCGAGTACGCTCCTGCGCGAAAGGTCCGCTGGCATGGCCTACGCCCTCAAATAAGGCTTCAGCAGGTCGAGCGCATCTCTGACGAGCTTCTCGCTCTCCGCCGTAAACGGCCGCGCCGCCGCACGGCCGCCGCCGCCTGCCGCCTGCCCACCGCCGCGTCCCGCCGGGGCGTCGCCGCCGGATCCGCCGCGGCGGCGGGTGTTCTTGAAAACCCCGCGCGCCACCAGAATGTACTTTTGAGGCGCGCCGGCGGTTTGAACGACGCTGTTGAAACACAGCACCCGGCCGAACATGTCGAAGGCCTCCGAGCGCTTGCCTGCGTACCACAGATCGAATGCCTGCGCATAGATGTCGGCCAAATCGGTGGTGGGGCAGTAGCCCTGCGCGCCCAGCATCAGCTCATTGATCATATTGCGGACGCCGTTGCCGGTGAAGACCTTCACGCCGTCGTTGGTCTTGGCGCGGATCTCGGTGATGCGCGCCAGCGTATCGCCCGCTTCGTCCTTGATCTGCCGGAACGTGGGAATTTCTTTGTACATGCGGACGATCAGATCGATACTCATGGGGAACGGCTGGCTCTGCACGAAGAGCGGAAGCCCGGTGGCAGCGCCGATCTGCTTGTAGTAATCGAACAGAGCGTTTTCGTCCGTCACGTTGGCCGGGGGAAGCGAACAGATCGCATCCGCGCCGGCTTTTTCCGCGTGCTTCACGTATTCCAGCACAGTGGGTGTGTCGGGGCCCTGGACACCGATGACAATGGCAGTCTTGCCACCTTTGCCGGCCACGGTCATGGCTTCGGCTCCGTCGAGGCGCTCCTTCTTCGAAAGCGTGGTCCACTCGCTCGCGATCTGCGGCCAGATGACTCCGTGCACGCCTCCCCGATTGAGGAATTTGACCTGCGCCGCCAGGCACTCCAAGTCCAACTCGTTCGCGTCGGTGAACGGCGACGCCCCAATGGGGAAGAGCCCACGCATAGGTTTCGCGCCGGGCTGGTCCGCTGCCGGCAAGCGGCCGAGCGCTAAGACGCCCGCGCCTACAGCCTGCAAAAATTGCCGCCTGCCACGCGCAGGCACGGTGATCGATGGCATAACCAAGACTCCTCTCAAACCCGTTTTAGAGAAACCTCCCAGACACAAACCAGGCGGCCCGCCCAGCCGGCACTCCACGGCGAGTATGTCGATGTGAGCGCCGGGGTGCGAGGGTTGCCGCGCCAGCGCCGAAAACGGCGAGGCGATACCCTCCGTTTGAACATGCGACGCCGCTTGAGAAAACCACTGTCGGCTCACTATATCATTCTGGGAGTCCGGCTCGGCTAGCGATACCGATAGAGCTTCACACGCTGGATGCCGCGGTCGGGGGCGGAAAGGCGCACGCCGCTGCCGGACTGGCCCATGTCGGCGACCGTGGCGATGTCATAGCGGAGCACGGAATCGTCTCCAGCCAGATAGCGCGTGACCACCCATTTGCCGTTTTCGAAATGGCCGTTTTCCTGGCGGGCGATGCCGGCGATGGGTGGGCCGGACGTGTTGGGCGTGAAGGTGATCTGCAGGTTGTTGCCGGCCAGCAGGTATTCGTCCGGACCGGTCGCCATGAAGATGCCGTAGCCGGTCACGTCGGGCACCACGGCTGGCGTGCGGCGATTGCGCGGCAGTCCCACGTTGAGGATGTAGTCGCCAAGCTTTACCTGCCGGTCGGGATTCTGCCGATTGAGCGACGCGGCCGCGATCGTGCCCTTCGATTGGTGCTCCAGAATGGACGGGGCCAACTGCGCGAGTGTCTTGTATGCCACGGAGAACGGCAATGCCTCGACATCAGGCGGTGGCTGCGAACCGGCGGGCTGCGCCCCATCGGGGCCGAACCCCATGAGGCGCGCGACGTTGTCGATCCCGAAGGGCGAGTAGCCGATGGCGCGGTGCTGACCGATGGCGTAGAAAGCGTTGGCGGCGCCGCGCGTGTCGCCGGCCGATTCGGGAACGAAGATCGGGTTGCCGGAGCGGCCGTAGCGCGCCACGATGCCGGTGAAATCGGGCAGGTAGATGTCCGGGCAGAGCAGGTCGATCTGCGGCGCGCCGGCGCGCCAGATATCGTGCATGTGGTCTTGCGGGCCGCCGCTGGGATAATCGCCGGGGCCCTTGTCCTCGGGCTGCACAATCCAGGCGTTGACGAACATGGGGATGGCGTATTCCTTCTTGCCGGCCTCGGTTACCGCGTTGATGTAGCGGGCATAATTCCAGCCCATGAAGATCTCGTCGGCCTTGGCGCCCTCGCCGAAAACCTCTTCCCACGTTCCGGAAGTCCTGGCGCCCGCGGCGTCCCACACCTGCTTGAACTCCGGCAGGAGGTCCAGCTTGTGTTTCGCCAGATAGTCCAGCAGTTCCTTGGGCACCGGTTTGGCGAAGGCTTCATTGGCGGCCGGGGAGCGATCGCGAGAGTCGCCCAGCACGCCGACCTCATTTTGCACCTGGACCATAATCACGCGGTGAGAGCGATCCACCTCGCGCGTGTGGCGCATCAGGGCGGCGAAAGCACGCGCGTCGGCCTGCATGTTGTTCTGGCTCAGGGTGGAGAGCCCGTTCTTCCAACTGGCGAACCAGATCCACACGGTGCGAACGTTATTCTGGCGGGCGCTTTCGATGAGCTGATCGACCAGGCGGAAATCGTACTTGCCCTCTTCGGGTTCGATCCAATCCCACGAGATGCCGGTCAAGACGGTGTTCATGTGGACCTTGCCGGCGAGCAGCGGCCACACCACCTTCATGCGTTCGATATCGGAAGATACGGTGTTGCTCAGTTCGCCGCCGAGTACGAGGAAGGGCTTGCCATCCACCATCAACTGAGTGGCATGGCCGCGCTTTTCCAGATGGGGAATCGCGGGAGCCGCCGGTTTGGTCTGTGCGCGCGCCACCAGGGCCAGGGAGCACAGCAGGATTGCGGAGACGGTGAACCTTACGTTGATCATGTTGTTCGCCTTTAGATTCTTATTTCACCGACACGCCCCATACGTTGGCGAGGCGCGATTTGCCGGCCGGGCCCTCCACTTCGAGGATGGCGGTGTAATCCCCTCCCGCTTTGTACTGGTGCACGGGATTCTGTTCGGTGGACGAGGATCCGTCGCCGAAGTCCCATTTCCAGGACGTGACCTTACCTTCGGATTCGTCTTGGAAGGCCACGAGCCGGCGGTCCATATCCGCCACATGGTACGACCATTTCGCCTGGATGGCCTTCTGGAATTGCGGTTCCAGCGGCATGAGGCGGAAGCCCACCAGGAGACTGGCGTCGCCGAACATGGTTTGTTTGTGCGAGAGATTCCAGAAACCCACGCGATTGCGCGCGTTGACGTCGTCGTAATCGATCACCGTCCAGGATAGGCCGATCAACTTGTTCTCCGTGAGGACGGATTCCACGGCGCGCTGCGGACTGTCGCAGGGAGAGTAGTCGAAGGGCGTGATCCAGAATTCCAGGACCAGTTTGCCGCTCTCGCCCGGTTTGAAGTTGTAGTTGTAAGCGGCGTTGGCGTAGGGCAATCGCTTGATGTACTGCGCGCAGCCCCAGGCCATCGCCCAGTCCTTGTCGCCGGGCGGGGTGAAGATATGGTAGTTCTGCGCGTGAACCCCGTGCGTCGCCCAGTGCGCTTCCTGCTGGCTGATGCGCGGGTCGATCACTGAGCGCGCCTGCCCCACCGCTTCGGGCGTCCAGACATCGCGGTGGTAGATATCGATCAAGGGCCCGCCGGAGAGGTCGCCATCCACCACTACTTCGAAGATGTCGTTGTGCAGGTCGGTGCGCGAGAAGTCCCAGTAATTGTCGTAGGCCTCGTACAGGAAGTAGAGCCGGTTGAGACCTTTGACCCATCCCACCTTGACCTTGACGTCCATGTTCTTGAGATCGTGGTTCATGCCGTGGCCCTGTTCCGTATCCATGAGCTGATCCATCCCGATCGAGTAACTATCGGGGACGATCGCCCAATCGTCGGTATTGCCGTCGATGCGGGGAATCTTGTCGGCAGGGAACTGAAAGATCTTAAAGGTGACGCCGGGACGTTCCAGACCGAACTGCGGGGTCAGAAACAGCAAGGCGAGGAAGGCGCAGACTAAACATCTCTTAGACATGGGGCATGACTCGTTGACGCGGCCGCTGCGCCGCCTGGACAAGGGGCAGCAGGAGAGGAACCAGGATACGTAACCTAGTATTCATACGGCCATCGATCCGTGCGGAAGGGAGCGGCTGGGAGGCCGGCCGCATTATAGAGATTGCAGCCTTCGGGGTAATTGTCCCAGGCGTAGCGCACCGCGGCCGGCGCGCTGACCTCGGCGCTCGTGACCACCACCGTATCGCCCTCGATCTTGGCTTCAGCGGACACGAACTTCCCGTCGGCGCCGGCGATTGCGAACCACTTCAGCGGCCCGTCCCTGGCCACCAGTCCGCCTCCAAGGTGGGTGAACTTCAGACGAATCGCATTGCCGGCGATCTTCATCGATTCGTACACCGGCCCGGAGTATTCCAGCTTGCGGCCGTAGACATTGGCCATCGCCATGCGCGTCAGCCGCTCTCCCAGCGGCGCCTTGTTGTGCGGATGCACGTCTTTGGGATCGCCGATGTCAATCGTCACCGCCATTCCCGCATGCGGCAACGAAAGCACCGCGGCCTGTCCTTCCCGTACCAGCGGATTATTGCTGATGTTCTGGAGCGCCGGCAGTTGGACCACGTAGAACGGGAGATCGGCCCTGCCCCAGACCTTGCGCCAATCCTTGATCAGCGTTTCCTGAACGTGAGGATAGAGAGCCACACCCTCCTTGCCGCCGACAATCGATTCGCCCTGATACCAGATCACGCCACGAATTGCGTACGGAATCACCGGGTTGATCATGCCGTTGAAAAGGACTGTCGGATTGTGCTGGTCCTGCACCGGATCGCGTTGCCGCGCGGGCGGCGGGCCCGGCCGGGCGTTGATAGTCTGCGGAGGTTTCGGCGCCTCACTGGCCGGAGCGTCGGGCTTGGTCCGATAGAACTGGACCGCCGCGTCGAAGTGATCCAGCATAGGCTTCAAGAGCGGATCGGCCGCGACGGTCTCCCGTCGAATCCACGATTCCGCCGTGCTCGCTCCGAACGCAAGGGTCAGGAAGCCGACGGGTTGCTTCAGTTCGCGGTGCAAGTCGCGAGAAAACAGATAGCCCACCGCCGAGAACCCCGGCACATTTTCCGAATTGCAGATCTGCCACTCGCCCTGAATCTCCGTTTGCGGCTCGTAGGTCTTGGCCGCCTTGCCCGTGAACATCCGTACCTGCGGGTAGTTGGCTTCGGCAATCTCCCGGTCCTCGTCGACCAGCCCGGCATAAGTTGCCTTCTTTTTGGAAACCGTGAAGGCCATGTTGGACTGTCCGGACCCCAGCCACACCTCGCCAACCAGAACGTCGCTCACGGTGATGGTGTTGTTCCCGGCGATGGTCATCCGGAACGGACCGCCCGGCTTCAGATTCTTCAACCGGACCATCCATTTACCCTCCGCCGATGCGATGGCGGATTGCTTCTGATCGTTCAGCGTCACCGTGACACGCTCGCCCGGAGATGCCGCGCCCCAGACAGGAACGGCCATGCCGCTTTGCAGCAACATGTGATCGCCGAAGAGAGCGGAAGGCTTGACCTCCGCCACCAGCGGTGCACCCGCTGTGAGGATCAGCAGGGCAGTCAGTGTGGCCTTCATTGTACGTTCCTCCTGGTAATCGGCTCGCCTTCCTTGACGTCGATCTTCAGCCCCGAGAGATCGACGTTGCGCGCGTTCTCCATGACGAACCCCTTCTGCGCGCTGATTTTGCAGTTCTCGAATTTCACGTTCTCGATGGGGCTGCCAGTGAGACCGTGCATCATGCCAACCGAGTTCACGGTGCCGGTGATGTTGCGGATGGTCACGTTGCGGACCACCGGCAGCACCTTCGCCGGCGGCGCGATGGGCGGCACCATCCGCCACTCCATGTTGAACTCGAACGCCTGCCTGGTATCCTTCAACTGCATATCCCGATAGGTGATGTTCTCCACCACGCCGCTGCGGCTGGGCTGGGTCTTGAATCGGATGGGCGCCCAGTTGCCGGCGTCAGACACGCAGTTTCTCACCTCGACGTTGCGGATTCCGCCGGAGGTTTCACTGCCCATCGCCACACCGCCGTGCCCGTAGTGAAACCGACTGTTCTCGATCACAATGTCTTCGGCGGGCCGGTTTACGCGCAGCCCGTCTTCGTCCTTGCCGCTCTTGATCGAGATGCAGTCGTCGTTGACGTCAATATCGACGTTGTTGACGCGCACGCGGCGCGACGAATCGATATCGATTCCGTCCGAGCTCGGGATGTTGTGGTCGGCCGTGATGTTCACTCCGTCGATCAGCACATCCTCCGAATACAGGACATGCAGGCACCACACCGCCTGCTGGCGCAGCCTCAGGCTCGCGATGCGCACGCGCTTACAGTTCTGGAAGCAGATCATGCGCGGACGTCCGGTCCTTGGCCGAGGCGGCGCGGCGGCGCCGTCGGGAGCACGCGCCGGTTGGCCTCGTCCGAAGCCGCCGCGCGCCAGCCACTGGTCGCCGGACCCGTCGATGGCGCCCTCGCCAGTGAGTTCCACGTCCGTCATGCCCGTGAAGTTCAGGAGCGCCGAGGTCCACTCGCGTTCCGTGCCCTCCCAGCGGGTTTGGACTTGCGGATAATCTTCGGGATTGATCGACCCCTTCAGAACGCCGCCCTTTTCGATGGACAAATTCACCCCCTGTTTGAAGAACAGGGCGCCGGTGACAAACGTGCCGCCGGGAACCACGAGGGTGCCGCCGCCTTCGCGTGCGGCCTTGTCGATCAAGTTCTGGATCGCCTTGGTGTTCGAACTTTGGCCGTCGCCCAGAGCGCCCGCACTGGTGATCAGGTAACGCCGGGGTGCGGGCTGCGCCGCAGCCGGTGCGAGGGCGGCTAGGATCGACGCCGCGACGGCCCTCGTCAAGAACGAACATGTGCACACCACGCTTCATCCTCCGGAGCAAAGAGTCATCGCGAGGGTATCTCAACAGGCGGGTGGCGTGCAAACAGATTCGGCAGGATTCCGAAGTTTCGGTATGTGGAACACAAACAGGCCAGCCAGTCGGGGCGGATCCGTTGATAAATCAGCCATTTGTTGCACGGGACCGGGGCGGCTCTCGCTCGTGGAGTCCCTTCATTTCCGCGCCCTTGGTTCGGAAGTGCGAAACGAGAGATCGCGCGGCTGTACGCCGCGTGGTGGTGTCCAAACCGGGCGTCATGCCGCCGCCGGAGGAATCCCGGTCGACCCCCGACCCTCCGACACCCTTTTGAGAATCCCGATATGAGTTCTGGAAAGCTCACGTCCCCCGCAACGATGCTAAACTGCATTCGCTATGAGATCGCATCCGAGATTGACGGCCCTTCAGGCAATGGCGGCGATGCTCGCCTCGCTCGCGCCGGGATTGCTGCGGGCCGAGCAGCCGGATCGCTTTGCCGCGGTCGCGCCGCGGATGGAGGAGTTTGTCCAGAAAGGCGAGATCGCCGGCGCCGTTACGCTCGTCGCCACCAAGAACCGAATCATCCATCTGGCGGCCGCCGGCAGAACGGACCTGGCACACGGCCGGAAGATGAAGACCGATGACATCTTCTGGATCGCCTCGATGTCGAAGCCCATCACCGCGGTGTGCATGGCGGTCCTGGCAGATGACGGCAAGCTGAGCTTCGACGATCCGCTGGCGAAGCATCTGCCGGAGTTCGATGGCCTGATGGTGAGCCAGAACGGCCAGAGCGTCAAGCCGGCTCGCGCCGTGACCCTGCGGGACGTCCTCATCCACACGAGCGGGTTGGGCGAAATGAGCGATCGCGAGCCCGACCTGACGCTCGCCGAAACCAGCAGCAGACTGGCGCGCCAGCCGCTGCGGTTCCAGCCGGGCAGCCGGTGGGCCTACTCGACGGCCGGCTTCGACGTGCTCGGCCGGGTCGTGGAGGTGGCCAGTGGGATGCCGTTCGATGTCTTCCTGCAAAAGCGCCTGCTCGACCCGCTCGGGATGAAGAACACCAGTTTCTGGGTTGCCCCGGCGAAAGAGGCGCGCCGGGCGCACCCCTATCGCTGGAATCAGCAGGCCGCCAAGTTGGAAGAGACGACCATCCCCTACCTGTATAAGACGGCGCCAGCGGACCGCCAGCGTCCGCCGCTCGGCGGGGCCGGCCTCTTCTCCACAGCGGAGGACGTCGCCCGGTTCTATCAAATGATGCTCAATCAGGGCACTCTCCATGGCAAGCGCATTCTCAAGCCGGAGACCGTGGCCGAGATGACCCGCAAACAGACCGGCGCGATGAATGCCCGTCCCGGGATGCCCTGGGGACTGGGCTTCTGCGTCGTGGAAGATCCCACCAAGCTTCCGGCCAACAGCGTGCTCTCGCCCGGTTCCTTCGGCCACGGCGGAGCATTCAGCACGCAGAGTTGGGCCGATCCTTCCAGGAATCTGATCTGGATCGTCATGTTCCAGCGCGACGGGAAAGGGAATCCGGACAACTCCGACGTACGAATTGCCTTCCAGGAGGCTGCCGCGAAGGGAGTCGGGCTGTGAAGTTCTCTTTCGTTCTGCTATTGCTCGCAGGATGCGGCGCCGCGTTCGGGCAAGGCGCTGCCTTCGGGCCAGGCGTACCTCGGCCCAACCTGCTGGACAACATCGACCGGCCTCTGCGTTACACCCCGGACGGCCAGGACTTCGTCATCGAGAACGGCGGCGAGTTCTTCAACCGTCCGCTCTACGGCGGCAACACGGCCTTCCGTGCCGATGCGGGCGATCAGCCGGAGTTTTCGCTCTACCTGCCCGGGCACGGCGGCAACCTGCGTTTCGGCATCAAAACCACCGCCGGCGCGAAATGGCTGCACGAGACCGCCCGCATCACCGCCCGGTATCGTCCCGGCACGATGCTCTACGAAGTCCGCGATCCGCTCCTCGGACCGAATGCGGTGCTGCGCATCCATGCCATCGCCCTGCACCAGACCGACGGCCTGGCGGTGCTGATTCAGACCGCCGGCATCGCCGCGCCGCTGGAACTGGTCGCCGCATACGGCGGACTCAGCGGCAAGCGGGGGGCCCGGGACGGCGACATCGGGACCGAAGCGGTTCCCATCGGCGAGTATTTCCAACTGAAGCCCGAGTCGTGCCAGGACAACAGTTTCACCTTGGGCGCCGGGTCCAGCGGCGCATTTACGCTGCGAGCCAAAGCCGCGACTATCGCCGGCCTCATGCCGCCCGGTGCGGCCCTGGCGACCGCCGATGCGCGCCAGTGGAACTCGGTCGAGGCCCTTCTTGCGTCCGTGAATCGGACCGCGGCCCCGCCCCTCCCGGTGATCGTTGCCAGAATCGCGATTTCTCCCGCCGCCTCGGCGCCCCTGTACTTTGCCCTTCAGCGGATCTCCGATTCCGCCGGGCCCGCCGTGGCCGAGGAGCTCGCCACCTACCGCGATGTCACCGCCGACGGGCCCGGCGTCGATCGGCGAACGGCCGCGATTCCGCTGGCTGCGACCTACGGCGCCGCCGATCTGCCCCGTATCTTTGCCGAAGCCGAGGAGCACTTCAGGGCTCTTCGCGGCCAGATCGTAGTCGAGACGCCCGATCCCTTTATCAATGCCGCCGCCGCCGCGCTCAATGTCGCGACCGACGCCGTTTGGGACGCGCCGCAGGGAGCGATCATGCACGGCGCCATCGCCTGGCGGTCCAGGTTGCTCGGCTGGCGCGGTCCGTACGCGCCCGACGCGCTCGGCTGGCACGACCGCGCCCGGCGCCATTTCACCTATTGGGCCACACGTCAGAACACCAGCCCCATTCCCGAAAAACTGCCGCCGCCCGACGAAGCCTCCAACCTGGCCCGCAACGAGGCCGCGCTGCACAGCAACGGCGACATGTCCAACTCCCACTACGACATGAATACGGTCTTCATCGACGCGCTCTTCCGCCATCTGCGCTGGACCGGCGACCTCGAGTTCGCGCGCAGGATGTGGCCGGTCATCGAACGCCATCTGGCATGGGAGCGCCGTCTCTTCCGGCGGGAGTACGGTCCGGAGAAACTTCCTCTGTACGAAGCCTACGCGGTCATCTGGGCCAGCGACGACCTCGGGTACAACGGCGGCGGCGCCACCCACTCCAGCGCCTACAACTACGATCACAATCTCCAGGCCGCCCGTCTGGCACGCCTTCTCGGCCAGAACCCCGCACCGTATGAAAAGGAGGCGGCGCTCATCGCCCGCGCGATGCGCGAATTCCTGTGGATGCCCGACCGTGGCATGTTCGCCGAATACCGGGATTACCTGGGACTGCAGCGCCTCCACCCCTCCGCCGCGCTGTGGAGTTTCTACCACACGATGGATGCCGGCCTGGTGAGTGCAGCCGAGGCGAACCGGATGGCCGGCTACGTGGACTCCTCCATTCCGCACTTCCCCGTTCGCGGCCCCGGTGTCCCCACCGACGACACGTATCGCGTCCTGGCAACCAGCGACTGGATGCCCTACAGTTGGTCCATCAACAACGTCGTGATGGGCGAGAACATGCACACCGCCCTGGGGCTTTGGCAAGCCGGGCGCGCCGGCGAGGCGTTCCGAATCGCCAAGGGCGCACTCCTCGCCAGCATGTTCATGGGGATCTGCCCCGGCAACGTCGGATCCATGAACTATCTGGATGTGTACCGGCGGGAATCCCAGCGCGACTTTGCCGATGGTGGTGGCGTCACCTCACGAGCGATCGTCGAGGGACTGTTCGGTCTCCGGCCGGACGTCCTCGTTGGTGAACTCCTGGTCGTTCCGGGACTCCCCGCGGCGTGGGATCACGCCTCGCTCCGCCATCCTGACGCCGGCGTTTCGTTTAGCCGTAACGGCGCCACCGATACCTACATCATCGAGCAGCAGTTCCCAAAATCGCTCTCGCTGCGTGTCCATTTGCCGGCGCGCGGAGACCTGCCCACGGTGACCATCGATGGCCGCGGCGTCGAGGTCCGGCCGGTTGCCGGCGATCCCACCCGCCTTGAAATTCTCAGTTCCGCCGCACCGAAGTGGCAGGTGCGGATTGAATGGAGATCGGCGGCGGAGCCGGTCCGGCCCGTGGCCGCCGCCTGGCCGCGCGAGACGGCAAAGATCCAACCTCACGTGGATCCGTCCGGCGCCGCCAGCACGGTGGAACTCACCCCGTACTTCAATGACCGCGTGACCCGGATCTTCCAAAACGAATATCGCTCGCCCCGTTCCCCCTTCGTCTCGCTGGCCACTCCGAAACAGGGCATCGGAGCGTGGGCCGGCCACGTCAACACGACCGCCGACATCGACGACACCGGTCTCCGCGCACTGGCGCGCGCCGGCCACGACCGGATCGCACTCCCCAACGGCGTCCCACTGGCGACTCCAGGGGAAGCCGGCGCGAGGAACGTGGTTTTCGTGTCGCAATGGGACAACTACCCCAAAGAGGTCACCGTGCCGTTATCCGGGAAGGCTCGCGGAGTTGTCCTTCTCATGGCGGGATCCACCAGCCACATGCAGAGCCGTTTCGAGAATGGCGAAGTGGTGGTGACTTATGCCGATGGCTCGGCGGAGAAACTCGAATTGGAGAATCCCACCAATTGGTGGCCCATCGAGCAGGACTATTTCATCGACGATTTCCAGTTCCGGCGTCCGGAGCCGGTTCCCATGCGTGTCAACCTGAAAACCGGGACCGTTCGTGTCATCGACATCGCTCAATTCAAAGGCCGCGGCGGTCCCGTTCCCGGCGGCGCCGCGACCGTGCTCGACCTGCCGCTTCAATCCGGCAAGGAGTTGAAGTCGCTGACGGTGCGAGCCGTCGCGAATGAGGTGGTCATCGGCCTGATGTCCGCTACCCTGATCCGTTAAGAGGACCTGCATATGTATTCGAGAAAAACCGCCCGCCTCGCCTCCCTGATTCTTTTGGCCGCATCCGCCGCGTTTGGGCAAATGGGCCGCCGCTGGCCATCGGAAAAGAAGATCGTCCCGGACCCGGTTACCGGTGTTCCCATCACCTTCCTGACCAGCACGGACGGCGCCTATCGCCAATCCAAGATCTATCAGACGCACCGGCAGTGGACCGCGGATGGCAAGTGGCTCATCTTCCGCGGCACGCGCGAGACCGGCTCGCAGGCGTTCGCGGTCAATGAAGAGACCGGGGACATCGTGCAGGTAACCGAGTCGGGATTCTCGGGGATGCTGTGCGCCGGGAACAGGACCATGAAGTTGTACGTTCTGTCGGGCGCCGGCGGGAGAGGGAGCGGCGCTGCGTCGGGATCGCGCCAGATTCTCGAGATCGACCTCGCCAGACTTTTCGCCGATGTCGCCGCCGGCGCCGTGAAGCCCGCCGCCAATTACCAGCGCGTCGGTGGAACCATCCCGGACACCCTGCAGGTGGACGGCAACATGGGCCTGGACGCCAACGACGATTTCATGTATTTCCGGGTGGGCGGCCCGGAAACCGCTCAACTCTCCCCCGGGCAGACCCTCCAGCCAGCCTTCGGCCCGCGATTCCGCCAGACCACCAGCGGTCTGCGCAGTATGAATCTGAAGACCGGGGAGATCCGGTTCATCGTCAATGTGGGGTTCCAGATCGGGCACGTGCAGTCGAATCCGTGGATGCCCGGCGAAATCGTTTTCTGCTGGGAAACGGGCGGCAAAGCACCGCAACGGACGTGGTTCGTCAAAGCCGACGGGACCGGCCTGCGGCCGCTGTATCCGGAAGCCCCGCAAGAATGGATCACGCACGAAGCCGTGATCAGCAAGGACGAGGCCGTCATCGCCATCCTCGGCCACCGCTCGATCGCGTCCGCCACACCGGACTCGGACTGGGGCATCTCGGGAACCATGGAACATCCGACCGGCGTGGCGATCGTCAATCTGCGGAAACGGGAGTTGCGAATGGTGGGACAGGTTCCCACGTGGTCCCAGGGCCGTTCGGACTGGCACGTTGCCGGCTCAGTCGACGGCCGCTGGGCCGCCAGCGACGATTTCAGGTATGAAGTCTGGCTCATCGACCGGCACAGCGGCGAGATGAACCTGTTGGCCGGTCCGCAGAAGACCGGCGCGGATCACATTCACCCGACGTTCAATGCCGACGGCACGAAGATCGAGATTCAGTCGGCATTGATCTCGAAGGACAATCGGTCGTTGAACATTGCCGTTGTTCCGGTGCCCAAGACGTGGCTGAATCGCACGTACAGCACGAAGGCGCCGGAATAGCGCAGTCCGGTGATGTGGCGTAGGCGCGGACCAGGCAACAGTCTTAAAGACGCCAGGGCGCAAACGGCTACTGCCTTGACCGTGTCCGCCTCGGTTGCGTACCGGATTCAGATCATTTAGTCTGACAGCATGCAGCGCAGAACGTTCTTGCAGGCGTCGGTGGCCGCGTCGGTGGCCGCGTCGGCGGCAGCCACGCCAGTAGTGATGACGGTGCGGGGTCCCGTGGATCCCACCAAAATGGGCGTGATGCTGGTCCACGAGCACCTGTTCTCCAACTTCGGGGAGGAGCCGGCGGAGCCACCGGTCTACGACCGGGAGAAATTGCTGGCGGCGGTGGTGCCCTACGCGGCATCTGTGAAGAGGCTGGGCTGTGGCGCCGTGACGGACGGCACCACGGCGTGGTTCGGACGGGATCCGCTGCTGCTGCGGACCATCTCGGAGCGGACCGGGCTGCACATTCTCACCAACACCGGCTTATACGGCGCGGCGAACGACCGGTACGTGCCGCGGCGCGCGGTGGAGCAGCCGGCGCGGGCCATTGCAGAGGAGTGGGTAAGGGAGGCCGAACACGGTATCCGCGACACGGGAATTCGGCCCGGCTTCATCAAGATCGGGGTGGATGCGGGACCTCTGTGCGAGACTGACGCCAAACTGGTTCGCGCCGGGGCGATGGCGCACAGGAACACCGGGCTGACCATGACGGTCCACACGGGGGACAGTGCGGAATCGGCGGGACGTCAGTTGGAGATTCTGGCGGAGGAGGGAGTCGCGCCGTCCGCCTGGGTGTGGATCCACGCCAATCAGTGCAAGGATGATGCGGCGATTGCCGAGATGGCGCGGCGGGGGGCGTGGGTCAGCCTGGACGGATTGGACCGCAAGACGCTGGACCGGCACGTGGAGTTGGTGCTGGCGCTCAGGAAGGCCGGCTACCTGCGGCGGGTGCTGTTGTCGCACGACGGGAACAGCTTCCGCGCGGGGGGCA
>Ga0209638_1000646_pt1 | contig 22833 bp, 23 predicted proteins | sample BarGraNGADG00211_FD_184490 | JGI IMG/M metagenome (GOLD analysis project Ga0209638, IMG submission 184490) | Arctic peat soil microbial communities from Barrow, Alaska - Barrow Graham LP Ref core NGADG0002-211 (SPAdes) (version 2) | ecosystem: Environmental > Terrestrial > Soil > Wetlands > Peat...
CCCGCCTCAGCCTGACCGAGCCCGACGACCTTGCCGCCACCGGAATCGAGATCGTGGCCCGACCGCCCGGCAAGAAGGCTCAGCCTCTGAGCATGCTTTCCGGCGGCGAGCGGGCCCTGACGGCCGTGGCCCTGCTGTTTTCGATGCTCGAAGTCCACCCGGTCCCGTTCTGCGTTCTCGACGAAGTGGACGCAGCCCTGGATGAGGCCAACGTTGGGCGTTTCGCGGAGGCATTGCGAGGCCTCGCCTCCGAGACGCAGTTCATCGTCATCACTCACAACCGCGGCACGATCGAGATCGCGGATGCTCTCTACGGCGTTACCGTCGGCGATGATGCGGTCAGCCGGGTGATCAGCCTCCGCCTGGAAGAGGCTCGAGAGCTGGCCGACCAGGTGACCAAGAAGAACGCCGCCGCGACCGCCGGCTGAACGGAAGGTGCCCTCTGTTTTCGCGTTGGAGATCCAAGGACGAGCCAAAGCCAGACATCGCGGCCGAGCCGCCGGCTGAGCCTGCGCTCGTGTGGCCGGCCGAGCCAACGGCCGAGCCGCGGGCCGCGTCGCCGGCCGATGAGACCGCCGCGGCCATCGACGTCCAGACGCCGGGCGACCTCGAGGCGGGTCTTGAGCGCAGCCGAGGCGGGTTCATGTCGCGTATTCGAGGCCTGCTGCGTGGCGGGCCCGCCAGCGCCGACTGGGATTCGGTCGAGGAGCTGCTGATCGCTGGCGACATCGGCGGCAGCCTCGCGTCGCAGGTCGTCGAGCGCGCCCGATCGCGCAAAGACGCCCCCAACGCCGAGGCCGCCGTTCGGGCCGAGCTGGCCGCGCTGCTGATCCCGAGCGACCCGGACTGGCGGCCCGAACCCGCTGTCGCCGGCCAGCCCGCGGTCGTGCTGGTGGTTGGGGTCAACGGGACGGGCAAGACCACCACCATCGGCAAGCTGGCCCACCGCTATCGAGCCGAAGGAAGGTCCGTCCTCCTGGCCGCAGCCGACACGTTCCGGGCCGCCGCGATCGACCAGCTGCGGATCTGGGCCGATCGGTCGGGCAGTCAATTCGTTGCCCATGCCCCCGGTGCGGATCCCGCCGCGGTCGTCTTCGACTCGCTGGACGCGGCCGTCGCCAGAGAAATCGACGTCGTCATCGTGGACACCGCCGGACGGCTGCACACGAAATCGAACCTGATGGACGAGCTGGCGAAGATGCGACGCGTCATCGATCGGCGTCTTCCCGGGGCCAGACCCGAGGTGCTCTTCGTTCTCGACGCCACGACCGGGCAGAACGGCCTGGCCCAGGCGAAGGTCTTCCACGAGACGGTAAGCCTGACCGGCATCGTCCTGACCAAGCTCGATTCGACGGCCAAAGGTGGCATCGTCTTTGCGATCGAGGACGCCCTCGGGGTTCCGGTGAGGTTCGTTGGGGTCGGCGAGAAGCTGGGCGACCTGCTGCCTTTCGACCCGGAGGCCTTTGTCAGCGCGCTCTTCGCCTAAGGGCGGCTCTTCGCAATCTTGCGGGCCTTCCGCCTGTTGAGGAAGCGATCCCAGGCGATCGAGATGCGTGCGGTCGCCCAGCCGAGAACGGGCACCGGCAGCGCGACGAATGCGTTGGCCTGCCATCCCATGCCGTGTGCGCCCGTCCAGGCGAGCGCAGCCACCATGAGCACGCCCAACAGCGCGAAGAGGCGAGGAATGCCGGTGGTCTTCATCACTCCGGCCAGGGCTCCGGCAATCGCCAGGCCCAGGACCAGGGCCAGCCAGGAGTCGAATTCACCGTGGGGCGCCGTCCTTACCTGAAGAGTCGCGCCTTCGAAAAGGTGGGTCCAGTCGAATCCGACGGCAATCCGCGCCGCGATCAGGCCGGACGCCGACCAGACCATGACCGCGGCGATCTGCTCGTCGACGTACTCCCCGGCCCCGAGGGACCCGAGCCAGCGCAAGCCGCCTCGCGGCGCCCAGGTCCAGAGCAGCTCGGCGCTCACGAACCACAGCGGGAGCCAGAAGATGCCCGCGACGGCGAAGGCCACCACCGGCGTGAGAATCCAGATGGCATCCGCTGCGTCTTCGAGAGGCGCGCCGCGAGGTGGCGGCGGGAAGGCGGTCATTCTGTGCATTGCCCCTATTGGCCGGCCGGTGCTCGGATGCCGGCTCTGCTACGACTCTAGCGTACCGACCACGCCGCGCGTGGGCCGCCGAGCAGCGGGGCGTGGCCTGGCGCGTGGCCACGGGTCATGGCGGCGTGGCGAGGCGGCGTTTCTGTCAGATACGCCTACTAGTGGTGCTAAACGCAACTCGGACCTCGTCGAGCCCGCCGGCCGGCCTTCCAGGGCGTCGTCTCACGCTCAGGGTGGCCTTCACCACACCGGAGCCGAACATCCGGAGGTCCCTCAACTCGTCCCATCCGCGTTTAGCACGCCCACCAGGCGTAAATGACGAAAACGAGGTCTCAATCGGAGCAGGCACGCGTACTAGGCGTAGAGGACGGAAACGGGGCCTCGACGGAAACGTGGCCTCGACGGAAACGTGGCCTCGACGGAAACGTGGTCCGGCTCCATGGACTCCCCACTGAAGGGCAACTCTCCGCCCCGAGTCTGAGGCCGGCCCTGTCCCGATCGAGCGTGATGCGGTACACTCCGCCCGCTTCGGTGCCGCCAGAATCCGCGGCCCAACGCCGGCCCCGATGCTCGGGACGGCGGCAAGGATCAGGAGTCCTTCGCCTCTCATGTTCGATGCTCTGAGCGAGCGGCTGCGCAAGACCCTTAGCGGCATCACGGGCCGCGGACGGGTAAGCGAGGCCGACGTAGACGCCGCCATGCGCGAGATCCGTCTCGCCCTGCTCGAGGCCGACGTCAACTTCAAGGTCGTCAAGGATTTCACGGCGCGGGTACGCGAGCGGGCGAGCGGCGCCGACATCCTCGAGAGCCTGACCGCAGGCCAGCAGATCGTGAAGATCGTGAACGAGGAACTCGTCGCGCTGCTGTCTGCAGGCGACCGGCAGTTCCGCCTGACGGGTTCACCGGCAGTCATCGTTCTGGTCGGACTCCAGGGCTCCGGGAAGACCACGAGCGCCGCCAAGCTCGCTCGTCACCTGGTTCACCAGGGTCGCCGGCCCCTGCTTGTCGCCGCCGACCCATACCGGCCGGCTGCCGCCGACCAGCTCGAAACGCTCGGCAAGTCGCTCGACGTGCCGGTCCACCGGGCTCCGACGGGGACCAGCGTCCTCGCGATCGCGAAGGGCGGCCTGGACGCGGCCCGGAAGCTCGTCCGGGATGTGGTAATCCTCGATACAGCGGGCCGGCTTACGGTGGATGCCCCGCTGATGGCTGAGATCGCCGAGCTGACGGCCGCGATGAAGCCATCCGAGACGCTGCTCGTCGTGGACGCGATGACGGGCCAGGAAGCCGTCCACGTGGCCGAGGCATTCGCCGCGAGCGTGCCGGTCACCGGCCTCGTCCTGACCAAGATCGACGGCGATGCCCGCGGTGGTGCCGCGCTCTCGATCAGCGCAGTGACCGGGCTGCCCGTGAAGTTCCTCGGCACCGGTGAGAAGACCGACGCCCTGGAGGCGTTCCACCCCGACCGCCTGGCCGGCCGAATCCTTGGCATGGGCGACGTCCTGACACTCATAGAACGGGCTCAGGATACCTACGACGAGAAACAGGCCACTAAGATGGCCGAGAAGCTGCGCAAGAACAGCTTCACCCTCGAAGATATGCTCGAGCAGATGGTCCAGGTCCAGAAGATGGGGCCGATGGGCCAGATAATGGAGATGATCCCCGGCTTTGGTGGGATGGCCAAGCAGGCCCAGGCCTCGGTCGACCGAGGCGACCTCAAGCGGGTGGAGGCAATCATCCGTTCCATGACGCGGTCCGAGCGGCGAGATCCGAGCATACTCAACGCGGGACGCAGGCGGCGCATCGCGGCCGGTTCGGGGACCCGGCTGCAGGATGTCAACCAGCTTGTCAAGCAGTTCGCCGAGCTACAGAAGATGATGAAGCAGTTCTCGGGCCGCAAGTTCGGCTCGCGAATCCCCGGACGGTTCGGGCCAGGGTAGGAGGGATTTCGATGGACAACCAGGATTGGAACACGCCCGGAACCGGGAATCACGTCTCCGGGAATCACGTCTACGGTCAGGCCGGACCCTCCGCGAGTCCGCAGCCGCAACTCATCCCCATGGGAGAAGGCTGGGCTCCCGGCGTGGGCGGTGCCCCCGTCGCGACCAGGTCGAGGCGAGCGCGCTGGGCTATGGCCCTCGGATTCGTTGCCGTTGTGGCCATCGTCGCCACGGCCGGTGCCTTCGTACTCTCCGGGGCAGCCGGGGCGGGGCAGTCGCTTACCGCGGCGTACGCGCCCAAGGGCACGCTCTTGTTCACCGTCCTTCGCACCGACCTGCCGGGTGACCAGCACCAGAAGCTGGCCGACTTCCTGAGCCACTTTCCGGGCTTTGGGGACAGGGCTCTGTTCGATACCGCGATAGACAAAGAGCTGAACCAGCTGGTTTCGAAGATCTCGCCGGATCTGACCTACACCGCAGGATTCAAGCCCTGGATGCAGGGCGAAATCTCGATCGCGGCCCTCGACCTGGGCAATCTGAGCAGTCTCGGCTCTAGCGCCGCGCTCAATATGGGCATGAACGGCGCCCTGAACCCCAACGGCATGCCAATGGCCGTGGCGGCTGTGCAGCCGCCCAACGCGGTCATGATCGTGGCGCTGAAGGACAAGGCCGCGGCGCAGACCTTCGTCTCGACCGAGGCGTCCAAGTCCAGCCTGAAGTTCACGTCGTCCACCTACGCCGGCGCGACCCTCAACACGTCGACCGCAAATGGCACGTCCGCAAGCTACACCTTCACCGACAACGTCCTGCTCATTGGCACGACCGATGGCGTGAAGGCCTCGCTGGACGCCAAGTTGAAGGGCTCGCTTGAGGCAGACGCCGGCTTCAAGGCCGCCATGAAGTCGCTTTCCGGCGACAGCATCAGCTTGTTCTACGTGGCCGAGGCCGCGCTGGTGCGCACCGAGTTGGCGGCGATGCCGTCCGGCTCGTCGATGATGGCGCAGGACGATATCAACTTCGTCCTCGACAATATCCCGGCGTGGGTCGCCGGCCAGGTACGTGCCGAGTCGGACCACATGCTGGTCGACGTGACGATGCCCAGGTCTGCGGGCGCGGCGGCGACCGGCAACCATGTCAGCACTCTCGCCTCGCAGGTGCCGGGCAGCACCGTCGCGCTCGTCGAGATCCATTCGATCGGTGAGCTGGTCACATCCGCCCTCGACGTCTTCTCCGGGCAGAGCGCGCCGCTGCAGCTTCGAAACCAGGTCAACACCATCAAGACCGCGATCGCGGGATTTGGTGGACTCGATTGGCTCGGCGACGGCGCCGCGGTCCTCACCAAGAACGGGTCGACATACGACGGCGGGGTCGTCGTCCAGACCACCGACGCCAAGGCGGCCTCCGACAAGCTCAGCCTGGCCCGGACACTGATCGGCGCGGCCGGCGGCTACACCAGCAAGGACGAAACCTACAAGGGCGTAACGATTACGAGCGTGCAGCCCAGCCCGACTGCCTCGGACACCGGTATGACCTTGATCTCGCTGCCGCTGGTTTTTGCCGGCAAGGACAACCTGATCATCGCTGGCATGACGGACACGTTCGTCAAGTCAATAATCGATACCACGGAGGCGAGCTCTCTCGCGTCCAGTGACACGTACAAGACGGCCCTGGCCGCCGCCGGAACGAACAATTCCAAGTCCGGATACGTGGACATTCCGACGATCGCCGCCGGTCTCGCTGCCCTGTCGGGCAATCCCGGATACTTCAACATCAACGTCAAGCCTTACCTCGATCACGTCGGCGGAGCCGCCTTCGCGCAGATCGATGGGTCAACCATTACGATCCGGTTCGTTGTCATGGCGAAGTAAGGTCGCCCGGCACCGAGTCGCCACACACTTTCAGGAGGAGCACGCTCGCACATGGCAGTTCGAATCCGCCTCACCCGCGTCGGGGCCACCAAGCAGCCGTCCTACCGCGTCGTCGTGATGGACCGCCGAAGCGCCCGCGACAGTCGGTCGATCGAGACGCTCGGCCACTACAACCCGCGTACGGATCCGGTCGAGTTCGTCGTCGACGCCGAGAAGATCAAGAAGTGGCTCGCCCAGGGCGCCCAGCCTTCCGACACGGTATCCAGGTTGCTGCAGGCCGCCGGCGTTCTGCCGAAGGTCGCACGCAAGGCGACTCCCGCCAAGGCGACTCCCGCCGCCAAGTAGCACGACACCGGCCGCCGCGCCCAGTTGGGCGGGACCGGAGTACAGATCAGAGGAGGCTCATGGCAGCCAAGGATTTAGTCGAGTACGTCGCCCGCAATCTCGTGGACGACCCCGACGCCGTTCGTGTCGAAATTACCAACGGTCCCGAGGGAACGGTCATCGAGTTGCATGTCGCCGAAGAAGACATGGGCAAGGTGATCGGTCGAAACGGCAGCGTGGCCAAGGCGCTTCGAACTCTGCTCAAGGTCATGTCCGCTCGCGACGGCGAGTCGGTCTCCCTGGAGATCAGCTGAGCGTCCGGACGTGAGCGTCGGGGAGCGGCTCGTGGTGGCCCAGGTTCGGGGCTTCCACGGGCTCCAGGGCACCGTTCGCGTCGAGTCGCTGACGGACAGGCCGGAGCGACGCTTCGTCGCCGGTAGCTCGTTGTTCGTCGAGGGCAGCGAGCGGGAGTTGACGATCGTCGCGGCCGACCAGGACTCCGTGGGCTGGCGCATGCGTTTCGCGGAAGTCCTCGACCGGACCGCCGCCGAAGAGCTTCTCCACGCGTATCTCGAAGCGGTGGTCGCGCCCGGCGAGGAGTTGCCCCGAGGCGAGTACTACTGGCACGACATCATCGGCACGGCGGTTACCGGTGTGGACGGCACGGCCTTTGGCGAGGTCGTGGACATCTACCGCGCCGGCGGGGCAGAAGTGATGCTCGTCCGTGGCCCTTCCGGGGAAATTGACATCCCGGTCGTTCGCTCGGTCATCCGCATCTTCGCGCCGAAGCGGGGCGAGATCGTGGTGGATGGCGAAGCGCTCGGCCTGACCGGCGGGCCCGAGGCCGAAGACGCCGAAGATGCCGCGGAATACGAGGCGGCCGACGGACCTGAGCCGGCCAACGACGATGAGGCAGCCGGCCACGACGAAGGGGTCGACCCCGCGTGAGCGCAGGCTCCGATCCCGGGTCCGACTCCGGGGAGGCGGCTTCGGCGTCCGCGCCGCGCGCGGCCCTGGCCCCCGCCTCGCACGCGCCGGGCGTGGCGCTGGAGATCGACATCCTGACCCTGTTCCCGGCGATGTTGCAGGGGCCGCTCTCCGAGAGCATTCCCGGCCGTGTCCAGGAACGCGGCCTGGCGTCCATTCGCGTGCAGGATCTGCGGCGCTGGGGCCTGGGGCGCCACAAGTCAGTGGACGACTACACGTACGGCGGCGGCGCCGGGATGGTCTTGCGCCCCGAGCCGGTGGCGGCGGCGCTGAGCGAGGTTCGCCGGCCCGACAGCACCGTCATCCTGCTCGATCCGGGCGGCGAGGTCTTCGGACACGCCCGCGCCCACGACCTTTCGGGGCGGCCGCACCTCGTCTTCCTGTGCCCCCGCTACGAGGGCGTTGACGAGCGGATCCGCTCCCTGGTCGACCTCGAGATTTCCATCGGCGACTACGTGCTGTCCGGCGGCGAGATCCCGGCGCTCGTAATCGTGGACGCGATCCTACGGCTGCTGCCCGGCGCCATCGATGCCGAATCTACGGCCGAGGAATCCTTCACGGCCGGTCTGCTCGAGTATCCGCAGTACACGCGGCCCCCGGTCTTCGATGAACTTGCGGTACCGGCAGTGCTAACGAGCGGCCACCACGAGGAGGTCCGCAAGTGGCGTCTGAAGGAATCGCTGCGGCGCACGTGGCGCCGTCGACCCGACTTGCTGGAGGACCGGCCGCTCTCCCGCGAAGAGGCGAAACTCCTGGCCGAAGTCAGCCACGAGGAGAGCGTCCGCGCCGCGGACGAGGCCGCCGCTCAGGGCGGGGCGGACTAGGAGCCAGGGTCGCGCCCCCGTCCGGGTGTGGTATCCTTCGCCCTCGGCCGCTCAGGCGGCCTCTTGTTAGGCGCCTTTGTCGCAGCTCACGCTGCGGTCACGTAGCCACCGAGCGCAGCTGCGCCGCCGGAACCAAGAGTAGGGACCGATCGTGAACGTACTCGACGAGATCATCGCGGACCAGCTCCGGACCGACCTTCCGGAACTCAGCTCTGGAGACACCGTCAAGGTGTCGGCCCGCGTCGTAGAAGGAAACCGCGAGCGCGTCCAGGTCTTCGAAGGAACCGTCATGCGGCTCCGCGGCGGTGGCATCGTCCGCTCGATCACCGTTCGTCGCATCGCCAGCGGCGTAGGCGTGGAGCGCACCTTCAAGGTGAACAGTCCGCGCATCGAGAAGATCGAAGTCATGCGTCACGGCCAGGCTCGCCGCGCCCAGCTCTATTTCCTGCGCAAGCGCGTTGGCAAGTCGGCCACGTTGCGCGAGCGCCGCGTCAAGGGCTGACACGGGTCGCGGGAGCCACATGGCAGGCGCCAGACGCTCCAGCCTCCGAATCGAGGACCCCGCCCGCTCGCCCTCGGCGACGCGCCGGGGTCCTACTGTTTTCGCGCCGGGCGCGCCCACGGGCCGGTTCGAGGTTGCGCGCTGGCAATCTGTGCGGCTCGACCCCGACTTCACCGAAGAGCGGATCCTGTGGTCGCGTGGCTACCGCCACGTAGCCGGGATCGACGAGGTGGGGCGCGGCTGCCTGGCCGGTCCCGTTGCCGCGGCGGCCGTGATCCTGCCTCCCGACTGGCTGCCACGTGGGCTGCGTGACTCCAAGATGCTCAAGCCGGAGGTTCGGCGGCGCCTGGACATCGAGATCAGGTCGAACGCGGTGGCCTGGGCCGTGGCTTTCGTCAGCCCCGACCTGATCGATCGCATCAACATCCTCCAGGCCACTCTCCTGGCCAGCGAGCTCGCGGCCGCCCGGCTGCCGATCCGCCCCGACGCGCTCTTGCTAGACGCGGTTGTCCTGCCGGAGATCGGGATCCACCAGCGCACGCTGGTCGGCGCCGATCGGCTATGCGCATCCGTCGCGGCGGCTTCCGTGGTCGCCAAAGTTGCGCGCGACAGGCTCATGGAGGAGTTCGACGCTATCTACCCCGGCTACGACCTGGCGCGGAACAAGGGCTATGCGGCTCCGGAGCATCGGGCCGGGCTGGCCGCCCTGGGCCTGTGCCCGATCCACCGGCTTTCCTTCGCCCCGTGCCGTGATCGGGAGCAAATGGCGCTGTGGGACGATGGGCCTGCCGGCGCGGATGTCGACGCGGACGAATCGGGCGAGCTGCCCGAGCCGGAGCTCGTCGACTAGCTTCCGGCGGGAGGCTGCCTTGGACCGAACCAGCCGACAGATCGTGGGCGATGCCGCCGAGGAGCTGGTGGCGACCAACCTGATCGCCCTGGGCTGGCGCGTGCTCGGTCGAAACGTGCACGCCGGCCGCAGCGAGCTTGACATCGTGGCGATCGATCCGGGCCCGCCGGCAAGGCTCGTGATCGTGGAGGTGCGCTGGCGGCGGTCGCGGTCGTTCGGGCTTCCCGAGGAGACGCTCGATTACCGAAAGCGGGCGCATCTCCGGGCCGGTGTGGGCCGCCTGCTGGAGGAGGGACGGTTGCCCGGCGGCGAGCCACTACCGAGCTTGCCCGTGGCGCTGGACTTTGCCGTGGTGGAGCCGGGAGACGTGGCCGGCGGGCGCGGGGGCGGCGCCGCTCCCGTCGTGCGCTTCTACCGCGACGCTCTCAGCTGAGCTGACTCGGCCCTGAGGCCCCGCTCACGCTACGCACCGTCAGATATGCCTGGGCCGACTACTACCCGACGTCCTCGCATTAGCCAGCGCCGGGTCGAGGCCCGAGCGGCTCGCGGCGACGTCTCTCCACGCTCAGCGAGGGCCGTCAACAGGTGGCCGCATAGCCCAGAGGCGGTCGCATGGCCGATTGGGCAGGGATAGTAGTCGGTGGAGTCATAACTGACGGGTGGCCTCGGCAAAACCCGCCCAGCACCGGCCCGAGTGGGGGCAGGTGGCCCCGGCGCGGCCCGTCACCGCGGACCGAGCTACCAGTCGAGCAAGCCGCCGGACGCTCTCCGGACCGCGTCCAGCAGCCGGGCTCCGTCACCGCCCGGGTCGAGCAGGTTCGGCTGACAGCCGTTGAGGATGAGGGTGGGGCGGAGGTCCACCTGCGCCAATCGCGTGCCCACGAAAGTGAGGTCGGCCACGACTCCCTCCTGGGTTCGAACGTCGTGGCGCAGCTGGAAGACGAGATCGCCAAGCGAATACACGACGAAGGCCGGCCCCTGCCTCCGCGAGATCGACTCGACCGGGCCGACCCAGTGCGAGTGGCTGCCGAGGATCAGGTCGGCGCCGGCGGCCACGATCGCCGCCGCTTCGCCGCGCTGGTCCGAGGTTGTCTCGTCGCTGTACTCGGTGCCCCAGTGCGGCATCACGATCACGAGGTCCGCGCCCGCGGACCTGGCGGCCCTCACGTCGGCGGTCACGTCAGAGAGCCGCAGCCCGGCCGTGCCGGGTCGCCCGGCGGCGGCCCAGTAGTCGGGTCGGATGGCGTCGTAGGCTAGGAACGCGATCCGCAGCCCGCCGGCCGCAAGCCACGCCGGCTTCCTTGCGGCGATGGCGTCGGTCCCCGCGCCCGCATGGTCGATGCCCGCCGAATCGAGGTTGTGCATCGTATCCAGCACCCCTTGCGCGCCGGCATTCCCCATGTGGTTGTTGGCCAGGGATACGGCGTCGATGCCGGCGTTGCGGAGCCCAGCGAGGAGCGCCGGGTCCATCGTGAACACGAGACCATCGGGGTGGTAGGAGTAGGCGTTGGGTGCGGGGCTCTCGAGGTTCACGACGGCGAGGTCGGCCTGCTGGAGCAGCGCGCGAAACGCCCCGGGCGATCCGGTCTGGCGGCCCAGGGCCAGACGAGCCCCGTCCATTCCGCAGCAGGTCGTTCCGTCCACGATTGCGTTGCCGCCGTCCCAGGGGTAGTCGACCCCTTTGCGATGCACGATAGACTCGTCATACGCCGCTCTATCGAGCATTACGTCGCCGCCGGCAGCGAGCGTCCAGACGGCTGCGGTCGAGAAGGCGGCAGCGGCCTGCCCCCGGACCAGCAGCGGCCAGCGCGCCAGGTCGCGGATTCGGTTCGCGCCGAAGAGCGCGACACCGTCGACGGCAAGGGCGCGCACGTCCGGCGTCATGTCGCTCGCCGGGATCACGCCGAGCGCGTTGCCGGTGGCCCGGACGGCGGCCTTCACGCCATCTGCCGTGAGCGCCTCGACCGATGCGGCCGGCGTGACACCGAGGGTCGAGGCCAGGCCGGGCAGGTCGGCCGAATCGACCGCGACCGACCCGAAGGCCGCCATCGACCCATTTCCGGCGCCTGCCGCGAGGAGGCTCACGAGCTCGGTTCGGCCGATCGAGCGCTCGGTCGACCAGAACGCGACCACCGGCACCATTGGGATGAGCGCCGGCGTGGCAGATTGGGAGACGAAGGGAGAGGCGGAGGGCGTCGCATACGGTTGGGTCGTCGAAGACGCCGACCCGGTGCGTCCGGAAGTGGCAGTCGACGTGGCCGAGCCCGAGCCGAACGGTCCCAGGGCAACCAAACCGCAGACCACCAGGACCGCGGCCAGGGCAAGCGCGAAGCGGGCCGCCACTCGACTCCGGAGCCGAATCCGCAGCTGCGACGGAGCTGAGTCGATGATGCCCCTCATGGACCGAAAGCGTACTCGTTCCACCCGCCGCCGGTCTGCGCCCGGGCGGGGCATGGCGCTGTGCTACACTCCCGGCCGGTCGTCGCGTTGCGATGACCCCCGCGTTGGGCGCCCGTGAAGGGCGCACCGGCGACGGAGTACACACGCACCACACTCGTCGGGGCGGTGCCGGTTGGACGCGAGAGCGTTCACGGTTCTCGGCGCAGGGGGTGCGGAGGAAACAACCGCAGGAGGTCTTTTCATGCCGTCCGTCTCAATGCGGCAGCTGCTGGAGGCCGGCATCCACTTCGGCCACCAGACGCGCCGGTGGAATCCCAAGATGCGCCCGTTCATCTTCGCGGAGCGCAACGGCATCCATATCATCGACCTTGCCCAGACCGTGAAGCGGCTGGACCTTGCTCTCGCCGCCGCCCGCGAAACATGCGCCCGCGGCGACGCCGTGCTCTTCGTCGGCACGAAGAAGCAGGCCCAGGAGCCGGTTTCCCAGGAATCCACACGCGCCGGCCAGCCGTACGTGAACCGCCGATGGCTCGGCGGCATGCTCACCAACTTCGTAACGATCAAGAAGCGGATCGCGCTTCTCGACCAGCTGGAGGCCCGCCAGCAGAGCGGCGATTTCGACCGTCTGACGAAGAAGGAAGCGGCCAAGCTGACCGAGCAGATGGAGCACCTTCGCGCCTCGTTCGGCGGCATTCGCAAGATGAAGCGACTGCCGGGCATGATCTTCATCGTCGACCCGCACCGCGAGCGCATCGCCGTGACGGAAGCGCGCAAGCTCGAGCTGCCGATCATCGGCACAGGCGACACGAACGTCGATCCCGACGAGCTCGACTACATCATCCCGGCCAACGACGACGCCATCCGGGCCATCCGGCTGCTCTGCCAGCTCGTCGCGGACGCCTGCATCGAGGGTCAGCGCGAGCGATCGGTACGCGCCAATGAGCACGAGCAGCCCGAAGTGCAAGCCGAGCCCGAGATCGAAGAAGCTCCTTCGCGGGAGCTCGTCGCGGCCCTTGCGGGCGGTGGCGCTCTGACCTTCGAGCCGGACCTTGACGAGGAGGAGTTGCTCCTCCCTGGCGCCAAGGTAGCGGCCAGCCACCCGCATGTTGCGGACGCCGAAGAGGCCGCGCCACACCGGGGCGCGTGAGACACAGCTAACATTCCACTCAACGGGCGCACTACAGGAGACAGGGACAAGCATGGCGACCATCAACGCGGAGACCGTCAAGGCCCTCCGCGAACTAAGCGGCGCGGGAGTTATGGACTGCAAGCGCGCCCTCGAAGAATCTGAGGGCGACCTCGAGAAGGCCTCCGAGCTCCTTCGCGAGCGCGGCCAGGCGGCCGCTGCCAAGCGAGCCGGCCGGGAGGTCCGAGAAGGCCTCGTCAGCAGCTACATCCACACCGGCGGCAGGATCGGCGTTCTCATCGAGGTCAATTGCGAGACCGACTTCGTCGCTCGCACGGACCAGTTCCAGAAGCTGGTTCGAGATCTCGCGATGCAGGTTGCCGGTCTGCGACCGCTGTACCCGACGATCGAGTCGATCCCGGCTGCCGAGCTCGAGGCCAAGCGTGAGCACTTCCTGGGCGACGAGAGCGTCAACCAGAAGCCCGAGCACATCCGCGGCCAGATCGTCGAGGGCCAGGTCAAGAAGTGGTTCGCCGAGGTCGTCCTGACCGAGCAGCCCTTCCGAGACGAAGATCGAACCGTCGGCGAGCTGATCACGGAGGCGATCGCCAAGACCGGCGAGAACATCCGCGTTCGGCGCTTCGTGCGCTTCGAACTCGGGGAAGAGCTGTGAGCGAGGCCGGCGCGGCGAGTTCCGTCGCCGCCGGCTTGGATGCCGCCGGCGTCGCCGGCGGTGATGGCGCCTGCCCGCATTACCGTCGCATCTTGCTGAAGCTGTCCGGCGAGGCCCTGTTGGGTACTCGCCAGTACGGCGTGGATCCCAACTTCTGCGCATTCATCGCTGCCCAGGTAGCCGAAGTCCACGGTCTTGGAGTGCAAATCGGCATCGTCGTGGGTGGCGGCAACATCTTCCGCGGAATGGCCGCGGCAGCCAAAGGGATGGATCGCGCCACCGGCGACTACATCGGCATGCTGGCCACGGTCATGAACGCCCTGGCATTGCAGGACGCCCTCGAGAAGGCCGGTGTACAGACTAGAGTCATGAGCGCGATCGGCATGGCCGAGGTTGCGGAGCCGTACATCCGGCGCCGCGCGGTTCGCCACCTTGAAAAGGGTCGCGTCATCATCCTTGCCGCCGGAACGGGCAATCCCTACTTCACAACGGATACCGCGGCCGCACTACGGGCTGTCGAGATCGGGGCCGAAGTGATCCTCAAGGCGACCAAGGTCGATGGGGTCTACGATTCGGATCCGATCACGAACCCGGCCGCCAAGCGCTACGAGAGACTGACCTATTCGCAGGTGCTGGCGGAGCGGCTCGGCGTCCTGGACGCCACGGCCGTCTCGCTGTGCATGGAAAACGACATGCCCATCGTCGTCTTCGACCTGAACACGCCGCAGAACATCACTCGGGTTGCGGCGGGCGAGCCTGTGGGCACACTGATCAACGGAGGCAGCCCCGTATGAGCATCGAGACGCTGACCGCCACCGAACACAAGATGGCGCGGGCAGTAGATGTCCTCGAGCGAGACCTGCAGGGCATTCGCACGGGTCGCGCTTCTACTTCGATCGTCGAGCACATCATGGTCGAGTACTACGGGACGCCCACCGCGCTCAACCAGCTGGCCGGCATAAACGTTCCTGAGTCGCACCAGATCGTCATCCAGCCCTGGGACCGAAGCGTCCTCGGTGCAATCGAGAAGGCGATCATCAAGAGCGACATCGGACTCGTGCCGAACATGGACGGCGCGGTCGTCCGCCTCAACATCCCGCCCCTCACCGAGGAGCGTCGGAAGGATCTTGTCAAGCAGGTCCATCGGCGCATGGAGGAGGCTCGCGTCGAGATCCGCAACCTCCGTCGCGAAGCCGCCGAACAGCTCAAGAAGGAAGAGCACGAAGGCGTCCTGGGTGCCGACGAAGCTCGCCGCGAGCTCGAACAGCTCCAGCGCGTGACGGACAAGCACGTCGCCGACGTTGACCGCGTCGGTACCACGAAGGAGCAGGAAATCCTGGAGGTCTAGTGGCTCGTCCCATCTCCCGGCCGACCGACGCTCCGTCGATCGTCCACCGGGGTCCGTTGCCGGCAGACGAGTCCGCCAGTCCGAAGGCGGCGAACCCGGAGCCGTTCACGGTAGCCCCCGAGGACCTGCCGCGCCATGTCGCGATCATCATGGACGGCAACCGGCGCTGGGCCCGAAAGCACGGCCTAAACGAGATCGAGGGCCATGCCGCGGGAGTGGAGGGGGTTCGCGAGATCATTCGCCACGCCGTGCGGCGCGGCATCCCGGTGCTCTCGCTGTACGCCTTCAGTCGCGAGAACTGGGGTCGCTCCGACGAGGAAGTGGACGGGCTGCTCCAGCTGCTGGGCAAGGTCATCGCGAACGAAACAGACGAGCTCATTCGCCAGGGGGCGCGGGTCCGACTGCTCGGACGCATCGAGGAGCTGCCACCCGAGACCGCCCTCTCGATCCAGGGCGCGCTGGACGCTACCGCCGGTGGGGAGCGTCTGCAGCTCAACATCGCGTTCAACTACTCGGGCCGCACCGAGATCGTGGACGCGGCTCGCAAGATCGCGGCCCAGGGTCTCACGCCCGAGCAGATCGACGAGGACGTCGTTGCCGCGGCGCTGTACACGGCAGGGTTGCCCGATCCGGATCTGGTCATCCGGACGGCGGACGAGCAGCGGCTTTCCAACTTCCTGATCTGGCAGGCTGCGTACGCGGAGCTCTACTTCAGCCCGCTGCTGTGGCCTGAGTTCGGTCCCGCGGGCTTCGATGCCGCCCTCATCGAGTTCGCCAGCCGTCACCGTCGGTTCGGGCTGTAGAGCCGAGCCGACAGTGCTCCGCCAGCGCACCCTCAGCGTCGCGGTATTCGTCCCGCCGCTCCTGATCGTGCTCGCCCTGGGCGAGCCGTGGTTTGGGGCGCTGATCGCGGCCTTCGTTGCCGTCGGTGCGTGGGAGGCGATGCGTCTACTGCGCCAGGCCGGGTACGCCGTGATGCCCGCCGTCGGGATCGTGGGCGCCCTGGCGGTGGCCGCGGCCGTCGCAGCCTTGCCGGGTTGGGGTGGCTATGAGGCTCTACTGGTGGCTGGCGTAGTCGTTGTCGCCGGGATCGCCGCATTCCGCGAGAAGGACACCGGAGTCGGTCTCACGATGTGGATGGCGACCGCCTTCGGGGCGCTGTACGTCGGGCAGCTTGGGGCCTTGGTCCGAATCGGCCAGGTCGTGCCGGAGCTTCCGAGCGCTGCTCCGGCGGCCCAGCTGGGCGCGGCGAGGGGTTGGATCCTGCTTGTCATCCTGCTGGTATGGGGCTACGACACGGGCGCCTACCTGCTCGGGACGGCCTTGGGCAAGCGCAAGTTCCTCAGTCACATCTCTCCCTCCAAGAGCTACTGGGGAGTTTTCGGGGGCCTTATCGCCTCGACGGCGATCGCAGTGGCGGGTATGTGGGCCCTCGGCCAGCCGCCCGCTCTCGGCTTGCTGCTGGGGCCCCTGGTCGGGCTCGCGGCTCAAGCGGGCGACCTTGCGGAATCGATGCTCAAGCGGGCCGCGGGTGCGAAGGACTCCAGCGCCCTGATCCCTGGCCACGGCGGTATCCTCGATCGCGTGGACTCGTTCATCTTTGCGGCCCCGGTGGTGGCGGCGTATGTCGCGGCCCTGGTCCGCTGAGCGTGGACCCTCGCCGGAGGGGCAGGGGAGCGGCGGCTCCGAAGGGAGCGGCGGCCCCGTGGGGAGCGGCGCGATGAGTGGCGCCGTCACTCCGGGCGCATCGGGTCGGCCCCTCCGTGTGGCGCTGCTCGGCTCCGGCGGGTCGATCGGCCGTCAGGCCGTGGACGTCATCTCGCGTCATCCCGAAGCATTCCGTGTGGTCGCGCTGGCGACCGGCTCCCAGGCCCAGCTGCTCGAGGAGCAGGCCCGGCAGCTTCGGCCGGCGGTCGTGTCGCTTGCCGACGAGCACGCGGCCAAACGGTTGGACCTTCCTGCGGGTACGCGGCTCGCCGCGGGCGCAAACGTTCTCGAATCCCTGGTCACGCGTCCGGACGTGGACCTCGTGCTGGTGGCGACCGGCGGTCTGGTGGCTCTCCGATCCGTGCTGGCCGCGCTGGACGCGGGCAAGATCGTTGCCACGGCCAACAAAGAGACGCTCGTCGCCGGGGGGCACCTGGTGATGCCGCTCGCGCGCCGCCTGGCCGCCGGAGCGGCGGGAGCCACTCGTGACCCCGGCCACCCGCTGGCCACACCACTCGGCTGGCTGCGCCCCATCGACTCGGAGCATTCGGCCATCTGGCAGTGTCTGGTGGGGGAGCGGCCGGGAAGCGTGGCCCGCCTGCTGCTCACCGCGTCGGGCGGACCGTTCTTGCACGCCGCCGTCGCGGACCTCGCGACGGTGACCCCGGAACGGGCGCTCCGCCACCCGACATGGAGGATGGGGGCGAAGATCACTATCGACTCCGCAACGATGGCCAACAAGGGCCTGGAAATCATCGAGGCACGCTGGCTGTACGATGTGCCTCTCTCGGCGATCTCGGTCGTCATCCACCCTCAAAGCGTCGTCCACTCCGCGGTGCAGTTCGTGGACGGCTCTGTGAAGGCGCAACTCGGGACACCAGACATGCGAATTCCAATCCAGTACGCGCTCACCTACCCGGAGCGTCGCCCGTCGCCGGCCGCAACGGTGGATCTGGTCGCTTCGGAGCGGTTGGAGTTCTTCGCGCCTGACGAGGAGCGCTTCCCGGCCCTGCGCATCGCGCGCGAAGCGGGCCTCGCGGGGCCGCGAGCCAGCGCCGCGCTCATCTCCGCCGACGAGGTCGCAGTTGGCAGATTCTTGAACGGCAGCTTGGACTTTCCGGGCATTCCGCGACTGCTCGCCGCCGCGGTTGAGCGGTTTGGGTCCGGAGCGCCGCGCGAGCCCTCACTGGACGAGATCGTAGTGTTGGACGCCGAGGTTCGGGCGTTCGCGGAGGTTTTCCGATGACACTCGACGGGATCCTGTTCTGGGTCAAGGCTGTCCCGCTCCTCCTGCTGATCCTCATACCGCTGGTCCTCGTCCACGAGTTCGGCCACTTCCTCATGGCCCGGCTGTCCGGGATAAGAGTGCTGGAGTTCGGCATCGGCTTCCCGCCGAAGGCCAAGGTCATCGGCCACGATCACGAAACTGAGTACACGCTCAACTGGCTGCCGATAGGCGGCTTCGTGAGGCTGGAGGGCGAAGAATCGGATTCTGACGATCCGCGCGCCTTCACCAACGCCTCTCTGACGAAGCAGCTCATCGTGCTGGCCGCGGGCGTGACAATGAACCTGCTGACGGCAGTGCTGCTGCTGTTCATCGTGGGCTGGATCTTCAACCCGATCGTGCGGCCCCAGATCGTCGGTGTCGTCGCCAATTCACCGGCCCAGGGTGTCGGCTTGCAGGCCGGAGACCGCCTCGTTTCGATCGATGGTCAGACCCACTCGCTGCTCGACTTCAGCTCTGACCCCTTGAGTCCGTGGTCGGCGGATCTGCGGTCTCACGCCGGGCAAACGGTGACGCTGGTCGTGCTCGACACGGCAGGCCACGAGCGCTCGGTCGACGTGAACTTTCGAACGCCCGACGCCGCGAACCAGGGCGCGCTCGGCGTCCAGCTTGGGTTCACCATCGGATACAGCCCGGGCGACCCCGTTAGCGCTGGTCAGCACGCCGTCACGGGCACATGGAAGGCGCTGGGCCTGATCGCGGTCGCTCTCGGGGACATCGGGAACCAGATCGCCACGAATCCGACCCAGGGGCCGAAGGGCGTCCAGGGCCCGGTCGGCATCGCTCAGGACGTCGGCAACGTGGCCAATCAGGCTGACGGCCCGATGATGCTTCTCCTTCTCGCGGCGATCCTGTCGGCTAACCTTGCGCTCGTGAACTTCCTGCCGTTTCCTCCGCTCGACGGCGGCAAGGCGGTGCTGATGATCGTCAAGAAGGCTTTCGGGAAGAAAGGCGTCAGCGCTTTCGAGTCGGCGACATACCTCGTTGGCTTCGCGCTGTTGCTGACGTTCATCGCCTGGATCAGCTTCTTCGACATCGTGCGACCCGGGGGCGGCTAATAGCGTGAGCGCCCAGGGCTTCGGCCCCCGGCGACATTCCGTCGCCGTGGACGTTGGCGGCGTGGTCGTGGGTGGCGGCCGCCCGATCGTCGTCCAATCGATGACGAACACGGACACGGCGGACGCGGACGCGACAGCGATCCAGGTCGCGCGGCTGGCACACGCCGGCTCGGAGCTGGTCCGGATCACCGTCAACAACGAAGCGGCCGCCGCCGCGGTCCCGGAGATCGTCCGCAAAGTCCGGGGGCTGGGCGCCGCCGTTCCGATCGTCGGCGATTTCCACTACAACGGCCACAAGCTGCTCACGGACTTCCCCGAGGCTGCGCGCGCGCTGGCCAAGTACCGAATCAACCCCGGCAACGTGGGGCCGGGGCGCTACCACGACGATCATTTCGCGGCCATCGTCCGGGTCGCGATCGAGAACGACAAGCCGGTCCGGATCGGCGTCAACTGGGGGTCGCTCGATCAGGATCTCCTGGGCCAGATGATGGACGCCAACGCGCGCCTGGCCCGGCCGAAAGACAGCCGCGAAGTCATGGTCGATGCCATAGTCGAAAGCGCCATCCGATCGGCCGAGCTGGCGGAGGCCACCGGTCTGGCCCACGATCGAATCATCCTTTCGGCCAAGGTTTCGGGTGTGCGCGATCTCGTGGAGGTCTATCGGCGGCTGGCAGCGCGCTGCGATTACGCCCTCCACCTGGGTCTGACCGAGGCGGGCATGGGCATGAAGGGGATCGTGGCTTCGTCCGCGGGGCTGTCGCTGCTGCTGGCCGAAGGCATCGGCGACACGATCCGCGTCTCGATCACGCCGGAGCCCGGCGGCGACCGAACCGAGGAAGTGGCAGTCGCCCAGCAGGTCCTGCAATCGCTGGGGATACGCTCGTTCCTGCCCCAGGTCTCGTCCTGCCCGGGTTGCGGCCGGACCACGAGCACCTACTTCCAGGAGCTTGCCAGCACGATCCAGACCTACCTGCGCGACCAGATGCCGGTGTGGCGGGAGCGGCATCCCGGGGTCGAGGAGCTGCGTGTGGCGGTCATGGGCTGCGTGGTCAACGGCCCCGGCGAGTCTAAGCACGCGGACATCGGCATCAGCCTGCCGGGGACGTTCGAGGAACCGGTGGCACCGGTCTTCATCGACGGTGCCCTGGACCGCACCCTCCGCGGCGACCACATCGCCGATGAGTTCAAGGCGCTCCTGGACAGCTACGTGGAGCGGCGCTTCCCGGCGCCGGCGGGCCTGCGGGGATAGGCCACCGAGGCCCTGGATAGTCGCCGCGTGACCGCTATCGCGCCGGATCGGCCGCCGAGCGCCGAAGTCCCGACTCGGTCGGCGCCGAAGCCTCGACGGCCGGGCGGAGACGACGCGGCCTGCCTCGCGTCCGTCCGTTCGGCCCAGGCGGTACGATTGCGTGAAGTCAGCGCCCGCGATCGTCCGGAGGAGCAGAGCGTGCCCAAAGAGGGATTCGTCACCAGCATCACCCGCCAGTCCGAGGACTTCCCGGGGTGGTACAACGATGTCGTCCTCAAGGCGGAGCTGGCCGACTACTCCCCGGTTCGCGGCTGCATGATCATCCGGCCGTATGGCTACGCCATCTGGGAGTCGATGCAGGCCGAGCTCGACGGCCACATCAAGCGGACCGGCCACAGCAACGTCTACTTCCCGCTGTTCGTGCCGAAGTCGCTCCTCGAGAAGGAAGCCGAACACGTCGAGGGCTTCAACCCGCAGGTAGCGTGGGTGACCCATGCCGGCGGGAAGCCGCTCGACGAATGGCTTGCCATCCGGCCCACGAGCGAGGCGATCATCGCCGACAGCGTGAAGGACTGGATCCAGTCTTACCGAGACCTGCCGCTGCTCATGAACCTCTGGAACAACGTCGTTCGCTGGGAGCTGCGGACGCGGCTCTTCCTGCGCACTACCGAGTTCCTCTGGCAGGAAGCCCACACGTTCCACGCTACCCGCGAGGAGGCCGAGGCGGAGGTCGCGACCGGGCTCGACTGCTACGACAAGGTCTCCGAGGAGTGGCTGGCGATCCCCGTCATCAAGGGCCGCAAAACCGACAGCGAGAAGTTTCCCGGGGCCGAGTTCACCTGGTGCATCGAGGCCATGATGCGCGACAAGAAGGCGCTCCAGGCCGGCACGAGCCACATGCTCGGCCAGAACTTCGCCCGGGCCGCGGGCATCGAGTTCCTCGATCGCGACAACGTGCGCAAGCACCCTTATGGCACGTCGTGGGGCTTCTCGACCCGCATGGTCGGGGCCACGATCATGGCCCACGGCGATGACTCAGGCCTGGTCCTGCCGCCCAACGTGGCGCCGGTCCAGGTGGTCATCGTGCCGATCTTCCGCAAGGACGAAGAGAAGGCAGCCGTAGCCGCGGCAATCGATCGACTGCTGGCCGCCCTGGCCGAAACGCCCGAGGGCAAGGCCGTTCGGGTCAAGGTCGACTGGCGCGACGACTCGCCGGGCTTCAAATACAACCACTGGGAGCTGCGCGGCGTGCCGTTCCGGCTCGAGATCGGCCCGCGCGACGTGGCGGCGGAGCAGGCCATGCTGGTCAAGCGAATCGACCGGTCGAAGGAGGCCGTACCGCTCGCTCAGCTTGCCGCCGAGCTGCCGACCCGACTGCGCGCCTACCAGGCCGAGCTTCTGCAGCGAGCCCGCGACTTCCGCGACTCGAACACGCACCATGCGGACACGTACCGGCAACTCAAAGATGGGCTGGAAGGTGACGGTGGCTTCTTCCTGGCGCCCTGGTGCGGTGACGCGAAGTGCGAGAAGCAGGTCAACGAGGAGGCCGGCGCCACGATCCGCTGCATCCCATTCGACTCCCCGGACGAGGCGGGCACGTGTATCGTCTGCGGTGCCGCCTCGGAGCGGAGGGTTCTCTTCGCGCGGGCCTACTAAGAGGGAACAGCGTGAGCGGGAGGGTCCAATGACAGAGTCACAAGGGCCGAACCAGTCCGGGCCGGGCCAAGGGGCAGCACCGGATCGGCCTGGCCCGAACGCGCCGCAACCCGGCTGGCCGCCGCCCGCCGGCTGGTCGCCCGCCGGCCCGCAACCCGGCTGGCAACCTGGCCCGAACGCGCCGCAACCTGGTTGGCAGACTGGCCCGAACACGCCGCAACCCGGTTGGCCGCCGCCCGCCGGCTGGCCGCCCACCGGTCCGCAACCCGGCTGGCAGCCGGGCTCGAGCCAAGCGCCACATTCCTCGAATCGGCGCGGGTGTCTCGTTGCCGTTCTCCTCGTCGTCGGCCTCATTGCGGTGCTCGTTGTCGGATGCGCGGTGACCATCGGCCCGGCGGTATTCAAGTCGCTCGAGATCACGAACGACTCCAACGGTCTCGTCACGTCGACCGACTACAACTGGTTCAACGGTCAGAGCGAGTTCCGCGTCCATATGGCACCCAGTGTTCCAGCCTCCGAGGGTCCATACATCGCATGCAGCGTGGTTCGGCCGGCGCTCCGGGGTAGCAAGTTCGAGGGCACGCGGTTCGAGGTAGTCGACACGTTCGGAGACGTCGTGGCGACCGACCAGACGTCCTGCCCCTGACCGCGGAACTGGCGGAGCCATGTCGCGGTCAGGAGGTCTGTTCCGCCATGCTGGGGTTGGGAGCGGCGCCGCCCGCTGCGTCGCCCGCGGCGCCGCCCGTGGCGCCGCCCGGCAACTGCGGGCTACGCCACTCCGGTAGCCCCGCTGTGATGGGAAAAGGGCGCCGTGTATACTTTCGTTCAACTGTACCGGCCGCTCGTGACGTGGGTGACCCCCACGTCTTTTGTTGAGTAGCCGAGAGCCGGTCAAGAACGGGAGGCCCGAGGTGAGTCGAGATTTCGTCG
>Ga0209638_1000647_pt1 | contig 22792 bp, 19 predicted proteins | sample BarGraNGADG00211_FD_184490 | JGI IMG/M metagenome (GOLD analysis project Ga0209638, IMG submission 184490) | Arctic peat soil microbial communities from Barrow, Alaska - Barrow Graham LP Ref core NGADG0002-211 (SPAdes) (version 2) | ecosystem: Environmental > Terrestrial > Soil > Wetlands > Peat...
TTACGGTACGTGTAACCGTGATTGGCATCACAATGTTCGACACATCGCACAAGCGAGGGAGTATCCCGTGGTTCCACAAGACCGAACTCCTGAAGGCCTGAAGAAGTTCTGCGCTGACAACGGCATCCGATTCGTGGATGTGAAATTTGTCGACCTCTTCGGCCTCTGGCAGCACATCACGCGCCCGATCCACGAACTGAACGACTGGTCCGATGTCAGTCGATCATCGTGGGCAAATGGCTGGGGCTTCGACGGGTCGAGTATTCGGGGCTTCCAGAAGATCGAGGAGTCGGACATGCTCCTCGTGCCCGATCCCACTACCGCGATCGTCGATCCGGTCCTGGAAATGCCGACGCTTTCGGTCATCGCGAATGTCGAAGACCCGATTACGCGCGAGCGCTACTCGCGCGACCCACGCTACGTCGCCGAAAAGGCTGAGAACTTTCTTCGAAGCGCCGGTATTGGCGACACCGTCTATATCGGACCTGAGCTGGAGTTCTTCATCTTCGATGAGATCCGCTTCGGCGGTGACCAGCACTCGGCGTTCTACTCCGTCGACTCCGACGAAGGTGCCTGGAACACCGGGGCCGAATCGACCCTTCGCGGCGACCTGAACCAGGGGTATCGCCCGCGCTACAAGGAAGGCTATTTCCCGGTCAGTCCGCACGACACCCAGACCGATATCCGCAGCGACATGGTCGCAACGCTCGAGGCCTGCGGAATCCCGTGCGAATTGCACCACCACGAGGTCGCGACGGCCGGTCAGGCCGAGATCGGCATGCGCTTCGACACGCTCAAGGTTATGGGCGACAAGTCGATGCTCTACAAGTACATCGTGAAGAACGTCGCGAAAAAGCACGGCAAGGTCGTGACGTTCATGCCCAAGCCCCTCTTCCAGGACAACGGCTCGGGCATGCACACCCACCTCTCCATCTGGAGGGCCGGGACGAACCTCTTCGCTGGCGATGGCTATGCCGGCATGAGCGACATGTGCAAGTGGTACCTCGGCGGACTGATCAAGCACGGGCGATCGCTGATGGCGATCTGTGCGCCGACTACCAACAGTTACAAGCGCCTGGTGCCGGGTTATGAGGCTCCTGTGAACCTTGTGTACAGCGCCCGGAACCGGTCGGCGGCCTGCCGCATCCCGCTCGTGAGCCCGGACCCGCGCCAGAAGCGCGTCGAATTCCGTCCTCCCGATGCCTCTGGCAACCCCTACCTCACGTTCTCGGCCATCCTCATGGCGGGCCTCGATGGGATCATCAACAAGATCGATCCCGGTCCTCCCATGGACAAGACGAACCTCTTCGAACTCGGCGCCGAAGAACTGGCCAAGATCCCGACAGTGGCCACGTCCCTTGAGGGATCGCTCCAGGCCCTCCAGGAGGACCACGAGTACCTCCTCCGCGGTGACGTCTTCACCAAGGATCTGCTCGACACCTGGATCGAGTCGAAGTACGAGAACGACCACGACGCGGTCCGGCTTCGCCCGCATCCGCACGAATTCGCGCTCTACTTCGACGTCTAGTCGTCGAACCAAGGACAACGCAAAAGGCGGTAGCCCCAACGGGCTGCCGTCTTTTTCATGTTCGGGAGAGTTAGGCAGCTGAAGCGGCCGTTCCCGGCAGGGCGATAGGCGCTCCCTGCCCGGCGATGCTCACTGTCGTGCCATCGCCGAGGAACATCTGGATGCGCTCGCTCACTCTCGGCGCGTACTCGCAGGGACAGTAAACGACGACGCGCAGGTTGCCTTCGGCATCGACGCCGACGCGGTCGTAGCCACGGAGGAACCTCCGCAGGCGCAGGAAGGCTCCCCGGGGCGTGTCGTGGCGCTCGAGCCCGACCGCCAGCGTGTTCGAGGGCAGTCCGTGTGCGCCGGGCTCGTTGTCGGGATAGATCGTCAGTCCGGTGCCCGCGTGGCGCTTGCGCTGGGACAGGTCGGCGACGCGTTCGAGACTGCCGGCGACCTGTTCAGGTGAGAGCGGCGACACCGTGACATCACCCGAGCCGAGGACCATGCCATCCATCGCTTCTTCGATCGTGTCTGGCCTGGCGACGATGATCACCCTCGACCTGGCGGACTCAGGCAAAGCCCGGATCGCTCGCACCGCCCGGCCCTGGCCTGCCTCGATGAAGACAACCCGTGACGGGTCGTGCGGGAGAAACCGGGTGTCGGCGAGCGCGATGCGGACGAAGTCGCGGCCAGCGCCATGGCAGGCGTTCCAGACGACCGCTTCGTCCCGTTCAATGAGGCCGGAAGCCCACACGTCGCGAGCTACCTGCTGGTACCAGTTCGCGAAGCCGCTCTCATACGCGCGTGCGCTCTGCCCGCGAACCTCGGGGTCTTCGTGGATCAGCGTCAGGCACCAGGTGTAGCACTGGCGGCAGATGCGGTGCTGCTGGATTGAGCCGTGATGGCGGTAGAGAGAACGTCGAACGAACTCGGTGGTCATCGGGACGAGGTCGATCCCGTACGCCTGCGGCGCCAGTGCCGAGCGGCAGAAGTTGCAGTGCGCATAGTCACTGGGCGCGGTATCGACCGGTGCCGGGAGCCCGGGCCAGGAGGGGTCTTCGAGGCCTTGAGCGGCGGCGCTGCAGGCACCAGTGATTCGATCAAAACAGGGGCGGCAGAGGCCGTGACGCTCCATCGTCTTCGACGTCGCCCATAGGCGATCGTTCCGATGCACCTCGGACCGAACGAGGAACTCCCCGTACAGCGGCATGGTCCCGCAACGGTCGCACGGGTAGTAGAGACTGATGTCCACCAGGGCCACTCCTCGGGCGCGGACGGAGATACGCCGCGTGGTCTGCTCTGATTGACGGCAGACAGGAGGAGTTTCGCGAGGGATGAGCGGCTAGATCGTCGGCTGGGTAACCCGAAGGGGGAAGGTCGCGATGACTTCGTACTGGGCGCCCGTGGTCGTCAACCGGCTCCGCATGATCGAGACCTGGTTGGTACGCCAGGTTGCCGGTGGGACGTCCATCTTGCCGACGGCGACCTCGATCTCAGCCCGCTGGCGGGTCGGGATCTCATCGCGTACCCGGCCGAGGGTCAGGTGCGGACGGAAGGGTCGACGTTCGGCCTCGAAACCGACTACTCCGAGCGCGGCGTTGACGTCGCGGACGAGCTTCTCCAGCCGGAGCACGTCGCCGGCGATACCAACCCACATGATTCGCAGGCCTTCGCGCCCGCCGAACGTCCCGATATTCGAGAACTCGAGTTCGAACGGCGAACTGACCAGCACTGCTTCCTGGACGGCGAGTTTGATCGCGGGGAGCTGCTTCACGGGGACTTCGCCGAGGAACTTGAGGGTGACGTGAATGCCCTCTGGCCGGATCCAGCGCACAGCGGTTCCGCTTCGGCTACGCAGTTCTTCGATCACCGTAGTGATCGCCTGGCGCGTGTCTGCTGGGACTTCGCAGGCAACAAAAAGCCTGACGTGATCGGGTTGGGTATTCATTTAGCCAAGTTTATCCGAAAAGGATGTCTATATTTCCGCCACATACTATCCGTGCCACGTCGTCGCGGAGCAGCACGTTTACGCGTTCAAGCTGGCGCCTGGGCGAGAGTAACGGGTAATCGGAACCGAAAAGCACCCGCTCGGCACCGACCAGGTCGACGAGTCGCGGGACGCACTCGTCATCATACAGCAATGATGCGGCTGCCGTATCGAAGTAAACCGAAGCCAATGTTTCTTTGACCTCCGGCATCTGCGCGAAGAACGGCAATCCCCCGCCCAGGTGTGCCCCGATCATGCGAAGTCCCGCGTGCCGGGCCGCCAGTTCGCAGAGCTGCGCCGGTTCGATGCCGCCTCGTTTCCCCGGGTAGGAATGGCCTACGGGTTCGCTGACATGCCATTGCAGGACGGCATGGTGCGCCAGCGCCATCTCGGCGAGTGTCTGCCCGGCTTCCCCGAGTGGATCCCAGCCCTGGTTCGCCGGTCGGAGTTCGCCAAACCCTCGCGCTCCCGCGAGAAGCGCGGCCTCAGCGGCTCGCGCCCAGCCCGGATTGGCGGGATTCACCGTCGCCAGCGCGATGATCCGGCCCTTCGCGGTACTGGCGGCCTCCAGGAGGTAGTCGTTCTGGGCTTCGATGTCGCGTTCCGCGGCGAACGCGAAGCCTGCGCACACGGCCCGGTCGATCCCGGCTTCGTCGAGGGCGGAGAGGAGACGGTCAGTGGTGGCCAGTTTCGCCTTCGGGTCCCTGTACAGTTCGGCGAACGTCGGGTCGCGACCGCAAAGCGCCTCGCGTGCAGATACCTGTTCGGGCGGAAAGATGTGCGTATGCGAGTCGGCCCGGGTCACGCCCGCTGCTCGACCGCCAGGCCGCTGGTAAGGAGGTCGATGCCACTGTGCTTGCCCTCGATGACGGCTTCGACGTCGAAGCGTTCAATCGAGGGTGTCAGCCCCGTCAGCTGGACCACACGTCCCTCGTTCACGTGCGCGACCACGTCGTCGGCCTGCTCGCGCTTCTCGAACAGGTAGACGGCGCCCCAGCGCCCCGTCTCGGGGTTCGAGATCCAGGTCTTCTGGCGTAGCCCTTCCACCTGGCGGAACCGGGTCATCGATTCGTCCCGGATGTATTCGCGCAGGCCCTCCATCGAGATCTTCGAGCCGGCGGACAGGTCCCAGATCACTACAAGCGCGTGCATTTCTCCGAGTATACGGCTGTCGATCAATAATCAGACGATGGGCAATGACTTCATCGGCGACCTACATTCCCTCGCTGGGGCCCCGTCGCCGGGCACGCTCCCGGTCGTAAGCGTGTATACGGATGGCGCCTGTTCGCCGAATCCCGGGTTCGGCGGCTGGGGTGCGGTTCTGATCTCGCCCGCCCACTCGAATGCCCGGCGCGAGCTCTCGGGTGCCGAGGCCAACACCACCAACAACCGGATGGAGTTGACCGGCGCCCTGATGGCGCTCAAGGCGCTCAAGCAGCCCTGTGAGGTCACCGTCCACACGGACTCGCGCTACCTGTGCGATGCCTTTGGCAAGGGATGGTTGAAGAACTGGCAGAAGAATGGCTGGCGGACGAGCCAGAGGCAGCCAGTCCTGAACTCGGACCTCTGGCAGGAGTTGCTGGGCCAGGAAAAGGTCCACAAGCTCCGGTGGCAGTGGGTGCCGGGCCACGCCGACAACGAGGAGAACAATCGCTGCGACGTCCTCGCGGTGGCCGCCCGGCTCGAACTCGCGCGGACGCACGGGGCGGCGGGCAGCTAGCGGAGCGCCGCCAGGACGAGGTCTCGCGCAATCGGCCCGGCCTCTGTTGAGCCGGCGACGCCCTGGTCGAGGACGACTGCCGCGAGGGCAGTCGGTGCGGCTGCCGGCGAGAAGGCCACAAAGAGCACGTGGGACTGGGTCCCGATGTCTTCCGCCGTCCCGGACTTGCCGGCGAAGTCGGTGTACCCGGAGTTCCAGAACGGAGCGGCCGCCGTCCCGTTTGGCCCGGTGACCAGCTTGAGGCCACCTTTCAGGTAGGCGATCTGGTCGGCGGTGAGGGGTAGCGCGCCGCGCCCCACGGGAGTGTCTCCCGCGACTAGGATGGGCGACCGGAGTTGCCCCGAGATCAGCGAACTGTAGGCGTTCGCCAGCTGCAGCGGCGTGACCAGCAGGTCTCCCTGGCCGATCCCGAGATTGACCTCATCGCCGGGGTACCAGCTCTCGTTCCGGGTTGCCTTCTTCCAGGCGGCATCGGGCACCAGGCCGGCCTCCTCGGACACGCCGTGCAGGCCGGTTGGCGCGCCGAAGCCGAAGGCGCGCGCCATCGCAGAGAGGGCGCCATCGGTCTTGTTATAGAGGTCCAGAGCGATCTGGTAGAAGACCGGGTTGCACGACCTCATGAGGCCCTGCGCGATCGTGAGCGGCCCCTGGGCTCCCTCCCAGTTGGCGCGAGGAGGGTCGAGACCGTACCAGATGGCTCCGCAGAAGAGGGTGTCGTCCGGTTTGTACAGGCCCGAGGCCAGTCCGGCAGCGGCGGTGACGATCTTGAAGGTCGAACCTGCTGAGTAGAGCCCCATGGTCGCGCGATTGTTCTGGGGCGCGCCCGGTGCCTTCGCGATTGCGTCGAGTGCGGCTGAGTCGCCGCGCTCGAAAGCGTCGGGATCGAATGACGGCGAACTGTTGAGTGCAAGGATCGCATTCGTCCGCGGATCCAGGACGACCGCCGCACCCGCACGATCGCCGAGGCGGGCCGCGGTCGCCTTGAGGACGCCGCTGTCGAGTGTGGTCGTGATGTCCTGGCCCTGGACCATTTCGCGGCTCAGGAGCGACTTCACGACGGTTCCACTCGCATCCACGACGTCGAGTTCCAGGCCGGTGCGACCCGCGAGCTGGGCATCGTAAGCAGCCTCTAGACCGGTCGCGCCGGTACGGTCGCCGGCGCCGAAGCCCAATCCGGCCGCCTGCAACTCTTCGCGGGTGAGTTCGCGTGTATAGCCGACGACGTGGGCCGCCGCCGCGCCCAACGGGTGCACGCGCTGCGTCTGGTAGGTGACGAGCAGGCCGGGAATGGTGCGGGTGGCGGCCAGGGCCGCGTCGAGTTTGGCTGCGGGAATTGGCCCGATGTCCACGCGCTGATTTGCGGGCCCGGTCTTTGCGAAGGCAGCGGCGACCTGGTCGCTCGTCAGTCCGAAGCTGACCGCGGCGGCGGTTGCGGCGGCACGGTCGACAATAGCGCCGGGGTTCAGCCCCAGGATGGCGACGTCGGTGATGATGGCCAGTGGCTGTCCGTTGCGGTCGAAGATGGTGCCGCGTTTGGGCTTCTGGACGGTGCCCTGGAGGGTGTGGCCATCCACCATGTCCGGGTGGATGGCCGAGAGCTGCCATGCCACGAGCCAGCGCCCGGACGTTTTCACCAGAGTTAACACTGTGGTGTATTCGAAATCGCCGAAATAGGCTGTAGACAGATGCACCGAGAGGCTCGCACCCCGGTCACTGGCCGAAGCGACCGTTGCCGAAAGTTCGACTTCGCGAGTCTCGCTGGAGAAATTCCGGTAGGCATCGGTGAACGACGTCAGCGGATTGGCCTGCTGCGAAGCCGGGTCGAGGAGCAAATAGAGTGACGCAATGTCGCCCGCGCTCCAGGCTGCGGCAAATGAATCAGCTGTCGCCTGGGGTGAGCGCGTGGTGAGAACCGTAGGAACGGGCGTTGGGCCCGTCGAGCCGCCGCCCGGGGCCCGGCAGAAGCTGACCGCCCCTCCCAGCCCAATGCCAAGAACAACAGCTCCGAGGAACAGCCAGCGTAGGTTCACGCCCGGCGTTCTCCTGCCCCCACCCACCGTGATGATTGTAGTCCTGGCCCTCGCCCTCTGTCTGTTGGGCGCGTGCGGAAACGGGTCATCGAGCGGCTCTCTTCCTGGGCCAACCGTCACCCGTCCGACTCCTTCCGGCGATCTGCGCACCGTTCGACTGGGCCTCAGCACCCTTCCGCCCGAGGAAACCAACGATGCCGTGATCGGCGCCTTCGCCACGATCGCCCAGTACGCGGATGTTGCTCTGATCCAGCGCCCTCCTCCATGGGCCGATTTCCTCCCGGGGGCACAGGTCTCGGCAGCGACGACCGAGACGACCCGTTTCGAGACGACTCTGCTGGACCAGTACAAGGGACTCAAGCGTTTCTACGCCATCGACCCGACCGACTCCGTTGTCCAGCGCGCGAGGATTGCCAATCTGCCTTCGTCGATCGACCCGCAGGCGGGCTTCAATGACCCCTCTCTGCGGGCTGCCTTCCTGTCGTATACGGCCTACGTGGTCAAGAACTACAAGCCCGATTACCTGGCGCTCGGCGTCGAGATCAACATGCTCTACGAGCGAGCCCCCGCCCAATTCGATGCGTTCGTCTCGCTGTACAAAGAAGCCTACGACGTTGCGAAGGCCGCGAGCCCGAAGACGAAGGTCTTCCCCACCTTCCAACTCGAAGACCTGGAAGGAATGTTTGGCGATATCCACCCGCCCCACTGGGAGGTCATCGACCGTTTCAGGGGGAAGATGGACGCGCTCGGGATCAGCACCTATCCGTTCCTGGCCGGCATTCGGAGTTCGGCGGACCTTCCCGCCGACTACTACTCGCAACTCAAGGACCACTACTCGGGCGAGATCCTGGTGGCCGAGGCGGGGTACGCATCCGCGCCTGTCGAGGGCCAGGTGAACGTGGGCACCGAGGAAGACCAGCAAGCGTTCGTTGTCCGCCTCCTGAACGACGCCCAGGCAAACGGGTTCAGCCTTGTCGTCTGGTATGCCGCGCTTGACCCCGTGTTCGCCACACGAGGCGCGGAATCCGTGTTCAAAGACATTGGCCTTCGGAAGAGCGATGGTTCTAACAAGCTCGCATGGGGTACATGGGAGGAGTGGGCCCGGCGCCCGCTCTCCTGACCTCGTGGCAATGATCGATGCGAGGCGGCCCTACCTGTCACTGCGCGACCTGCTTCGGATAGCGCTGGTGCTGGGGGTGGTCGCGATTGCGCTCACCATCTGGGTCGTCGTGGCTGGCTCGCCGCTCTCGGGGGAGCTCTGGCTGACGCAGCGGATCCAGGATGCCAGGGGCCTCGAAGCGAACGCCGGGATCATCAATGGGCTCGGCGGGTGGCGCTGGCTGCCGTTCGCCCTGGTCGTGGCCCTCCTGGCCGTCGGCAGGCGGATCGACGGGCGCATCGTGCGCCGATCGAGGGCCCGTGCCGAGGCATTGTTCGCGATGGCGGCCGTGGTCGCCCTTGTCTACGGCGACAACCTCTTGAAGGACGCCGTTCGCTCACACCGTCCCGTGGCCGCGCTCGGTGTGCGAATCGATGAATTTCAAACCAGCTATGGCTTCCCCAGCGGACACGTCTATGGGGACGTTCTCTTCTACGGGGCAATGGCGGTCTTCGCGCCTCTCTGGGTTGCGCCACGCCTGGTTCTGCCGGTCCGGGCGCTGCTGCTCGGAATCATCCTGCTCGCTGGTCCGGCCCGCGTGATCGTGGGCGCCCATTGGCCGAGCGACGTGGTCGGTGGCTACCTGTGGGGGGCCTGCGCACTGTGCCTGGCGCTGGCGTTTGGGCGCTGGGTGACGTCGCGGGCAGCCGCGTAAAGCCTGCCACATATCCTTTACGTCAACGTTAGACATGTGACAGAATGATGAACGCGGGCTGCTGCCCCGGGTTTTTTGTTCTCTATGAAGATTTTATTGCGACTCATTGGCTACCTGAAGGCCCACAAAGGGCCGGTAACGCTCGGATACATCGGCCTCTTTGGCTCGATCGGATTCGGCGCGCTTACCCCATGGATGCTCCGATGGGCAATCGACGTTGGCATCGACCCGACCGGGCATAGCGGCAACAGGCACACGCTCATGCTCGCCGGCGTTGCCATCGTTGTGTTTAGCCTCGGGAAGGGCGCCTGCTCCTATGTGCAGACGTATATGGGCGAGGTCATCGCCCAGCGGGTGGCGTTTGACCTCCGGCGCGACTTCTACGAGCGCGTCCAGAAGCTGAGCTTCTCATTCCACGATCAGATCGAGACCGGGCAGCTCATGTCTCGCGCTACGGCCGACGTTGAAAACTGCCGCATGTTCCTGAGCATGGGCCTGCTTCGAGTCGTATACACGACGGGGCTCTTCCTTGTAGTCGCCATCATCATGCTTACGACGAACTGGCAATTCGCGGTCCTCACGTTCATAAGCATTCCGGCCGTCGCAGCCGTTTCGGTTCGCATGAACAAGAGGACTCGACCGCTCTGGGACGCCGTCCAGCAGCAGACCGGCGTCCTGACCTCTGTGCTCCAGGAGAGCCTTGCAGGCATGCGTGTCGTGAAGGCGTTCTCCCAGGAGGATCGACAGTTCAAGGGGTTCCAGGCAGCGAACTGGGCCGTTCGCGAAAAGAGCCTTGCCGCCAACCGGATTGCGGCGTTCAACCAGCCGTTCCTGACCTACATCCTCAACGGCATCACACTGCTCATCCTCCTCTACGGTGGTCACATGGTGATGGGCGGAGCGCTGACCGTGGGCACGATGGTCGCATTCATGGAATACCGTGGCCAGCTTGCGGCGCCCGTCCGGACCGTTGGCATGCTCGTGACGCAGGGCACCCGCGCGATTGCTTCGGGTCAACGAATCTTCGAAATCATGGATACCGTGTCTGAAGTCAGCGAACGGCCCGGCGCCGTGCCACTCGAAAACACGCAGGGCCACGTAAAGTTCGAGAAGGTCAGCTTCTCCTATTCGAAGCGCGCGGCGGTGGTGCAGGAAATTAGCATTGATGCATTGCCCGGCCAGGCGATTGCGGTGCTCGGAGGCACGGGCAGCGGCAAGAGCACGCTCCTCAATCTCCTGCCGCGGTTCTACGACGTGACCGACGGCCGGATCACGATCGACGGCACCGACATCCGGGATATCCAGCTGGAGTCACTGCGCAGAAGCGTCGGCGTCATCCTGCAGGAATCCTTCCTGTTCACGGCGACAATTCGCGACAACATTGCCTATGGTAAGCCTGACGCGACCCCGGAAGAGATCGAGGAATCGGCGCGAATCGCCCAGATCCACGACTTCATTATGTCGCTCCCTGGCGGTTACGAGACGTGGGTCGGCGAACGCGGAATGACGCTCTCCGGCGGCCAGAAGCAGCGCATCGCGATCGCACGCATGCTCCTCATGGACCCGAGAATCCTCGTCCTCGACGACTCAACATCGGCGGTGGACATGGAGACCGAGTTCCTCATCCAGCAGGCACTGGCGAACTTGATCAAAGGGCGGACGTCGTTCGTCATCGCCCACCGTTTGCGAACGGTGAAGGAAGCCGACCAGATCCTGGTCGTGGATAAGGGCCGCATCATTCAGCGCGGCACGCACGAAGAACTGGTGGCTCAGGCGGGCATGTACCAGGACATCTATCGCCTCCAGCTTCGAGACCAGGAAGAAGCGCTGGCTGATCAGCAATCGGCGAACGCTGCAGGAGGGGCACTGTAATGGGTGGCGGAGGAATGAATTTTGCACGAGGGCTCGCCCTCGGATCCAACGGCCCGGGTGGGGGAGGTGCAGGCGCTAATCGGGGTGGTCTGGCGACCTCGGAGGAGGACTTCGGGAAGGCGTTTGACCCCCGCGTTATCGGCCGCCTCTGGCGGTACGCGGCGCCCTACAAGAAGCGGATCATGGTCGGCATCGTCCTGCTCCTTTTCAACACCATCGCCTCGGTTCTCGGGCCACTGATCCCGGGCCTCGCGGTCAACGCGATCGAGGCGAGCAACTCCGGCCAGCTCTACTTCCTCTGCGCGATGTTCCTGCTGAACAACACGGTGCAGTGGCTGGCGCAGTACCAGCAGGTCTACCAGATGACCTGGGTGGGCCAGCATTCGCTGTTCCTGGTCGCCTCCGACATGTTCAAGCACATCGCCAGCCTGTCGTTGACGTTCTTCGACAAGAACGAAACCGGGCGCGTGATGGCACGCATGCAGAACGACGTCAACGTTCTCCAGCAGATGCTCAGCAACGGCATGATCGCCATCTTCGGCAGCATGCTCAGCCTGGTAGGCATCCTTGTAACCCTCTTCATCCTTAACTGGCGGCTGGCATCCCTGGTGTCGATCAGCGTGCCGGTAATGGCTGCCACCATCCTGATCTGGCAGCGATACGCCCGTCGTTCATTCCTCCGCGCCCGCGCCACGATTTCGGCGGTCAACGCGAACATCCAGGAAAACGTCTCCGGCGTCCGCGTCATCCAGAGCCTCTCACGGGAAAGCGTAAATACTCGCCAGTTCCAGAGCGTGAACAACGACAACATGCAGGCGAGTGTCGATGCGGGGCGGGCGTCCGCGCTCGTCCAGCCAATGGTTGAGCTGATCGCCGCTTTTGCGCTCGCCATCGCGATCTTCGTCGGTGGCGGCATGGTTATCGACGGGACACTGAGCCTTGGCTTCCTGGTCGCTTTCGCGCTTTATATCAACCGTTTCTTTGACCCGATCCGGGACATGACGCAGCAGTACACGAACATGCAGCGCGCCACGGTAGCGGCCGAACGTGTCTTTGAAATCCTCGACTGGCCGCAGGATGTTGCCGACAAGCCGGATGCGATTGAACTCGGCGAGATCAGCGGCGAAATCGAACTCCGCGACGTCAGTTTCGGCTACTCGGCCGAGCTTGAAGTGCTCCACCACCTCAGCATCACCATCAAGCCCGGCGAACACGTCGCGCTCGTCGGCCAGACCGGTGCCGGCAAGAGCACCATCATCAGCCTCCTCGCCCGCTTCTACGACGTCACCGGAGGCGCCCTTCTCGTCGATGGGCACGATGTCCGGGACGTCACGATGCAGTCGCTGCGAAGGCAGATGGGCATCGTCCTCCAGGACCCGGTCATTTTCGGAGGCACGGTGCGGGACAATATCGCCTTCGGCAAACCGGATGCGACAGACGAAGAGATCGAAGCCGCGGCGAAGGCCGTTGGCGTTCACGACCTTATCCTTCGCCTCGACGATGGCTACAACACGCATGTGTTGCCCAGTGGCGCGAACCTGAGTCTCGGGCAGCGCCAGCTCATGAGCTTCGCTCGCGCCATGCTCGTCTCGCCTCACATCCTGATGCTGGACGAGGCAACGGCCGGGATTGACACCCAGACCGAAGTCGTCCTTCAGCGTGGCGTCGCGAAGTTGATGGAAGGACGGACGGCTGTGGTCGTAGCTCATCGACTATCGACTATCCGCGACTCCGACCGGATTATCGTCCTCAAGGACGGCCAAATCGCCGAGCAGGGCAACCACTCGCAGCTGATGGCCCAGCAGGGCATCTACTATGACCTCTATACGATGGGCTTCCGCGATGTAGCGGCCACGCCGGCCTGAGCCGGCGAGAGGTTCAACGCGAGAAAGGCACGCCGTACGGCGTGCCTTTCCTGTTTGTGGGAATCCGGGCCGCCCGCTCAGATGGCAGCTGGCTCGTCGGGTGCCGCGGACGTGTCCGGGGCGAGCTTCTCGGCCAGCTGAATGCGATCGAGTAGCTCACGCCGCGTGACCATGCCGATCATCCTGCCCTCCTCGAGAACAGGGATCTGGTTCAGCTGATGTTCTCCGATCAGCACGAGGACATCGCGGGCGACCGTGTCGGCGGTGACCGTGATCACCTTTTCTCGCGGGGTCATCACGCCCTGGACCGGTGCCTGCGGCCAGGTATCTCTTGGCACCCGGCTGACGTCCGACACCGTGATGAGGCCGAGGACACCCCGTTCGTTGGCGACAACGACGGCGCGTTCACCTTGCCCGATCATGTAATCGTCGACGACATCCTGCACGGAGTGCCCCGGGGTAACTGTCACGAAGTCCTCACGCATGACGTCGCGAGCCTTCAGCCTCGCCAGGATGCCTTCGAGCTGAAGGTTCTGCGATTCGCCCTTCGCCGCGCTGAGCAGGAACCAGCCGACGAAGAGGAACCAGAGCCCGTCAATGGCTGAGCCGCCCAGGAGCAGCACTACCCCCGCAATCATGAGCGCGTATCCGAAAGTCTCCCCGACACCGCCGGCAATCTGAGTGGCCTTGCGGAAGCTTTTTGTCCTGCGCCATGCGATCGAACGAAGGACGCGTCCGCCATCCAGGGGAAAGCCGGGGAGGAGGTTGAAGACCGCGAGCAACAGGTTCACGACGGCCAGGTAGTAGGCGATCGCTTCGGCATGTTCATCGATGCTGTGGAGACCTACCGCGGCGGCCACGGAGAGGACCGCGATTACCAGGCTGGTTGCTGGGCCGGCCGCGGCGATCGCGAATTCTTCGCCGGCGGTCCGTGGCTGGCGAGACATATGGGAAACGCCACCGAAAATGAAGAGCGTGATTTTCGGCACGGGCAGGCCGCGGCTTATCGCCACGAATGCGTGTGCCAGTTCGTGCACGAGCACGGTCACGAAAAGTAGCAAAGCAGCGGTGGCACCGACGACCCAGTACGTGGCGGTGTTCCAGTGAGGGTACTGGTCGGGGAAGAAGCCATCGGCGAGTGTCCACGTGACCAGCCCAAGAATCAGCAGCCACGATGGATGGATCTCGATCACGATGCCGCGAATACGAGCTACCTGAAACGAACGAAACATGTGCTGCTAACGCTACAACCAGCACCAACTATTCAGCCAGCCCGATCGATCCGGCTGTCAGCGCCGGACGGCCGGTTATTCCCGACTGAATTGGGCGGGTGAGGCAGGTTCCCCTCCATCGCCGGGTTTCCTCAGATGTGTGGTGGTCCCGGCTTGCAATGCGAAGTACGGGCAGATACGTTCCCACGCAATGGCTGTCGTCGCTCTCTTCGATCCGTGCTACATGAGTGCCCTCCGTCCCGACGATGCCGGGCATGCGCGACGCGTTCTTGAAGCCCTCGGGGACGACGTGAGCCTGATCGACGGCCGTTGCTGCGGGCAGCCCGCTTTCAACAGCGGGTTTCGTTCAGATGCCCGGACAGTGGGGCGCGGGCTTCTCCGCGCCGCCCAACCGTACGAGGTGGTCGTCACCGCGTCTGGTTCCTGCACCAGCATGGTGCGGAATCACCTGCCCGGGCTGTTCCCCGGCTCCCGGGGTGAAGGGGCGGCGAAGATCGGCGCGCGCTTCCGTGAGTTCGGAGAGTACGTTGCTGGCCACCCGGGCGCGGCCAACCTCGCGCTGAAGCTCGAAGGCGTCGTTGCCTACCACGACCCCTGCCACGCGCGCCGCGAACTAGGGGTGTCGGCGAAGGCGATCGAGTTGCTCTCCCGCGTTGAGGGGCTGGAGGTGCGGCGGCTCTCGCACGAGGACGAATGTTGCGGCTTCGGCGGAGCCTTCGCGGTCAAGCTTCCCGAGATCTCGGCTGCGATGATGACCGCTAAGCTCGACGACATCCGGGCCACCGGGGCGCAGGTAGTGGTCTCGGGCGACCTCTCCTGCCTCGCGCACCTTGAGGCGGGAGCGCGGGGCCTGGGTGTCACCCTCGAGACGTGGACGATCGCTGAACTCCTTTCAAGGGCCCTCGCGTGAACGCCTTTCGACGCCGCGCGGTAGCCGAGATGCGGACGGAGCACCCGTCGACAACGCTGACCCCGATCATGCGGAAGCTCGTCACGGATTCGGTCTCGATGCTCGGCCGGGGGCCGGACGACGCGCGGACCCGGGCTGCGGCGGCGCGTGAATACGCGGTCGACCACCTGGAAGAACTCCACGAAGAGGTCCGGGTGAATTTCGGACGCCGGGGGATCGGCTACCACGTTGCGGCGACCCCGGCAGAGGCGGTAGGTATCGTTCGCCGCCTGCTCGGCGAGGCAAAGCGAGTTGCGAAGTCGAAGACCATGGTCGGGGAGGAGGTCGGCCTGACCCACGCCCTCCGCGCTGCCGGGATCGACGTCCTTGAGACCGACATCGGCGAATACATCGTTGACGTGGAAGGGCGAGGCCCCAGCCACATCACCGCACCGGCCATCCACCTCAACCGGACCCGAATCCGCGAACTCCTGGCCCGTGGCGGCGCCCATTTTCCGGACGACGACCCTGAGCGGCTTTCCCGCTACGTCCGCGATGTGGTGGGCGAGTATTTCAAGGACTGCGACGCGGCCATTACGGGCGCGAACCTCGTCATCGCCTCAAGTGGGCGCGTCGGCATTGTCGAGAACGAGGGCAACGTCTCGCTGGGAGTGAGCCACCCGAGGCTCCACATTTCGATCACCGGCTACGAGAAGGTCATTGCAGATGAGGCGGGGGCGCTCGCCGTCTTCGAGGTACTGGCTCCGAGCGCGACGGCCCAGCCGTTGACCTCGTTCACGCACTTCCTCGCCGATCCCGCCCCGGGCCAGCAGCGGCACGTCGTCTTTGTCGACAACGGGCGGTCGCGGATCCGGAAGGACGCGCGCTACCGGGACGTGCTGAAGTGCATCCGGTGTGCCGCCTGCATGAACTGCTGCCCCGTTTACCGGGTGGCGGGGGGGCTCTCGTACGGCTCGCCGTACATGGGGCCGATCGGTGCGGTGCTTTCGCCGCTGTTGTGGAGAGATGGCCGCTACGCTGACCTTCCCTTCGCCTCGAGCCTCTGTGGCAGCTGCACGGAAGTCTGCCCGGTCGGCATCCCGCTCCACGGGATGCTCCTCGACCTCCGTGGCGACGCTGTCCAGGACGGGCGGGTAGATGCGGTTGAACGTGCGGGTTGGAAGGCCTGGGCGCTCGCCTTCGGTGGGGCGACGCGGGCTCGTGCCAGTTCGGCGCTCGCGCGGATCGTGCTCCACAGCGCCGGGCGGGCCGTCCGGCCGACGGGCACGCGCGAAGATCCGCGGCTCCTCCCCGAGCCCCGCTCGGGCCGCGACACGGCCCACCTTCGTCCGGCGGCGCCCTCCGCGGTCTCTGCCGCGCCACTACCCGTAGACACGCCTCCAGCCGGGCTGGTCGACCTGTTCCGCCAGCGAGCGGGCGAGCTAGGGGTCACTGTCACGGATTCAGCGCCCGCGGAACCGGGCATCGTTCTGGAGGCCGCCGGTGCGATTGCCTCAACCGGGAGCGTCCTGCTGACGGGTGACCGGGCTGCGCGCCGTCCCCTTCTCGCGGCGGAACGTGTCATCGTCCGAGTCCGCCCCGAGACGATCGTGCGCTATCCCTCTGACATCGTCCCCTTCCTGGGCGACGGCGAAGCGCTTCTGCTGACCGGGGCGAGCCGCACGGCGGACATCGAGAAGCAGATTGTGCGCGGGATCCACGGCGCCGAGCAGCTCGTCGTTGTCCTCACCGACGCGTAACGCCGGCCAGCCGCGGGATGCATCGCCGAGGTCCGTTGGCCGGACCCCGCCGCGCGTGCAGAATCACACGATGGTACGTCCATTCCTGAAGTGGGCCGGGGGCAAGGCGAAACTTGCGCCGCAGATCGTGGCGGCTGCGCCTCCCGTTTTCCATGCCTATCACGAACCGTTCCTGGGGGCCGGGGCGGTATTCTTCGCGCTGGAAAGCGCCGGACTGGTCCGGGAGGCTTTTCTCGGTGACGCCAACCGCGATCTCATCGCCTGTTACCAGGCGGTACGCGATGACACGGAGTCACTGATCGATGTGCTCGAACGGGTGGCAGCTGACTATCGCTCACGCGATGTCGCCGGCCGGGCGGAGCTCTACTACGAACAGCGCGCCGCCGAGCCGTCCACGGCCATCGCTCGCGCTGCCCGCTTCATCTTCCTGAACCGCACCTGCTACAACGGCCTCTACCGGGTCAACCGCGCCGGCCAATTCAACGTGCCACACGGGCGCTACAAGAATCCGCGCATCGTGGATGCGGAGGCGCTCAGGGCGACGGCGGCCACGCTCGCGGGTGCTGAACTCTGCGCTGGCGATTTCGAAGATGTCTGCGCCCGGGCGAAACGAGGCGACTTCGTCTATCTCGACCCGCCGTACCAGCCGCTGAGCGCGACTTCCAACTTCACCGGCTACACGCGCACCGCATTCGGCCTTGCGGCGCAGGCGCGACTGCGGGATGTCTATGAGCAGCTCACGCTGCGCGGAGTCGCGGCGATGCTTTCGAACTCGGCCCACCCGGTGATCGCGGAACTCTACGACGGGCGCGGTTACACCCGAAAAGACGTGCCGATGTCTCGTTCGATCAACTCGGTGGGTACGCGCCGGGCGGCGATTCCCGAGTACCTGATCACGAACTTCGACCGCCCGGAGGTTCGGGCGGCCTACGCCGATCTCACGGCCGAGGTCCGGTCAACGCGGGTGGCGAGAAGTTAGCGCCGAACGAGGTTCCGCTTTGCCGCTTCTTCCATGACCTGGACGACATTCGTCGCGGCACCCTTGCGAATGCTGTCGGTCACAGCCCAGAGCGTGAGTCCACCGGGGTTGGATGAGTCAGCGCGGATCCGGCCAACGAGGACGCCATCGGTCCCGGCGGCGTCCATGGGGGTCGGGTAGGACTCCTTGCTGGGGTCGTCCATGACGGTGACACCGGGAGCAGCCGCGATGAGCTTCCGCGCCTCCGCCGGGTCGACGGGGCGTTCGAACTCCGCCCAGATCGACATCGAGTGGCCGAAGAAGGTCGGGATGCGGACGCAGGTGGCGCTGATCGCGATGTCCGGCGCGTGCAGGATCTTGCGCGTCTCGGTCGCCATCTTGATCTCTTCTTTGGTGTAGTCGCCCTCGGCGAAGACATCGATCTGAGGGACGGCGTTGAAGGCGATCTCACGCTTCTGGGTGCCGGAAGGCTCGTGGCGCCCCTCAAGGGCGGCGCGGGATTCGGAAGCGAGGCCTTCGACGGCTGCGGCGCCGGCCCCTGCCACGGCCTGGTAGGTGCTGACGAGAATCCGCTTGAGCGGGTTGATGCGATGAATCGCGTTCAGAGCCATAACCATCGGGGTGGTGGTGCAGTTTGGCTGGCTGACGATGCCCTTGTGCCATTCGAGGTCTTCCGGGTTGATCTCGGGGATCACGAGCGGCACCGCGGGGTCCATGCGGTAAGCGCTGGAGTCGTCGATGACGAGGCTGCCGTTGGCCTGCGCGATCGGTGCGTAGAGCTTCGACGCGGCGCCGGAAGCGGAAATGAAGACGATATGGTCGTCCCGGGTCAGGCTGGCTTCGGTCGTTTCTTCGATCGTGATCTTCTGACCGCGGAATTCGACAACCTTCCCGGCGGAGCGGGAGGTAGCGAGGAGTCGCAGCCGGGCTACAGGCGTCTTGCGTTCGTCCAGGATCTTGAGGAATTCGCGGCCAACGATGCCGGCACCGCCGACTACTGTGATGTTGTAGGCGTCCACGGGGCGCTCCGGAAAGAGGGGTACCTCATGGTATGCCCGCCTCCGGCTTCGGGGCTAGTTGCCCTCGAGATCGGGGGCAAAAGGGGTGCTGCTTTCTGGGACACGATCGCTGTACTATTCCGCCATCTTCCTCACCCAATTGCAGGAGTACGCGCCATGGGAGACAAGAGCCCGAAGAACAACGCGAAGGCCACGAAGCAAAAGAAGACCAAGGCGGCTCCGAAAGAAGCGCCCGTAAAGAAGTAGACGTCGCAGTCCCGGCCCGGTCCGGCTGCTCCGAACCCGCCGCACGCGGGGCGGTGCTCTGTGGGCCTCACGTCCTGGGCTCGCTATCGGGGGGATCGTGTCACGACCTGGTCTTATTCGTTCCTCCCTGGTTGCGCTTTTCGCGCTGGCTATCCTGTGCCTGGCTGCCGCGTGCGGTAGCGACAAGACGCCGGCGTCGGCAACCGCTGGGCCGGCACCCACGTCGGTCTACAAGCTTGATTCGGATCATGACGGGGTCCCCGACAACGTAGACCAGTGTCCGGACCAGGCAGAGGACAATCGTTGGAGCGACACGCCCGATGGCTGCCCCGACACGATCGTCGACCTGATCAACCTGAGCGTGGCCGACATCGGGGATTTTTGGCAACGCACGTTCTACGAGAACGGGGCGACGTACAGGCCGCCTTCGCAGGTCCTGGGCTATACGTCGCCGATCAAGACCGGCTGTGGCCCTGCTGAGATGGAAAACGCCTTCTACTGCTCACTCGATCGCGGCATCTACTACGACAGTACGTTCCTGCAGAGCTATTTGGACAACACCGGCGATTTCGCTGTTGCCTTCATAATTGCGCATGAATGGGGTCACCTCGTCCAGGATCTCATCGGCACGCTTCACAACCAGGCCAACATCGACAAGGAACTCCAGGCCGATTGCCTCGCCGGCGTGTGGACGGCCGATGCGGACAGTCGCCAGATACTCGAGGCTGGCGATATCACCGAGGCCATCATCGCCCTGCTAAGCGTTGGCGATCCGCTCGATACGCCAATGTTCGCTCCCGACGCGCATGGCACACCCGGGCTCAGAATCGATGCCTTTGACCGTGGGGAACTACAGGGCCTGGACGGCTGCTTCCAGTCGCTTCGCTCGAGTGTCCGCTAAGGCTATGTGGGGAGAGGGCCGCGCTTACTCAGCTGCCGCGACGGGCTCCGGCTCGGGTGTCGGCGGCTGTTCCGGCTTCTTCGCGCGCTCCATGTGCTCGAGGCCGACCATGGAGAATCCCAGGTCACCGAGTTCGCAGAGGAAGCTGCAGTAGGTCAATTTGAGGGCGCTGGTGGACTTCGACGGGAGGTAGGACAGCTGGCAGCGGGTGCAGTGAAGCATTGAAACAAGCTCGGCATTTCGCGGAGCGGAAGTTCGCTTCTCAGGAATTTCTTTCGCTTCGCCCGCGTCTTCTGTCATTGCATTCACCTTCGTCCACTCCCTCTGACTCTCAGTATGCGCCATCAACCCGTTGTATGCCCCGAACGATGGCACGCGCGCGAAGGGCCGAGGCCTGCCCGCGCAGTGGGTGCTGTTCTATACTGAGCCCGCCGACCTCGTGTCCTTTTCAACCAGCGCGGTTGGGGCCGGGGTGCGAGGAGGACGTTTGAAATGAAGAAGTTGCTCGGCTTGTTCGCGCTACTTACGGCCGCGGCGGGTGCCCTCATGTTTTGGCGGCGCCAGCAGGATGATGACGAATTTCTCGATGAGGAACTTCGTTAACTGACTGAGCAATCGGACGGCCCGTCCGCAGGTCCGCCGGTCGTAACCGGCTTCGGCGTGGTCTCGACACACGGGAGCGGCGTTGGCAGAGCGTGGGACGCTCTCCGCCAGGCGTTTCCCGCCGGACGCGACTGGACCCCGCCGGGGGTGGACACGCCGTTTTTCGCGGCTCCCCTCCCCGACGACTACCAGGCCCATGCCGGGATCCCCAGCAACGTCAGCCATTTCCTCGACCGCGGCGCCGCCATGGCTCTTGATGCCGCACTGCAGGCACTCGCCTCGGCGGGGCTGGGGGCCGGGGCGGGTGATGCTCGCAGATTCGCAGTAGCGGACGGCCTGGGCTTCCGGGCGCCCGGGCAGGCGACACTCTTCATCCCTTATGGACACGTGATTGCGCGCGCTCTCGGCGTGCGCGGCCCAGTGCTTTCTTTCGGGGGGGCTGAGGCGAGCGGAATGGAAGCGGTTATCGGCGCGGTTCGCCTGGTGGCGCGCGGAGAGGCGGACGTGGTCATCGCGGGCGCGGCCCAGTCGTTGCAGGCCCCGGTGCTCACCCACCTCGCGGAACAGGGGGCAATGGCGGGCGCCGCGGCGATGCCTTTCGACCAGCGTCATGCGGGCCTCGTTCCCGCTGAGGGCGCCGCCTACTTTGTGATTGAGTCCGAGGCGCACGCGCGCGGGCGCGGTGCCAACCCGCTGGCAACCATTGCAGGTACCGGGGAGCTCTTCGACTCGGCTGCCGAGCCCCTCGCGATGGCCGATGCGGGTGAGGCGGGCCGGGGGATTCAGATCACGCTGTCTGACGCCGGCTTTCTCCAAAACCAGGTTGATCTCGTGGTCTCCTGTGCCGATGGCCGGCCAGCGGTTGATTTCGTCGATGGCTTCGGGATTCTGCGCACCTTCGGCCGTCACGTCTACTACGCTGACGTCACGACGGTCGCGGCTTCCCTGGGACACGCGCTTGCCGCCAGCGGCCCGCTGTCACTGGCGCTCGCCATCGAGGCCCTCAACCGCCAGCAGGTCTTCCCAATTGCCGGTCTCGATGTCGCTGAACAGGGACTCGAACTCGCCTATGTGCGCGAGGCGCGCGACGAGCGCCTGGACTGTGTGCTCGTGACCTCGATGGGCCTCGGTGGAACCGTCGCGGGGGTTCTGCTGCAGAGACCGGCACTAACCGATCACATTCGCTAACAGTTTCGGTTCCGTGTTGGGCGCGATCACAGTACCATCGCGTCAGTGGAAATCACCTGGCTCGGTCGCAACTGTTTTCGCATCAAGGGCAAAGAGGGCACGGTCATTACCGACCCGTGTCCTCCTGAGAGCGGCTACAAGATTGCGAAGCCGGCGGCGGAAGTGGTGACGCTGAGCTGCGGGACCGACTCCGGCTACAACTTCGTTGAGGCACTGGCGGGCGACCCGTTCCGGCTCGACGTCCCGGGTGAGTTCGAGCTTGGCGGGATCCTGGTTACAGGCGTGGCCTCGAAGCGGGCCGACGGCTCCAGGAACGTCATATTCGTGATCGAACTCGACGGCATTCGCGTGGGACATCTCGGCCTTCCTGGCGCGGTCCCCGATCGGGAGATCCTAGAAGAACTCAAGGACCTGGATATCCTGCTGATGCCCGCGGGTGGAGGGAACTCCATCGGGGGCGCGGCAACGGCCGACCTCATGACGACACTCGATCCCCGGATCGCCATCCCGATGAACTACAAGACCGATGTCGAACAGATGGACCTGGAGCCGATTGATAAGTTCCTGAAGGAGACCGGGTCGAAGGCAGAACCCCAGCCGAAGCTGACGATCTCCAAGTCACAGCTTCCGCAGAACCTCACGGTGACGCTGCTTCAGCCTCGTCCCTGAGCTCTCAGCGCACGAGTGCACCATACGCCGCCGGGAGCCTGTCGAAGATCACGTTCGTGCCCGGTGCCATGTCCTTCCAGCGCGACAGGGCAGGGTTGACCTGCGCAGCCATCGCCACCCCTGAGCCAGCCGGGACGGCCGTGAGGACGGCGCCGGTCGGCGCGGTTATCAGCCCTCCCCCCTGCCAGGCCACTGCGGTGTAGACACGATTCTCGTCGCTGCGGCAGCGCGCGATGCGTTCCGTCATCGAGTGTGGCGCGAAAGCCGACCAGGCGATGATGTCGGCCCCTTCCAGCACCAGCGAGCGAGCCACTTCGGGTACGAGTCCTTCGTCTCCGCAAAGGAGGGCGATGTTGCCCGCCGGTGTGTTCACGACTTCCGCGTTCACTTCGCCGGCGCTGGCCCAGCTGCCGTGAGTCGGTGCGTGTTCATAGGTCTGGTCGGGGGTAATCAAGACGCCCACCGCGGCGGGCGTGGCCCCGTCGGTCGCGACGGCGAAGGCGAA
>Ga0209638_1000648_pt1 | contig 22780 bp, 13 predicted proteins | sample BarGraNGADG00211_FD_184490 | JGI IMG/M metagenome (GOLD analysis project Ga0209638, IMG submission 184490) | Arctic peat soil microbial communities from Barrow, Alaska - Barrow Graham LP Ref core NGADG0002-211 (SPAdes) (version 2) | ecosystem: Environmental > Terrestrial > Soil > Wetlands > Peat...
GATCATCAACGATGTCCCGCCGAAGGATCGCGACATCGCGATGGTCTTCCAGAGCTACGCGCTCTATCCGCACATGAGCATCCGCGACAACCTCGCCTTCGGGCTCAAGCTGCGCCACTTCCCGCGAGCCCAGATCGACGCCCGCGTCAAGGAAGCCGCAGCGATCCTCGACCTCACCCGCTACCTCGACCGCAAGCCGCGCGAACTCTCCGGCGGCCAGCGCCAGCGCGTCGCCCTCGGCCGGGCAATCGTGCGCGAGCCCGCGGTCTTCCTCATGGACGAGCCGCTCTCCAACCTCGACGCCAAACTGCGCGTCGAGACCCGCGCGAACATCCTGCGCCTGCACCAGCGCCTCAATACCACCTTCGTATACGTGACTCACGACCAGATCGAGGCCATGACCATGGGCACTCGCATCGCGGTCATGAACGAAGGTCGCCTCCAGCAGGTCGGCTCCCCGCAGGAGCTCTATGACCGGCCGATCAACCGCTTCGTGGCCGGCTTCATCGGCAGCCCGGCGATGAACTTCTCGTCCGTGGAAGTTGCCGGGACCGGCGACGGCGTCCAGCTGACCGGTCCGAACATCGTCATCCCGCTCCCGCCGCAATTCCGAGAGGCGATCGGCACCGCCGGCCGCCAGCTCATCGCCGGCTACCGCCCCGAGCACCTCGTGCTCGGGGCGGTGAGCGGCGCCACCGCCGTCGTCAACTCGAAGGCGGAAGTCGTCGAGTACCTCGGCAACGAGGAACTGATCCACGCCTCGGGCGCCGGCCGCGACATCGTCGCAGTCGTCGACTCCGCGTATCGTGTCCGCCCCGGCGACATGCTCGAGCTCCGCGTCCCGCTCGAGAAGATCCAGCTGTTCGACCCCGACACGAACTTCGCGCTTCCCTTCGGGCCTGTCACGGCCTAAACCCACCGTCGCTCCGCACCGACGCCCCGGCGAACTCCGCCGGGGCGTCGGCATGCCCGGGCCACGTATAGTTCGCGCATGTCCGACTCCCCCGCGCGCCGCACCCCGCGCCGCACCCTGACCCACCGGCCCGTCCTCGACGAGCTACTCGCTGAGCTCACCGCGGCCGACACCGAACTGGCCGAAACCGTGATCGAGCGCAGGACGCTCTATCGCGGCAAATACATGACCTTCGAGACTGACAGGATCGTCCGCAGCGACGGCCTCGAATCGGCCCGAGACCTTGTCATCCACCCCGGAGCGGTGGCGATCCTGCCGCTCGACGAACACGGGCGGCTGCTGTGCGTCCGTCAGTTCAGGGTGGCGACGGGCGGTGCGATGCTGGAGATACCCGCCGGCACTCTCGACGTCTTGGAGGACGGCATTGTGGAGGACCCCGAAGTCGCGGCCCACCGCGAACTCGAGGAGGAGACCGGCTATCGAGCGGGATCGATGGAGCGACTGGGCGGCTTCTGGTCCGCACCCGGTTTCTCCACGGAGTACCTGACCCTCTACCTGGCCACGGATCTGCGGCCGGCGCACGAGAACCGCCTGGGGCCGGACGAAGACGAGCGACTCGAACTCGCGCGTATCGATTGGCGCGACGCTGTAGCCGCGGTCGAGGCGGGCCTGGTCGAAGACGCGAAGTCCGTGGCCGGGATCCTGTGGCTGGCGCGCCGCCTCGAAGGGCACGCCGGCCAACTCGAGCGCTAGCCGGACGAAGAAGCCGGCTTACGCGGGGCTGGCGGGCTTGGGACGACGGCCGCGGCCCGCCTGGGCGCCACGATCATCGCCAGAAGGAACAACAGCAGCGCCGCCCCCAACGCGGATGCGCCAAGGATGCGGGCCTGACCCGAGCTGTTCGCACCCTCCCAGGCCGAGCGCGCCCCGTCGGCCAGCGACTTCGCCTTGACCGGGTCCCCGTCGGAAAAGGCCTTCTGGGCTGCCGCGAGATCGGCCTCCGGGTCGGCGCCGAGAAGCCCGACCGCCCTGGCCGCGCCCTGGCTGTCCACTCGCGCCTGCCGGGCCGCGGCGATGGACCCGAGCGCAATCAGCTCGTTGCCGGCTTCCAACACGGCGGCCGCGGCCGACTTCCCTTCGAACGCCGCCCGAACCGTCGCCGGAGGAGTCGTGCCCTGCAGCGGAGCCAGCACTGCGATTTGCTGGCTGTCCAACAGGGCCGTCTTGGCGTCGGCGATCAAGCCCTCGACACGTAAGAATTGCCACGATTCCATGGCCTGGCGTAGGTCGGGCGGCAGACTCCATGAGCCGGCCGCGACGACCGCCCCGGCATAGTCGTTCCTCGCCTGGTCGCGCAGCGTCAGATCGGCAACCTGGGACGGATCGACGACCCACTGCCGCCAGATCGACTCGAAGGACTTGCCGGTGGACTGCTCGAGGTAGTCGAGCAGGCCCCGCCAATCGACTCCGGAGCTGGTCAGCGACTTCACGGCCAGACCGGAGGCAGGCGGGTACGGCGACAAACCCGCCCGGATCTCGACCCACACTCGCCGCAGGCTATCGAGCCCGGCGAGCGCCTCGGTCTCCTTGGCCAGCTCGATCGAGGCGGCGTAGAGGAACGAGGTGGAGAGCGAATCCGGTTCGTCCGGACCGACCCAGTCGTTGAGCGGCATTCGTGCCGGCGCCAATCGGTCCGTCAACTGGGGCGCATGGTCGGGCATGCCCAGCTGCAGGATTGTCTGTTCGGCGTAGTAGGAGGCGAAGCCCTCGTCGATCCAGCGATCGGTGGCCAGATTGGCGTTGAACCAGAGATGTGCGATCTCATGCAGGAGCACGAACGGGTCGGCGAAGTAGGACACCTCGACCTGGCCCGAAGTCTGGTTGTACTGCCCGCTGAAGCCGGCAATTGACTGGCTGGTCGCTTCCTGGATCGTGATCGCGGGGTTGACCGGGTCGCCCAGTCCGATCATCTGGGACATCACGGGGTAGCCGGCTTGCAGAATTCGCTCGACCTGGTCTGCCCAGGCCGGATCGTCCTTCCAATATCGGAGTGTCACCTGCAGCCGCCCGACCGCGACCACACGCTCCAGGAAGTCGGCGGCGGGAACGGGACGGGTCGCGGTGAACCAGGCGTTCAGCGCTGTTGGGTCCGGGAGCGATCCGGCTACGAAGACCACCTGGTTCGAGCTGTCGGCCTTTCGGGTGAGCCCGCCGAAGTCCTGCTGCACTGTGAAGCCGGCAGGGAACGCGACAGACACGGAACTCCCCGGAGTCCCCTGGGTGCCGAAGGCTGTGACCGGGAACGACATCACGTCGCGATCGATACGGAGGTCCCGATCCGTGGAGCTGCCGCTATCGACAAGATCGAACTGGAGCTCGAACGACACGCTCTGGCCGGAATACAGGCGTTGCTCGAAAGACACCTCCAGCACTACGCCGTAGACGGTGCTCGACAGGATCGAGACGGGCAGCGACCGGTCGTCGGCCGCGGTTGCCGTGAAGCCCAGGGTCGACGCCGGGACTGTCAGTTGCATGCTGGGGAAGTAGTAGCTTCGGGAGCCCTGGTCGACCGTATGAGAAGTCGCCGTGACAGCCACCGCGACATGGACTCGACCGGCTTCGGGATCCGCCGTCCAGGTCGAGGCGGAGACGAACGTGAGGCCCGGGAGTGCGGCCATCGCAGTCGCCGGAGCCGTCCACTGCACGCACAATGCTCCCGCAGCCATCAGCGCTGCGATGGCTCCTCGCAATGAAGCCCTGTGGATGCCACCCATGGTCCGCAGCCTAGTTGCCCGTCTCCTCGCCGGACCGTCCCCCGCCGGATCCGCCGCTGCTGGCATCGATTCCCGAATCTTGTGGAGCCGGCTGCCCGGTCGCTGGCGCTTCGCGCCCATCGCCGCCACTCTCGGCGATCCGCGCTCTCGCTCCGGGGCGTGTCATTCGCTCTCGCGGCCGCTCGATCGTCGATCCGCTGCGGACGATTCTCGAGACGAAATCCGTGGCTCGAACGGACTCGCCGATCAGAACGTTGCGACCGATGCGGACTCCCCGAGGTATGACCGCCCGCTTCCCCACCACCGTGATGCCCGTATTGAGCCGCCCCGGCTCGCGCCGATTGGGCGTGTCGTAGTCGGTGCCTTCGCCGACGATGGCTCCGGGACCGACGGCAACCTCTTTGTCGAGAATCGCCCGGTCGACGACCGCGCCCGACCGGATCACCGAGTCGAACAGAATGATCGAGTCGCGGACGCTGGCGCCTACGTCGACGACGACGCCGGGCGACAGGATGGAGTTGACGACCGAGCCGTTGATCACGCAGCCGTGGCTGATCAGGCTGCGGTGAACCTGGGCCGTGGCGCCGATCTTGGCCGGAGCTCGCTCCTCGGACCGGGTGTGAATGACCCACTCGCGGTCGTACAGATCCAATTCCGGCGCGTCGGACAGGAGCGCCAGGTTGGCTTCCCAGTAGGACTGGACGGTTCCGACGTCCTGCCAGTAGCCATCGAATCGGTAGCCGAACACCCTGGCGCCGGCTTCGATCATGGCCGGGATGACGTTGTGTCCGAAGTCCGCTCGATCGTCGCTCAGCCACTGGCGGAGCGCTCGTTTCGAGAACACATACACGCCCATGCTGGCCAGATCGCTCTTGGGCTGGCGCGGCTTCTCGGTCCATTCGACGATGCGGCCGGCGTCGTCCATGGCCAGGATGCCCATTCTGGTGGCATCGGCGAGCGGCACGCGCCGAACCGCGATGGTCACGTCCGCTCGATGGCGACGGTGGGCGGCCACGAACGGTTGGTAGTCCATCTTGTAGATGTGGTCGCCGGCCAGGATCAGGACCGCGTCACCGGGCGCTTGCTCGATGACGTTGAGGTTCTGCAGGACGGCGTCGGCCGTGCCGCGGTACCACTCGGCGACGCGGCCGCGGGCGATGTACGGCTGCAGCATCCGGACGCCGCCGTTGTTGCGGTCGAGGTCCCAGGGCCGGCCCATGCCGATGTGGTCGTTGAGCGAGCGGGGATTGTACTGGGTCAGAACGACGACGTTGTCGATGTCGGAGTTGACGCAGTTAGAGAGCGTGAAGTCGATGATCCGATACTTCCCGCCGAACGGGACCGCGGGCTTGGCGCGCATGGACGAGAGGATCGACAGCCTCTCGCCTTCACCGCCGGCGAGTATCACCGCGAAAGCTCGCTTCATACGGCGTCCTCTTGCATCCGGGCCCGCATACGTCGGGTAACGGCGATGCTAGCACCAGAGAGCGGCCTCCGATACCGAGCGAGGAATCCCGATTCGAAAGAGCCGGTAGGACGATGGCGTCCTATACGAACAGGCGGGGGTTCGAGAAGGTGCCGTTGCGGCGAACCGCCCAATGGAGATGGCAGCCGGTCGAATGGCCGGTCGAGGCCTCATAACCCACGACCTGGCCGGCCACGACCTCGGCTCCGTAGCTGATACCCGCCGGCGCGGACGCGGACATGTGGGCGTACCAGGTCTGCAGGCCGGTAGAGTGGGCGATGATCACGATCCAGGCCCGTGGCGGAGCGTCATAAGGGTTGTAGCCGACGAAGACGACCGTTCCCGGCCCTGACGCGACCACCCGAGTCCCGCACGGGGCGGCGAGGTCGATGCCGATGTGGAAATGGGCGCAACTGCCCAGCGGCGGCTCGGCCGGGAACCCGGTGCAACCGAATTCCTGGGTGATCACTCCGCCCATCGGCCACTTCAGCGTTCCGTTGTATTGCGAGGGAATTCGGCCCCTGGAGGTCTGCTCAGCGACCAGCTGGTCGATCTTCTTGCCGAGATCGTTGAGAGCCTGGCCGTTAGCCTTCATCGCGGCGTCGAGGTCGGCCTTGCTTTGCGCCAGCTTGGCGTCCTGGGCTCGCTGGGTGGCAAGCTGCGCCTGCATCTGCTTCTGGAGGGACGCCAGCTGAGCCTGGGCCTGCGCGAGCTGTGCAACTTCCGTGTCGAGCTCGGCCTTGCGTGCCGCAGTTTCGTCGGCAAGCTCTTGCGTGGAAGCCTTCGTCTGCACCACGTTCGCGTGCATCTGCGCCAGAGTGGCCTGGTCCTGGACTATCTGGTCGGCCAGGGTCCTATCGGCCGCTCCCAGCGCCGTGTAGTAGTCCACGTCCGAGACGACGTCGGTCAGCGACTGGCCCGTGAGCAGCTGCTCCAGGAAGGGGGTCTGGTAGGTCTTGTAGGCGGCGACTATGCGGCCGCCCAGTATCGAGCGCCGTTGGACGAGGTCCCGCTCCTTCTGGGCTTCCTGTGCCTCGATGCGTGTCAGCTCGATCTCGAGGTCGTTGAGCTGGCCGGTGAGGCCGTTGTATGTCGTCTCTTCGTCCGCAATCTGCGCCGAGAGGGTTGTGACCTGGGCGTTGAGGTCGTCGAGGTTCTTGCTCAGCGTGGCAAGGCTCTGGCGCGTCTGGGCCATCTTGGTCTGCAGCCCGGCCTGCTCCTGGGCAAGCTGCGCGAGACGCTTCTTCTGGTCGGCGATCAGCTTGGCCAGCCGCTGCTGCTCGGCGACGGCGTCCGAAAGCTGGTCGGCCCGGACAGGCTGAACCGGCGCCTGGGCAGCAAGCACAGGCGCAAGAACGGTCAGGACGAGAAGGAAGCGAAGCAGCCGACCGCTTAGGCGGCGGCGGACACGGCGGTCGTGCGAGGCGGTCACTGCGAGCTAGCTCCCGTTGTGCGCGCTATCGAAGAAACGCGGCTTGGCGGCATCGCCCGCCGGTGAACTGCCGTCCTTTGGGAGGGGCACAACCTACGGACGACTCCGGCACTTGCGATCATACAACTCCGCGGAGACATGGTCGAGAGACGGGGCGGGTCGTCCACCTACCCGAAGGTCCCGGTAGGGCTGGTCATTCACTAAGGCTCGCAATCGACCCCCCATCGGTGCTAGCCTCTAGTCGCGCAAGGGCTCATGTTTTCGTGTCCGTCCACGGCGCCGACAACCGTTCGTAATGACGTAGGGAGCAGTCGATGCCGCTCTTTGGTCCCCCCAACGTGGCTCAGTTGGAGGCCAAGGGGGATGTCCAGGGCTTGATCAAAGCTCTCTTGTACAAGGATGCCGCGGTGCGCGTTGCGGCCGCCGAGGCGCTCACTCCGCTCAAACACCCGACCGCAGTGGACCCGCTCGCGGCAGCCCTCAGGGACGAGAACCCAAGCGTCAGGAAGGCCTGTGTAGGGGCGCTGGCTGCCCGGGGTGGGCTGCGGGTCGTCAATCCCCTCGTCGGCGCGCTGCAGGATCCCGACCCGAACGTGCGCTCTGCCGCCGCCGCGGCCGTCTACCGGCGCCTGATGACAGATCCCGACCAGGACGCTCGTCGCGAGACCATCATGGCTTTGGGTAAGGTGCGTCCCGCCGACGCGGTCGAACCCCTGATCAAAGCGATCATGGACGCGGACGAAGGCGTCCGCGTCGCGGCGATCAAATCGCTCCAGGCGGTCGGTGACGTTCGAGCGATCCCGTCGCTGGTCGTCGTGCTGGCCCACGAGCAGGTCCGGCAGAAGGCCACCGGACTCTCGAGCCCCAATGTCGAGCGGGCGGCGACCGCGGCGCTCGATGCGCTTTGCGATCCCAAGGCAATCGAGCCGCTCAAGATCTCCCTGGCCCATGACGACGCCGACGTGCGCGAGATCGCGGTTCGGAGGCTGGCCAAGATCGGCACGCCCCAGGTGGCCGACTGCCTGGTCGCCTCTCTCTCGGACGAAGACCCGGTCATTCGAAGATCGGCAGCCCGCGGCCTGCAGGAGATCGGGTGGCAGCCGCCGGCCAATCTGGTCGGCGCGAATTACTGGGCAGCCCTGCGCGAGTGGCGCCGCTGCGGGGAATGCGGGCCGGATGCGATTCCGGTTCTCACCTCGGCTTTCCACCATTCCGACGCGATGGAGCAATCCGAGATCGTCGCCAGTCTCGTGCAAGTCGGGTGGCTTCCGGACGAGGCCAACGACATGGCCGCCCACTACTGGGTCTCACAGCGGCGCTGGGATAAGTGCCTCGAGATAGGCGAACCGGCGGCCGGAGCTCTCGACATCTTCGTTCGAAACGCCGACATCTGGCGCGAGCGCGTTGCTGCGTCGATCACCCTGGCGGAGATCGGACAGCCGCGGCCGTATCCGTTCCATCGGCTGGACCTGGTCCGCGACGCGCTGGCCATCCTCGACGGCGAAGGGACCGCCGAGGAGAAGCGGTACGCACTCGAAGGCTTCCTGGCTCACGCCGGGATGTACAAGCCGAACGCCCACGAGCGGGTCGAATACTGCCGCTGCGGCTACCCGGCGGCGCGGGTGCGCAGGGATGGCCTGCGCGAGCCGCTCACAGAAATCCTCGGCTTCGAGAACGCCGGCGCCAACTCCACGACCTACTACTGCCCGAGCTGCGACACCCGCCGGATCACCGTGGCGCGCTAGATGCCGTGGCGCGCTAGACGCCGTGGCGCGCTGGACGCCGTGGCGCCGCTGGACGCCGTCAGCTCGCGGCGGGCAGCAGCATCGCCCAGACCGCGCCTGCGATCAGGAACGGCCCGAACGGAATGTAGCTCCTGAGCGTCACCCGCCGCGTGACGAGCAGCAGGACGATGGCCACTCCGCACAGGAGCGCCCCGGCGAATGCGGCGATGACGAGCCGGGCCAGTCCCGCCACCAGCCCGACGCTGACCAGCAGCTTCACGTCGCCGATGCCGAAGGCCCCCTCGCCGAACGGCACCGACACGAGGAGCAACACGCCGGGGACCACGACGGCGCCCGCGATCGCGAGCCAGGGCGACGCACGCGAAACCAGCGAATCGCCGCCCCAGGCCAGGGCCGCCAGACCCAGCACGATGAGCGGCAGGGTCACGATGTCGGGCAGCAGACGCTGGTCCAGGTCGGTGCCCATCAACAGGACCAAGGCCACGAAATAGAGCCCGAACAGCGCCCGCTCACCGGTGGCGTCGAACCGGACCGGGACCATGGCCAATGCCGCGATCCCGAAGAGGACGACAACGGCGGTCCGCCAGTCCACGGCTCGAACCGAGCCATCCTCGTGGGCGGGCCAGCGTGCCGCGATCCGATCGGCGGCGACGCCCCAAACGGCGCCGCCCAACCCGAAGGCCGCGACAAGCGGATCGAGCCCACCGGGCAGCGTGCCCACGATTACTCCCTCCAGAGCGGTGACGGTTCCGACTTGCTCAGGACTAGCTCAAGACTTGGTCGCGCCGGACAGCGCCAACTCCACGAGAGTGGCATGGGCGACGCCGGTGGCGCCGGAAGGCGCGTATGCCGTCTTCTTGCGGAAGTAGGCGGTGCCGGCGATGTCGAGGTGGACCCACGGCACGGTGGCGAACTCGCGTAGGAAGAGGGCGCTCCGGATCAAGCCCCCCTCCGCGGGACCCGTATTCGTGAAGTCGGCGTACCAGCTGTCCATTTCCTTGCGGTACTCCTCGATCATCGGCAGCTGCCAGTAGCGCTCTCCGGCCCGCGCCCCGGCGGCCGCAACCTGGTCGTACCAGGACTGGGGCGTGCCGAAGGCGCCGGTCATCTGGTCGCCCAGCATGCGCGCAACCGCGCCGGTGAGAGTGGCGATGTCCACGAGATGCGTGGCGCCGAGCTTCTCGGCGTAGACCATCGCGTCGCCCAGGATCAGCCGCCCTTCGGCGTCGGTGTTCAGGATGTCGACGGTCTTGCCGTTCATGGCCCGGACCACGTCGCCGGGGCGGGTGGAATGCGGGCCGGGCATGTTCTCAACGGCTGGCGCGATCGCCATGAGCGGAGTCCCGGGAGCGAGCCTGGCCACGGTCGCGATCGCGGCAATGACGGTGCAGGCCCCGGTCTTGTCCATCTTCATCTCTTCCATCCGGTCGGCAGGCTTGATGCTGATGCCGCCCGAATCGAAGCAGACGCCCTTGCCGACCAGCGCCAGCCGCCGGCCCGCGGCATCGGTGGCGCCGGCCTCGCCAGACCGAAGAACGATCATGCGCGGCGGGTTGTCGCTCCCCCGCCCGACCGCGAGGAACATTCCCATGCCCAGTTCGGCGGCCTCGCTCGGGCCGAGGACGTCGATCGACAGGCCGTGGCGCTCGGCGATCGCACGCGCCTCCTGCGCCAGAACCTCCGGTGTTACGTCGTTGGCGGCCCGATTGGCCAGGCCGCGCGCCAGGTTGGCGCCCTCGCCGATGACGATGCCGCGCTCGGCGGCCCGAGTGAGCGCCGCTACGTCGGCGCCGGGAGCCACGATGATCAGCTCGGTCAGACTCGACGGCTCCGATCCGGCGTCGGCCGTGTGGTACAGGGTCGCGGGATCGAATTGGCCCTCGACGACACCGCGGGCCAGCAGCTCTGCCGCAGCCTCCGCCCCGCCCTCGAGCCGATCGCCCAGGTCGGCGAGCCAGATGGCGAGCGTCCGGACCTTGCGATCGGCGACGCGGCGCGCGATGGCGGAACCGATCCGAACCACCACCTGGCGGGTGAGCGAGTCGGAAGCGCCGGCGGAGACGGCGAGCAGCCTGTGGGCGCGGCATTCGCCCCCGGGCAGGAGCGCGGCCGCGTATCGCTCCGACTTGAGCTCGCCGAAGCCGGCCAGAGCCACGAGCTCGCCACCGGCCCGCTGGTCGAGAGTCCCAAGGAGCCCGTCGAACTGCGGCTCGCCAACGAATGGAATAGCCAGGAGATCCGCGGGAACTTCCCATGGCTGATCGGAGACCACGCGCAACTGCACCACAAAGCCCTCCGGCTTGTTGGGGCCGGCCAAGTAGCCCCGGCGGCCCATCGACGCTGTGGATCGAATACTTGCCGCAAGTCTATCGACTCGCGGATCGGATCGACCAGCGGATCGGATCGACTCGCGGCCGGGCTCCGGATCGTCGGCTCGGGCTTACGGTCCGGTCACGGTTCCGCCGGTGAGGGCATTCACCGCCGTTGCGAGCTGGCCTCGGGCTGTTTCGATCGAGATCCCGTCGGCCGTGAGCCGGCTGGCCAGCTCGAAGAGCGAGACCTGCAGAGCCGAGTTGTCGGTCGGGAGCAGCGCCTTGGCATCGTTGACTCCCTTTAGCGCCGCGGTCACCTCGGATGTCACTCGACCCTTGGAGTCGATCAGGCTTTGCCACAGGAGACGCAGCGAGTCATCGAACGCCTTGGTCCGCGCCAGCCACGTGGTGAGCGTCGAGAGGTCGGCCACGAGGGACAGCTGGCTCGCGATCGCAGTGGCTTCGGAAAGCGGCTTGTCGGCGTCCGAGAGCTTCGCGAGCGCCTCCGGGTAGCGGCCGGCGGTCGCCAGCTGGAGCGCGTCCTTGCCCGAGTTGTCGTGGTCGGCGATGTCCTGAGCGACTTTCATGGTCTCGGTGCTGCCGCTCACGAGCGAGGCCCAGTCGTCGTCGAGGGGTCCAACCGAGTCGAGAGCGAGGCAGACGTTGCGATATCGCGTGATCGCGTCCGAGCTGTAGGTTTCGATCAGCTGCGTGATCTTCGCATCGGTCCAGGGTCCGCAATCGAGCCGCTGCCGCAGGTCCGCGGTACGTTTGTCGATCGCCGCCAGCGCCGTAGTGCCATCGCCCTGCGCCGCCGTCACACCGACCTGGTTCACCTGGGTCAGGTTCGAGAGCACGCTTCGGGTTTGGGTGCCCAACTCCGTGACGTCGTCGGACAGCAGGACTAGGTCGCGGACTGCGCCGTCGAGCTTCGCGGTGAGGATGCGGTCGGCGCCCCAGGTCAGCTCCGGTCGCTCGCCGAGTGCCGGCGAGTGGCTCGTGGCCGCGACCATCCCGGCCGATCCGAACGCCAGAATCGCGGCCAGGCCAACCCAGCCAAGCCGGACGAGCGCGCGCGCGAGCCCGCCACGGATTCGTTCTCGCCAGGTGGGCTCGTACTCGTAATCGTCGTAGTAGTCGTCGTGGACCGAGTCGTAATACGCGGCCGGCAACGGCAGGCCGAAATCGAACTCCCGGTCTCGCTCGGCCGCGCTGGGGTCGGCCGCGCTGCGGTCGGGACTCGAACCGTCGATGCGACCCACCGAGCCGACGCCGGCCGTGCCGGCACGGGGCTGTTGAGTGGGCCGTCCGGGGGTCAGCATGATCGCCGCGATGCTACACCGCTACGACTTCCTTGCGTCTCCGAACGAGAGCGCTACCCGAATATCGCATAGACGACGTAGGTGTAAACACTCAGTTGGTCCGATTCTCGGCCGACGTCGAATAGGACCGTCCTATAGTCAGATTGAGTCGGTGTCGATTCGCCCTACCCTCTCGAAGGGACTGGCATTCTTGGTGGGAACGAAGATGGCGGAGAGCATCGCGAGGCTGCGCGCGCGCGACCCCTCGCGATCTGCTCGGCCGCGTCGAGTGGCTGCTGCTGGCGTTCGCCCTGCTCAACTCGGTCGGTGCGCTGATCGTAGTCCTGGCCTCCGACACGCGACCCGCCGTGCTCGGGATTGCCGCTGCGTTCGCGGCTCCGACCCTGGCAATGACCTGGGTGGTCGCCTATCGGCGTCGAACGTTCGGGCCTGTCTCCGACGCTGTTGCCATCGGCGGCATCTGCCTGATCACCATGGCCGTCAACGTCCGCTGGAACGGCGACGTGCTGGCCCTGCTATCCGCCGCGGTCTTCTTCAGCGCCGCGTATGGCTCGCTCCCCCACGTCTTGATCCGAACGGGCGTACTCGCCTCGATAGAACTGGGCCAGGGCGTGAGCGATCCGGCGACCATGCCGACGGCATTCGTGTCGTCGATAGGCCTGATGGTGATCGCGATCCTCATGCACGGGATGGCGAGCTCAATCACCCGCTACGAGGAGACCGCTCGCCGCGAGCGCATCCTCGCGGCAACCGGGCTGGGCCTCGTGGCGGCGGCGGACATGCCGGACATGCTGGCCGCGGCTATAGAAGGCGCGCGGGCGCTGTGTGAGGCGTTGCCCGGAGTCCGCGTCAGCCTGGCGATGGCCGAGGGCAGCGGTTGGTCGGCCGGCTCGACGGAAGCGCCGGCTGACGGGACTGCCCGCGGAGCTGGTGCGGCATCGGCCGGCGCCGACGGATCCGTTTCCGAAGGGCCGGCGCTGCGGCGCTTCAAGGTGCTCGCCGCGGCCGGCGAACGAGCCGAAGAGTGGCGCGATCAAGTCCTCGACCCGAAACAGATCAGTCTCCCCGGGCCGGCGCTGGCGGACCAGTGGCGGATGCCGACCGCCGCGGCAGCGACCGGTGGCGCGGCAGCGGCCGGCGTCGCGGCAACGGCCGACCTCGGGACAGCGGCCGGCGACGCGGCAGAAGCCGCGCCACGACCGGACTTCCTCGAGGGGGAGGCGCTGCTGACCAGCATCGTCGTCTTCGGCAACCCGCGCGGCTTCCTCATCGTCGAGTGCCCGGACGACATTTCAGGCGAGTTGCCCGGCGCCATACGCGCCCTGACGACCCTGCTCTCGCTTGCGATCTCGCGTTCGGACCTGCAGAAGAACACCATGGAGCGGCAGGGCGCACAGCGCTTCCAGGCGCTGATCCAGAGCTCGAGCGACGTCATCAGCATCCTCGGGCCCGACGGTCGCATCCGCTTCCAGTCGCCGGCGACTCGGTCGGTTTTCGGCTACGACCCCGAGCAGAGCATCGGCCTCGATATCGGCGAGCTCGTCCACCCCGACGATGCGGCCCGAGTCACCGCGATGTTCCACCAGGTGGCGGCCGCAGGCGGCCCGTCTCTCGTATGCGAGTGCCGGATTCGCCATGCGGACGGGTCCTGGCGCAACACCGAAACCCGAATGTCGAACCTGCTCGACGAGCCCGCCGTCGAAGGCATCGTTCTCAATACTCGCGACATCACGGATCGCCAGACGCTCGAAGCCGAGCTGCGACACCAGGCTTTCCACGATTCGCTCACGGGCCTCGCCAACCGCGCTCTGTTCACGAACCGCATCGAACACGCCCTGGCGGGATCGAAGCGCGACGGCAGCACCATCGCCATCCTCCATTGCGACATGGACGGCTTCGAGCGGCTGAACGACGGCCTGGGCTTTCGCTCGGGCGACGCGGCCCTCGAAATGGTCGCCGACCGGCTGCGCTCGTGCGTTCGGGGTCAGGACACCGTGGCCCGATTCGACGGCCACGAGTTCGGGTTGCTGCTCGATCGGCTCAGCTCGCCGGCAAACTCGACCCTGGCCATGGAACGGATCATGTCGGTGCTGCGCCAGCCGCTGCTGCTACCCGGAGCGTCGGTGGATCTCCAACCGTTCATCGGCATCGCCGTGGCAATAGCCGGCGACGGCACTCCCGAGGATTTGCTGCGCAACAGCGCCCTGGCGGTGCGTATCGCTCGCAATTACGAAGGCGGCTACGCGATCTTCGACCCGGACATGCAAGCCGAGGCGATTCGGCGGATCGAGATCGAATCGCAGTTGCGGACCGCGATCGACGAATCGCAGTTCGTCCTCCACTACCAGCCCACGATCGATCTCAAGGCCGGCCGCTTGACCGGGGTCGAAGCCCTGGTTCGCTGGCAGCACCCCAAGCGCGGCCTCGTCCCGCCGATGGAGTTCATTCCGCTGGCCGAGGAAAGCGGCCTGATCGTCCCGCTCGGACTGTGGACGATCCAGGAAGCCTGCCGCCAGGTGCGCGACTGGCAGCGCCAGATTCCCTCGGACGAGCCGCTCTGCCTGAGCGTCAACCTCTCGGCGCGCCAGCTGCGGCATCCGAACATCGTGCGCGACATTGCCGACGTCCTCGACGACACCGGCCTGCTCCCGAGCCGGCTGACCCTCGAAATCACCGAAAGCGTCCTGATGATCGACACCGCAGCGACACTCAATCGGTTGTTCCAGCTCAAGTCACTGGGCGTGCGGCTCGCCGTGGACGACTTCGGGACGGGCTACTCGTCCTTCGCCTACCTCCGCCGCTTCCCGTTCGACATCCTCAAGATCGACAAGTCGTTCGTCGACGGCGTGGCCACCGAGCCGACAGCGGGCGCCCTGGTCGACGCAATGATCCGGATCGGCAAGACTCTCCGCCTCGAGACGGTCGCAGAAGGCATCGAGCAGGTCGAGCAGGCCGACCGACTGCGAGCGTTGGACTGTGACATCGGCCAGGGCTACTACTTCTCGCGGCCGCTGCCAAAGGATGCGATCACCGCGCTCCTCACAGAGCGCGCGGCGCAACGCCAGGCCAACGCGGCTTAGCGGGGCGGCCCGGGGCGGGGGCGCGGCGTTCCCCCAGCCCGCCCCCGCGATCAGCAGTTCAAACGACCCGCTGCTTCATCCTCAGGATTCGGGCGCACGACTGGTTGATCCGCTCTTCCGAAATCTCGCCTCGGGAGACCGCCCCGAGGATGATCTCGACCGCGTCCGGGGCGCGCTCATCGTCGTAGGGGACCATGCCCGACTCGTTGCAGAAGAGCAGCATGTCGACCCCGGCGTTGACCGCCAGGATGGTGCCGCGCTCGAACCCGAACACGTCCCAGATGGGGAGCATCTCCATGGCATCCGACATCGCGACGCCGTCGTAGCCGAGCTCGCCGCGCAGTAGCCCGTCGACGACCTTCTTCGACAGACAGCCGGGGTAGTCGGGGTCGAGTTGCGGGTGGGTGATTCGGGCGGTCAGGATGCCGTCGACCAGGTCCTCGGCGATCAGCGCCCGATAGGGCTCGAGCTCGGCCGTTGTCCAATCCTCGATCAGTTCGCCCACTCCTGGGGTGTGCGGCCGCAGCACGCCGCCCATGCCCGGGAAGTGCTTAGGTGCCGTCAGCACGCCGTGCTCTCGGTGGGCCAGGATGAACTCCCGGGCGTGGGCGGTGACCTTCGCCGGGTCCGACGAGAAGCTTCGGCGGCGCGCGCTGACGGTCAGGTTCGCCGGGTTCAGCAGGTCGACCACCGGCGCCAGGTTCATGTCGATGCCGACGTCCGCGAGAACCTCGGCCGTGAGACCTGCCGCGGACCGCGTGAAGGTCAGGTCGTTGCGTTCGCCCATGTCCTGGGCCGGTGTCGCGGGCGGGAAGCCGTACTTCTCTTTGAGGCGGTGGTAGAAGCCGCCCTCGGCGTCCAGCGTGGTCAGCACCGGGATCTCACCGGCGTCCTTGAGAGCCGAGACGAGGTCGCGCACCTGGTCCCGGGACTGAATATTCCTGGGCCCGCCGGTCTCGGCGTCGACATCGTAGAGCACGACCCCGCCGATCGAGCCGTCCTTTATGTGGCGGATGGTCGGCGCAGCCTCGAGCGGAGTCAGCCCCCGGAAGCCCACAAGAATCATCTGGCCGATTCGGCACCGCAGGTCCGAAGGCATCTGGAGTATCGATTTGGGTGTGGACTCGTGCTCGTCGAAGCTCACGCGAGCATCCATAAAGCTTCCCCTGCGGCGGCAAACGGACTTCCGCTTCCGGCCGAGTGGTTGCGGCAGGCGGGCGATGTCGACACGTTGGAGCAATATTACCGCACTGACATCCCCAGAACGACTGATTGTGCTTGCTCGCACGCACCGTTTGAAGTTATCCACAATGAATAGCGGTGGGTTGAGTAATCTGGTCAGAAATCGGGCCGGCGAAGGCGGCGCGAGGCCGTCGAATCAGGCGCCAGCCAGGCGTTCGAGGGCGGCAGCCAGTTCCGCGGCATCCGCCGCGACTTCGGTCGGCCGGTCCCTCTCGGCCAGCGTTTCGATCTGATCGCGTTTGGTGATGCCGGTGAGCATGAGCACCGACCGCGCCCCCACCGCGACTGCCGCCGGCACGTCGGTGACCAGGCTGTCGCCGATCATCACCGCCTCGGCCACGTTACGGCCCACGGCGTGGGCCGCTATTTCGAGCAGGAGCGGCCCGGGTTTGCCGATCGACACCGGCTCCACTCCCGAAGCAGCGACGATCGCCGCGACTATCGATCCGGCGCCCGGCATGAAGCCGTGCTCGAGCGGGTAGATCGGATCGCGGTTGGTGGCGACGAATCGTGCGCCGGCCCGCACCGCCTCGGATGCCACCGCCATGCGGGCGTAGCTGAATTCCGGATCGAGCCCGACCACGACGGCGTCGACAGAGCCCACGGCAGCCGCGGCATTGTGGCCGTTGGCCGACCATCGATCGCCCGCGTCGCCGGCCCGAATCGCTTCGATCCCCACGTCGCCGATTTCGTGCACCAGCCCGGCCGCGCCGACCACGAGCGCATGCCGAATCGCCGGTTCGAGGTCGCGCAGGTAGAGGGCCGTCGCCCGCGCCGAAGACACGATTCGGTCGGCCGAGACCGGGGCGCCCATACTAGACAGGCGAGTGACGTAGTCGGTGCGGTACCACATCGCATTGTTGGTGACGTACACGACGTCGTCGCCGGCGGCGGCTCTCGCCGCCAGCACGGCAGCCACGCCCGGCACGGGTTCCGCGCCGCGGTAGACGACGCCATCGAGGTCGACGAGCAGCAACATGGTCGCGATGCTACCGGACAGTGGGCAAGAGCGCGGAACGAGCGCCTCCGTGGCTGAGCGCGGAGCCACGTCCACGCGTCTCGTTGGGGCCGCTCGCAATGCGCGGCGGGCCGCGACCCCGCACCGCTCCGAGCTCGCAGACGCGGCCGGGGCCGAGCGCGATGCCTGACGACCGCCGCGTCCTCGAGGGCGTCAGCCGCCTCATCGTGGACGGCAGCAACTTCACCCATTTCCTGTCGCGATCGTCGACCCCGACTCCCGCCGTGGCGCTGATCGGCCGCCTGCGATCGATCGTCCCGCCCGGAGTCGCCGTGATGGTCGTCCTCGACGGCTCCCCCGAATACGGCCTCGTCACGCGCCAGGTCGCTTCCGGCGTGGAGGTTCGCTATGCCGGCCGCGAGCCCGCCGACGCGCTGATCTCGCGTCTCGCCGACGACCCCTCCCCCGACCGCCGGGCCGGAACCCTGGTCGTGACGGACGACATCGAGCTGTCGGGACTTGTGCGACGGGCGGGCGGTCGAACGGTCCGCAATGCCTGGTTGGCCGATCGTCTCGGGCGCCAACGATTGTCGGCCCCAGCACCGGGCGGTTCGTCTTCGCCGACGCCTTCGGCCGGGAGAGGGGCAGGCTCCTCAGCCGGGCCCGACCCCGACGACGCGGACGCCCCGCGCTGGTCGCCGGGCCGCGGCGCCACCCGTAAACGAGGCAACGGCCGCCGGCGCCCGAGCTCGGAGAGATAGCCCGCAGGGAGCGGCGAATCGACGTTGCGTGGCGGGTCCACGTTCCGTGGCCGCGGCGGCGGCGAGCGGCGGGTCCACGTTCCGTGGCGAGTCCGCGTGCCGCATCTCCGCGCGCGGCGTACCCGCACCGCGCGTGCCGTATCTCCGCGCGCGGCGTACCCGCACCGCGCGTGCCGTATCTCCGCGCGCGGCGTACCCGCACCGCGCGTGCCACACCCCACACCCAACCTGGCGACCGCTTCCCGTCTTATCCCCGTGACGAGTGCTATGTGGGGCGGGCCGGACTCCGACGTCTGGAATCCAATGTTTCCGGGTTCTGCTGGCAGATCAATCGGCGTCTCCACGCTCGATTGAGCTCGGCCACGCTTGGCCTCGAGGCCCCGAGGGTGCGCGAACCCGCTCGAGGGCGCTTCTCGGGTTCCTGCCTCCGCACAACACCCATTTCACGAGTAAGACGGGAAGCGGGCTGGGTCCGGCGCGGCGGGACGGCGCGGCGGGACTCCGGGAGCCGGCGCGATCCGGAGCGGGAGGACGGGCCGCGGCGTGAGCGGAATCCCGGGCGCGGCGGGACGGCGCAGCGGACTCCGGGAGCCGGCGCGATCCGGAGCGGGAGGACGAGCCGCGGCGGGAGCGGAATCCCGGGCGCGGCGGGACGGCGCGGGCGGGACGGCGCGGGCGGGACGGCGCAACGGGAGCGGCGCGGCGGGAGCGGCGCGGCGGGATCCGGAGCCGGCGCCGCTGTCGGATCGGCCCGAGCTACCGGCGCGGCCTTGTCGACGCGCTGCGGCCGGCGGAGCGGCCAACCCGAACGCGACGGCCCGATTTCAGGTTCCGCATCGCGCCGCCGGCGCGGGTGCCTGCGAGGAACCAGATCCCGCGGATCGGACCGGTGGGGTCGGCAATCCAGCGACGTATCGCGAGTGTTCGCGCCGGCAAGGACGCGGCGACCGTTCAGAATGCCGCGCCACCAGGTCACGATGCGCAGTGGCGTCGGGCAGGACGAGAACAGCGCCGACGATGCGCGGCTGCCACTCACCGGCTCGGCTCACGAGACCCGGAACGACACGCGCTTTCATGTCCAGCACGCGAAGCGTCTCCTCCAGATTGGCGATCTCGGTCTTGATCTCGACGATGAGGAGCGCCCCGGCGTTGGCGCGCCAGGCCAGCACGTCCACGGAGCCGCGGTCGCCGAAATGATTGAACGACTTCTCCGTGCCCAGGTGCCAGCCCAGGGACGCGAGCAATCGAGTGACCTCGTTCTGAATGAGCGCGTGTCGACGGTCGATCAAGCGGTCGAGCTTCGCGCCACGCCAGTGCGGAGCCAGCCGGACATCGGCCCCGATGGCTTCGGCGACGCTGCAGTAGGCGTCGATCGACACGCCGCCGAACCGACCGCATTCGAGCCTGGACACGGTCTGCTGCGAAACGTGGGCTCGGGCTGCGACGTCGGCCTGACGCAGCCGCATGTCGATCCGGATCGCGCGGAACGTGTTGCCGATCGAGACGCGATCCATGGCGTTCAGGATGGCGGCTCCGCCACATCCGCCGCTTATCTGGCGCTTATACACCCGGACGAGGGCTGCCGCGTGGGGAGCGGAGCTGCGCGAGGCGGTTTCGCCGCGCGCGGGGTGCGGAGCTGCGCGTTGCGGTTGCGCCGGGTGCCGCTGCGGTGCAGGCGTTCCCGTTGCGCCGCGCGCAGGAGGTGGAGTGCGCGTTGCGGTTGCGCCACGCCCCGGGGTGCGGAGCAGCTCGACGGCTGGTTATAATGGAACGCACGTTCGTAATGCCCGACAGTAGCCGCTCGAGCGACGCGAGTCTGGGCCCAGCCGATCGAGGTTGCGGAGACTCTCCACAGGGTGTCCACAGGCCGTCCGCCGGCGGTCCACGCCGAAACTGAGGATCTCCACATTACCGCCCACATCCCCAACATGTGGTGGTTGCGGGACGCAGGATACCACAATATGTTGTGTTTTTAGTGCTTGACTGCACCGGAGCGGCAGGCGTACATTGCCCCGGTTGGCCGGGCACCGAGACAACCCGGAACGGCCGAAGGGAACCGCGGGAAAGCGGTCGGGAGCGGCTAGCGACAGTCCACTTGGAGGATGAGCGCCCCAGTCCTCGCAGCTATCGACAGTCGTAACTGCCCGGAGGGCTACCCGCCCTGCCCTACTGCCAGGGGCAGAGATCCAGTCAAGCAGGGGCAACAACCGAGAGTCCGCGCCGCGAATAGCGTCGCCCATCACCACTCCACCACGCCACGCAACCACGCCACCAAGCCACGCAGCACCAGCGTCCCACCACCACACCCGGAACGAGGAGCACGAAATGACACCTGCCGCTGAAGGCGCGATCCACGTCATGGATGAGAGCGTCGCCCCCGCGCTCCCAATGCTTCCCGACGGCCGCTTCACCGGCAAAGGCGTCACCGGCCTCCACTTCCCCAGACGCTGGACCCGCCCCGGCGTGCACCCCTACGACGAGATCGCGTGGGAGACCCGCACCGCCAGCATCGGCAACGAGAAGGGCGTCAGCGTCTTCGAGCAGAAGGACGTCGAGGTTCCCGCGTTCTGGAGCCAGCTCGCCACGAATGTGGTCGTCAGCAAGTACTTCCGCGGCCACCTCGGCTCGCCCGATCGCGAGACCAGCGTCCGCCAGCTGATCGATCGCGTCGTCAACACCATCGCCGGCTGGGGCGAGACGCAGCACTACTTCGCGACGGACGAGGATCTGCGAGCCTTCCAGGCCGAGCTGACGCACCTGCTCGTCCACCAGAAGATGAGCTTCAACTCGCCCGTCTGGTTCAACGTCGGGGTCGAAGCGCACCCGCAGTGCTCGGCCTGCTTCATCAACTCCGTCCAGGATTCGATGAGCTCGATCATGGACCTGGCCAAGACCGAGGCCATGCTGTTCAAGTTCGGCTCGGGCGCCGGCTCCAACCTCTCCACGCTCCGATCGAGCAAGGAGAAGATGTCGGGCGGCGGCACCGCGTCCGGTCCGGTCAGCTTCATGCGCGGCTACGACGCGTTCGCCGGCGTGGTCAAGTCCGGCGGCAAGACCCGCCGCGCCGCCAAGATGGTGATCCTCGACGTCGGCCATCCGGACATCGAGGAGTTCATCAATTCGAAGCTCAAGGAAGAGCGCAAGGCCTGGGCGCTGATCGAGGCCGGCTACGACCCGAGCTTCACCGGCGAAGCGTACGGTTCGATCGCCTTCCAGAACGCCAACCATTCGGTCCGCGTCACCGACGACTTCATGCGCGCGGTCGTCGACGACGGCGACTGGACTACCCACGCCGTCGTGAACGGCGCACCGATGGAGACGTTCCCCGCCCGCAAGCTTCTCCACGAGATGGCCGAGGCGGCGTGGGTCTGCGGCGACCCCGGCATCCAGTACGACACCACGATCAACGACTGGAACCCGGTCTCCAACTCGGCCCGCCAGTACGCCACGAACCCGTGCTCCGAGTTCAGCTTCCTCAACGACACCAGCTGCAACCTCGCGTCCCTGAACCTGATGAAGTTCGTGGGCGAGGACGGCGAGTTCGACGTCGAGTCGTTCCGGTATGCCAGCCGCCTCACGATCACGGCGCAGGAGATCCTCGTCGACAACGCCGGCTACCCCACTCCGGCTATCACCAACAACTCGCACCTGTACCGGCCGCTCGGCCTTGGCTACGCCAACCTCGGCGCGCTGCTGATGAGCCGCGGCCTCGCGTACGACTCGTCCGAGGGCCAGGCCTACGCCGCCGCCATCACTTCGATCATGACCGCCGAGGCCTATGGCCAGAGCGCCGTAATCGCCCGAGACCACGGCGGCCCGTTCGCCGAATACCGCAAGAACGAGGAGCCGTTCCTGCGAGTCATCCAGAAGCATCGCGACGCCGCCCACGGCATCCCCGACAAGCAGCACGTCCCGTCGGACCTGCACCGCGCCGCCCGCGATATCTGGGACGAGACGCTGGAGCTCGGCCGAGCGAACGGCTTCCGGAACGCGCAAACCACCCTGCTCGCTCCGACCGGAACCATCGCGTTCATGATGGATTGCGACACCACCGGCATCGAGCCCGACATTGCCCTCGTCAAGTACAAGAAGCTCGTCGGCGAAGGCTTCCTCAAGATCGTGAACCAGACCGTCCCGGGCGCCCTGCGCAAGCTCGGCTACACGCCCGAACAGGTCGATTCGATCGTCGCCTACGTCAACGAACGCGAGACCATCGAAGGCGCGCCCGAGCTCAAGCCCGAGCACCTTACGGTCTTCGACTGCGCCTTCAAGCCGATGAACGGCTCGCGCTCGATCCACTACATGGGCCACCTGCGGATGATGTCCGCGGTCCAGCCGTTCCTCTCGGGGGCGATCAGCAAGACGGTCAACATGCCCGAGGCGGCAACCCCGGCCGAGATCGAGACGGTCTACCTCGAGGGCTGGCGGATGGGCCTCAAGGCGATCGCGATCTATCGCGACAACTCCAAGCGCAGCCAGCCGCTCAACACCGGCAAGAAGAAGGAAGCGCCCGAGGCCGCCGCGCCCGAGGCCGCCGCGCCGGCCGCACCGGTCGAGCCGAAGGCATATCGGCGCCGCCTCCCGGCCGAACGAACCGCGATCACGCACAAGTTCGACATCTCCGGCCACGAGGGCTACATCACCGTCGGCCTCTACCCGGACGGCCAGCCCGGCGAGATCTTCCTCAAGATGGCCAAGGAAGGCTCCACGATCTCAGGCTTGATGGACAGCTTCGCGACCACGGTCAGCGTCGCCCTCCAGTACGGCGTGCCGCTC
>Ga0209638_1000649_pt1 | contig 22767 bp, 14 predicted proteins | sample BarGraNGADG00211_FD_184490 | JGI IMG/M metagenome (GOLD analysis project Ga0209638, IMG submission 184490) | Arctic peat soil microbial communities from Barrow, Alaska - Barrow Graham LP Ref core NGADG0002-211 (SPAdes) (version 2) | ecosystem: Environmental > Terrestrial > Soil > Wetlands > Peat...
TTCACTTATATGAATCAATATGTACGCTTTTTACTGCTCTGCCTGAAGGATCAATCATGTTTTTAAATGATGCATCCCATGCAATAGCTTCCGGCGTACTGCATGCAACAGAAGGAACAGATGGAACACAGGCTGCTGCTGAATCAGATGGGAAATGCTCAGTAAAAATACACCTGTAGTAATACTCTTCCTTCGACATTGGAGGATTAATTGGAAAACGGTATCTTGCATTTGCAAGCTGTTCGTCAGTAACCTCTTTTGAAGTTATTGCCCTTAAGGAATCAATCCAGTTATACCCTACTCCATCGGAAAACTGTTCTTTTTGTCTCCAGGCCACACTGGCAGGCAGGTAGTCTTCGAAGGCTTTTCGCAGAATCCATTTTTCCATACGATCCTTGTTTATCATCTTGTCATTTGGGTTCAGACGCATTGCAACATCCATAAATTCTTTATCCAGAAAAGGAACACGCCCTTCCACTCCCCATGCTGCAAGAGATTTGTTGGCTCTCAGGCAGTCATATAAATGTAATTTGCTTATTTTCCTTACAGTCTCTTCATGAAAAGCTTTTGGATCAGGAGCTTTATGGAAATAGAGATAACCACCAAAAATCTCATCGGCACCTTCACCTGAGAGTACCATCTTTACTCCCATTGATTTTATGACTCTTGCAAGAAGGTACATTGGAGTAGACGCCCTGATAGTTGTAACATCGTATGTTTCAATGTGATAAATAACATCTCTCAGGGCATCCAGACCTTCCTGAACTGTAAAGTTAATTTCATGATGGATTGTTCCGATATGATCAGCCACTTTTCTTGCTGCAGCAAGGTCGGGCGACCCATCCAATCCGACGGCAAAAGAGTGTAACTGGGGCCACCAGGCTTCACTTTTGTCCTGCGATTCAATTCTTTTTGGAGCAAATTTCTTGGCTATAGCTGAAATGACTGATGAATCAAGACCGCCGGAAAGCAAAACCCCATAAGGAACATCAGACATTAACTGACGATGAACAGCTGCTTCAAGCGCCTCTTTAAGATCCTCAATACTTGTAGAATTGTCTTTGACTGCAGAGTAATCCATCCAGTCGCGTTTGTACCATTTTGTCATTACACCTTCCTTGCTGTAGAGATAATGTCCCGGCAAAAACTCCTGTATCTTATTGCATACTCCTTCTAAAGCTTTGAGTTCTGAGGCTACAAAAAAGTTCCCGAATGAATCCCAGCCAACATACAGAGGCACAATACCAATATGATCGCGGGCAATGAAATAGCAATCTTTCACCCTGTCGTACAATGCGAAAGCAAAAATTCCATTTAATTCTTCAATAAAAGCCGGACCTTTATCCCTATAAAGAGGCAGGATAACTTCACAATCAGAGTGGGTCTGAAATTCGTAAGAATTTTCATAGCGTTTTCTTATTTCCTGATGATTATAAATCTCACCATTCACTGCAAGTATGAGGTTGCAATCTTTGCTGTATAATGGTTGTTTGCCTGACTGAGGATCAACGATCGATAACCTCTCATGAGCAAGTATAGCCTTTTCACAATAGAATATTCCCGACCAGTCGGGACCGCGATGCCTTACCTTCTTAGACATTTTAAGAACGGTTGCCCTTAACTCCGTATGATTGACTTTCAGATCAAAAACGCCTACGATTCCACACATATAATTTTAATTAATAAAAAACACAAGACGCAAAGCTAATAATATTTTAATAATCATTATTCAATTTGATATAATTTGTGATAGAAAAAGTAAATTAATTAAGTAAATATTAGTATTAACTGAATAAATGATATGTAAATCTTATATTTATTAAATAATATTCAACTGACAAAAATCATGTTCCAAGATCTTAATATTCATTTCTAATACATGATAAACTCTTATTGCCATAAACCAGAAATGCTGTTAAAAATTCTTAATTTATCTTGTTGACGGGTGTAAAATATCACTTCCTTAAACTTATTGAATCCGGTTTTCATATATTGCAATTTCTTTGAAAAACAGGCGTTATCAGAATGTTTGGCAGAAGACCATGTTATTACAAGTAAGGAAAAGAATATTTATAGTCGCTGTAGTTGTTTCGGTATTTGCATTTATTTTATTCTGGTGGTTGCTGAAAAGTCAGCCGTTGGATCTCAGTGAGAGGATCGCCGGCATGGATGACCGCCCTAAAATGGAAGCAAAATCAGATACAGTTATCATCGGTCAGTATTTTGACACTCTGGCCGGGATGGATGCAATTGTCGACGGTGACTGGCCCAGGTTCAGAGGAACTGATCTGGATAATATCAGCAAGGATACAACAAAGCTTGCCGAATCGTGGGATACTTCCGGACCTGCCATTGTCTGGCGAACTACTCTGGGTGAAGGATATGCCGGCCCGGCGGTGCACAAAGGAAGAGTTTACCTTCTCGATTACAATGAGAGAAAGAAAGCTGATGTTCTAAGATGTTTTTCGTTATCCTCAGGCAAGGAGTTATGGAGGCGCTGGTACTACGTTGATCTGAAACGAAATCATGGATATTCACGAACCATACCTGCGGTAACAGATAAATATCTGGTTACTATTGGTCCGCGGTCGCATGTTATGTGTGTTGATCCTATTACAGGTAAAATGTTGTGGTCAATTGATCTTGAAAAAGAGTTTGGTATTCCGGGAACAGAAAAAGGAAGAATTACACCTGATTTTTATACAGGTCAATGTCCATTGATTGACAATGATGTAGCTGTTATTGCTCCGGGCGGGAAAGCCCTGATGTTTGGTGTAGATTGTGCATCAGGGAAGATATTATGGCAAACTCCTAACCGTGACTCCCTCCGGATGTCGCACAGTTCAATTATACCAATGCTGATTCATGGGAAACGAATGTATGTTTATAACGCTGTTGGCGGAGTTTGTGGTGTATCTGCTGAAAAAACGGATATCGGTAAGTTAATGTGGTCAACAACCGACTGGAGTCCTGCAACAACTGCAGCATCTCCCCTTTTTCTTGGGAATAACGAAATTGCCGTCTTTGGAAGTTATGGCGCCGGTGGTGCCCGGATCGTAATAAATGCAACCGGATCAGGATATTCTGCAATTGTCAGTGAACAACATAAAGCTACGAACGGACTGGCAAGTGATCAGCAAACACCCATAATCGCAGGAAATTTTATATGGAGCGTTTTACCTGAGAATGCCGGAGCGTTGAAGAAGCAATTGGTCTGCTATAAAAAATCGGATCTTTTAACTGCTGTCTGGTCAAGCGGTAAAGAAAACAGATTTGGCCGCGGACTAGGACCATATATTGTAAGCGGAGATAAATTATATCTTCTTGATGATGATGGAAAACTTTACTTTTATAGAATTCAGGATAATAAAGTCACGCTAATTGCAAGCCATAAAGTTATAAAGGGAATTGAGGCCTGGGGACCAATGGCGATTGCAGGTAAGTACCTCATAATGAGGGATGCCAGAAATTTACTTTGTTTAAATATTGGTAAATGACCTTAAAATGAACAAGAAAGTTGTAACTATTTTATCTGTATTAATTATACTCGTCTTTATAGGGTATATAATCTTTGATACTGCTAAACCTTCAGATTCAGTAAAAAACGAGACTAAAACCGGAGCAGTTCAGCCAATACCTGATGCCTGGAAAATTTCAAATGAATTCAAGGTGAATGAAGGTTCTCTTAAGGCAGTAACAGTAAGCGCTGCAGGAGAAATTTATCTTGGTGGTGATTCTTTTGTAGCATGCTATGATAAAGATCTGAAACTCATCTGGAAGATGAAGACTCCTTCACCAGTGACAGCGCTTTCGAACTTCGGGGATACCATTTTTGCATCAACAATGGAACAGATACTTGTAATGAGTCCAACCGGTAAAATATTAAATGAATGGGGGCCGTTCGAGGACAGCTGCATAATTACTTCTGTAAGCGCAAACGGAAAATATGTTGCCTTCGCAGATGCAGGAAATAAGATTGTTTTCATCCTTGACAAAGGCGGTGAGGTTAAAAAAATGATTGGTCAGAATGATAAACAGTTTGTAATCCCAAGTCCATATTTTGATGTGGCTCTGGATAATGATAATAACCTATTCGTAGCAAATACAGGCCACCACCGGATTGAAAAGCGCACAATTGATGGGGTTATCAAAAGCTATTTTGGTGAAGCCGGCACAGCTCCCGGACTGTTCTGCGGTTGTTGCGCTCCTCCTCATTTCATACTTGTTCCGGAAGGATTTGTAACTGCAGAAAAAGGGATAAACAGGATTAAGATTCTTAACAAAAACGGAGAATTTGTTGAGTTTGTCAATTCAAAAAATAATTTTATAAAGTCGGTTCCATTAGATCTGGCTTCCGCTGATGGTATAACAATTTATGCGGCGAATCCGGCTGACTCCAAACTTTATGTATTTAATAAAAAGTCGGATTTGAACGAGAAACGATAAACGATAAACGATTATTAATATGACCAGAAATGAATTATTAAAGAAACTGGGAAGATACATTCTCCTGATTTTGATTGCCATAATTGCCATTTCTCTGGGGAAAAAGATTTCAGGTGCAAATGATTGTTCAACCTGTGCTGGTAAGGGAATTTGTAACGGAAAAACAGACTGTAATAAATATTAATTGCAGTACGCATGAAGATTATCAAGAATAAATATCAGTCACGGAGGGACTTTGTAAAAACTGCAGGTAAGCTGATAGTAGCGTTACCATTGGTTATTGTCCCTGTTTTACTGGTTAAAAAGACTTCAACGGCAGGTTATGTATGGCAGATAGATCCTTTTAAATGCACACAGTGTGGGCAGTGTAAAACTAACTGCGTTCTTACACCTTCGGCATCAAAATGTGTTCATGCTTTCCGGATGTGTGGCTATTGTGACCTTTGCGGAGGTTACCTGCGTCAGGGAGTGAAGACAATCAGCACCGGGGCAGAAAACCAGTTATGTCCGACTGCCGCAATCACACGAAAATTTGTAGAGGAGCCATATTTTGAATACAAAATTAATGAAGAATTATGTGACGGTTGTGCAAAATGTGTCAAGGGATGCGGCGACTTTGGAAACGGGTCACTTTATATGCAGATAAGACACGACAGGTGTGTTAACTGTAATGAATGCTCAATTGCCCGTACATGCCCGTCGAATGCTATATCCAGGGTTCCAGCTAACATTGCCTATTTGCCAAAAGATAAAAGGTAAATGACAAAAGGGATAAAAAGATTGCTTCGCTTCGCTCGCAATGACAGTGCAAGTAATCAAGTTCGGATTTGAACGATAAACGCGAAACGAAAAACGAGAAAACGCGAAACGAAAAACGATAAACGCATTAATGAAGAAAGCCCTTCCATATATAATTTTTATTTTGTTGTTGTTCTGGCACATAGTTCTATCTGCACAGGACAGATTTCCAAGACCTGAATTTGAATCCGGGCATGTTTATCCTACAAACCAGATGCCGGTTCCGAGAGCTCAGGTCTGGGAATACATTGATGTTATAGTATTGATAGGGGCTTTAGCAATAACAACCTGGCTGGCATTGAAAAAACGCTCCCGACGGGGTTTGATCTGGATGTCAGTATTTTCTCTTGCTTATTTTGGTTTTTACAGAGAAGGTTGTATTTGTTCAGTAGGGTCAGTTCAGAATGTATCACTCGCACTTTTTAATACAGGATATTCAATTCCTCTGACAGCCCTGTTGTTCTTTATAATTCCTCTCTTATTCGCACTTGCTTACGGACGTGTATTCTGTGCCGGAGTTTGTCCCCTTGGCGCCATTCAGGAACTCACAGGCTTCCGACCGGTTAAACTTCCAAAAGCTGTTGAAGTAATTCTGGCATGTGTACCATTCATTTATTTAGGGATCGCTATACTGTTCGCATCCACCAATAGTCAGTTTATCATTTGCAGGTATGACCCTTTCGTTGGTATTTTCAGACTTGATGCACCTTACACAATGATTATCTTTGGAGCGCTATTACTTTTAGCCGGCATATTTGTAAACAGACCTTATTGCAGGTTCCTCTGCCCTTATGGTGTTCTTCTTAATATATTTTCAAGATTTGCAGGAAAGCATCTGACAATAACCCCTGCCGAATGTACAAATTGCAGATTATGTGAAGACGTCTGCCCTTATAATGCTATCATTCCTTCCAATATAGGACAGAAGATAGAAGAGCCGGAAAAAGCAAGGAAACGGTTTATTCTCTATTTTCTTTTTGTTCCATTATTCGCACTAATCGGAGCGTTTTTACTTTACAACCTCGCTCCTTCCTTATCCGGGGCAAATAATACAGTAAGACTTGCCAGAGATATCAGGATAGAGAAGAAATCAGGAATTGAATCTGACTCTAAGAGTGTGGTGGCATTTAAAGAATCAGGAAAAACGGAATCAGAATTATTTTCGGAAGAAGAATTAATAATCGGGCGATTCAAAAATGATTCACCCTGGGCAGGTGCATTCCTGGGTATATCGTTTGGGATAGGAATGATAACACTCACGGTTAGAACCAGAAGAACCGGATATAAACCTCATCAGGGGAAGTGTTATAGCTGCGGGAGATGTTTTAAATTTTGTCCAATTAAAGTGAAGGCTTGAAATGAAGATTAAATTTACTGAAAAAGATATCAGTATTCTTAAAGTTGTCAGTCAGATCTCCGGAGGATTTGCTCTTATAATTGCTATGACAATGATCTTCAGTCTGGTGCAGTTGAAAATTGTAAATCCTTTAGATAATCCGGTATTACTATCGGTAAAAGAGCAATATGACAAAGATCCATCAAGCGCTGCAAAGGCAGAACAGGTAAGGGCTATGGATCTGATGGCAAGGAAAGCCTATTTCAGTTCAAGATGGCAGGTGGAAACAGGTTCCTATCTACTGATTGCCGGGGTCATTATCTTCATTATCTGTCAGCGGCTTATCACAGAAAAGGAGAAACTTAATCCTGTGCTGTCAGATGCAAAACCTGATTCTTCATTAAATCGTTCAAAAAACAGAAAATACCTGATTTCAGGAGTCATCGTTATTTTTATAACTGCAATTGCTTCATCTTTTTTTCTGCGTGCTGATCTTCCGGATATATCGGGAAAATCACCGGGGTTGGCAATTAAAGCGGAAAGTGGCAATGAAAAGGCGCCCAAACCCGATAAAACAAACTGGCCGTTTTTCCGGGGTCAGGATAGTCGCGGAATAGCCGGAGGGTCAGGCTACCCAACAGAATGGGATGCTACTACCGGGAAAAATGTAGAATGGAAAATTGAGATCCCCAAAAAAGGGAAAAGCTCTCCGGTTATATGGGGAGATAAGATTTTTGTAACCGGGGCACAGGAAAGAATATGTGAAGTATATTGTATAGATAAAAAATCAGGAAAAATACTTTGGACAGGATCTGCTTCTGATATTACGGGTGAACCTGCAGTATTACCTAAGACTGATCCGGAGGCAGGACTTGCTGTATCAACGGTAGCAACAGACGGTAAGTTGGTATGTGCGATTTTTGCAAATGGGAACCTGGTTTGTTTCGATATGAATGGAAAAAAGAAATGGGCAAAAAATATTGGTGTCCCTGCAAGCAGCTATGGTTACTCATCTTCCCTGTTGATTTATAAAGACCTCCTGCTTCTTCAATTCGACAGTAATGTAAAAATATCGCTTATTGGAATTGAGCTGGAAACAGGTGATCAGAAATGGGAAACGCTAAGAAACGGACGTTCAGTATGGTCTTCGCCTGTTATAGCCTATTATGCAGGAAAATCTGAGCTTATAATAAACGGAAACCCTTCCGTCAGCGGTTATGATCCTTTGACAGGTAAAATGCTTTGGGAAATTGAATGCATGAGCGGAGATGTAGCCCCATCGGTAGCAGTAAACAGCACAATGGCCTATGCTGTAACCGATTATGCTAAACTTGTAGCAATTAAACCGGGTAATGGAGTTTCGGTTGTCTGGGAAGACAACACCTATACTCCCGATGTTTCAAGTCCCGTTGCAACTGATCAGTTTTTATTCGTCTCAACAGGAAACGGTGATGTTGCCTGTTACAATGCCGGGAAAGGTGATACACTATGGACACACTATTTTCAGAACCAGTTCTATGCTTCACCTATAATAGCAGATGACATGGTTTATCTGCTTGACAGAAGCGGTGTTATGCACACTGTAAAGGCAGCATCTTCCTTCAAACTAATAGCTGAATCACCTCTTGGAGAAAGTGCAGATTGTACACCGGCATTCTCGGATAAGAAAATTTATATACGGGGAAAGAAAAATCTTTTTTGCATTTCGAAAAATTGAATACTGATAAGAATAAAATATTGACCAAGAGCTGCAATTGTGAGCAGACTTCTGCCGCAGATATAACTTCTGTTGTCGATGAAGTTATTCAGTTTACGGGCAGAGAACCTGAGAAGGTAATCCTTATACTTCAGGAGGTACAAAAAAGACTTAACTGGTTGCCATCAGAAGCGCTCAGATATATCTGTAAAGTAACAGACATTACTCCGGCACAGATCTCCGGGGTTTCAACTTTTTATTCTCAGTTCAGACATCTTCCGGTTGGTAAACATACTATAAAAATTTGTGCAGGAACAGCATGCCATGTTAAGGGAAGCCCATTGATATCCGATGCATTTAAACGTGTTCTTAAAATTGATAATATCAGGAATGTATCACCGGATGATCTGTTTTCGATTGAAGAAGTGGCCTGTCTGGGTTGTTGTACACTGGCGCCTGTTGTCCAGATTGATGATAAAACTTATGGTCATGTTAAGCCTACACAGGTTGATGAGATAATCCGGGATTTTATGAATTCAGGCAATCAAAACATAAGTTCACCGGAACCAGATATCCAGGAAGATTTTGATGCAGAAATAAGGATTGGGATTGGTTCATGTTGTGTTGCAGGAGGCAGCAGGGAGATACTATCTGAAATAGATGATATCAGGAAAAAATATAATCTCAATATCAGGTTGAAGCCTGTTGGCTGTGTCGGAGTATGTAACCAGACACCTTTAATGGAGATAGTTACAAAAGACAATCTTCATTCAAGATATACAAAAGTAAGCAAACCCCAGGTTGAAGAGATACTTCTAAAACATATCAGGCCAGGGACTCTAAACAAAAGAATCAAATACAACATTAATGACCTTGTTGATACTTTCCTTTCGGAAGATAAGCTATTTGGACAGATAAATATTTCCGGGGAATTGAGAGAGAAATATCTTAACAACTTCCTGAATTATCAGGTACATATTTCGACAATAAACAGTGGCATTCTTTCCCCTGAATCGTACGAAGAGTATTATTTATCAGGTGGTTTTGAAGCGCTTCAAAAATGCATTAAGGAAGCTGATCAGGAATCAATTATCAGAATCATTGCTGAAAGCGGATTAAGAGGAAGAGGTGGCGCCGGATTCCCTACCGGTAAAAAATGGGAAATTTCACTGAAGGCAACAGGGGAGACAAAGTATGTTGTCTGCAATGGTGATGAAGGAGACCCGGGAGCTTTTATGGACAGAATGCTTCTCGAATCGTTTCCATTCAGGGTTATTGAGGGGATGTTGATTGCAGGTTATGCAACAGGCGCAAATGAAGGGATTTTCTATATAAGGGCAGAATATCCATTGGCTGTAACAAGGGTCAGAAAGGCGCTTAAATTATGTTATAATAATGGAGTTCTAGGTAACAGGATATTTGGCAGCGCTTTTTCATTTAATATTAAAATCTTTGAAGGAGCCGGAGCATTTGTTTGTGGTGAGGAAACCGCATTGATATCCTCACTCGAAGGTAAGCGCGGCACTCCGCATCTGAGGCCTCCTTACCCTGTTGTTAAAGGATTCAGGGATCAGCCGACTCTTGTAAATAATGTAGAGACACTTTCATTAGTCCCCTGGATTATTACTAACGGAGCAGATTCATTTAGATCCGTGGGAACAGAAAAGAGCAAGGGTACAAAGGTATTTGCCCTGGCCGGAAAGATTTCCAAAGGTGGTCTCATTGAAGTTCCAATGGGTATAACAATTCGGGAAATAGTAGAAAATATAGGCGATGGTGTAGCCGATGGGAATACATTCAAAGCAGTTCAGATCGGTGGACCTTCCGGTGGTTGTATTCCTGCAAGTAAAGCTGATACATCCATTGATTATGAAGAGCTTATAAAGTTAGGTGCTATGATGGGTTCCGGTGGCATGGTTGTACTTGACAACACAGATTGTATGGTGGATATGGCGAAATACTTTCTTACATTCACTCATAAACAATCGTGTGGAAAATGTACCTTTTGCAGAATTGGCACTAAGCAGATGCTGAATATTATTACAGGATTGTCAGAGGGTAAAGCAACTCTCAAAAATATAGATGAACTTGAAAACCTCTGCATTACGGTTAAAAATGGCAGTTTATGCGGACTTGGGAAGACCGCTCCTAATCCTGTTCTTACCGGACTGAAATATTTCAGGGAAGAGTATGAAGAACATACAAGGGGTATATGCAGAGCTAATAAATGCAGGGATTTAATAAAATATAGTGTAAATGACAAATGTACAGGTTGTACAAAATGTTCACAGGATTGTCCGGTAAAGGCCATACCTTTCACACCATATCAAAAGCATGAGATAAACCAGTTAATATGCACAAAATGTGATAACTGTAGAATTATTTGTCCTGAAAAGGCAATTGAAATTATTAATATAAATGGTTAAGCTGAAGATAAATAATACCGATTATGAAGTCCCTGACGGATTAACTATTCTGGACGTTGCCAGAGGTGCAGGAATTAAGATCCCTACCCTGTGTCACAGTGATGGACTTCCTCATTATTCATCGTGTATGGTTTGTATGGTGAAGGATAACAGGACAGCCAATTTTTTACCATCATGCTCAGCTTTGGTTCAGGATGGAATGGACATTGACAGTTCATCAGAAGAGGTTATCTCCCTCAGGATAAAGGCTGTTGAACTTCTGCTATCTGAGCACAGGGCTGAGTGTGAAGCTCCATGTAAAGTTGTATGCCCGGGAGGATATAACATTCCTCTCATGAACAGGCTTTTAAGTGCAAAGAATTTTGAAGATGCAGTTAACCTTTCAATTGCACAGCTTCAATCAACCCCTTTATTGTGTACCAACTGTGCCGGATATTGCGAAAATGCATGCCGTCGGAAAAAAGTTGATACTCCTGTTTCAATAAGAAATATGCAAATTTTTATTTCACAACAAATCCCACGAGAGAATACTTTGCAAAATCAAAATATCTTACCTCTGAAGAAATCAAAACGCTTTACATCTCACATTGGCAAACTTGATTCAACCGAATTGCAGGAATGGTTAAAAGAGTGCGGAAATGACGTGACACGATTCAGGGAAATAATTGATAAGGAATCAGCTGCCAACGAATCTGAGAGCTGCATGCACTGCGACTGCAGGGCTGTTGATAATTGCAGACTCCGCGACATTGCCGATGAATTTTCGGTTAAAGATCAAGGTGGCAAACTTGTAAACTCGCCAATACAAAAAAAAATAAATATAAATTCAGGGCTGATATTCGAGAATGCAAAATGTATTAAATGCGGGCTCTGTGTGAGGCTTTGTGAAGATTCGAAAGAGGAATCTGGTCTCTGTTTTATTAACAGAGGATTTGTCAGTATTATCTCCGAACCAATTACAGAAGATTTTAATAATATACTTAAATCGAAAAGTAATGAGGTTATTGAAATTTGTCCGACTGGCGCATTAAGTAAATTTAAGTAATTAATATATAATGAGATACGCTTTGATTCTCATACTTTTTTTTGTAATCATTTCTAAAGGGTATTCCCAGGTTAGTGAAACAGAATGGCCATTATTCAGAGGGAAAGCTGATTTATCAGGCAAGGTTGAATCTGAACTTCCGGCTTCTCCAAAGCTTTTATGGAGTATAAAAACAGGCGTAAGAACAAAATCATCACCTGTAATAAGTGATGGCACTGTTTATTTTGGAAATGATAAAGGGACATTGATTGCTGTAAATACTGATAGCAGGGTCAAATGGAAATATGAGTCAGGCGCTTCACTGGATGCTGCTCCTATGGTGTTTGGCAAAAAAGTTATTTTTGGTGCAAGCGATGGAATACTGAGAGCAGTTGACAAGGGTACCGGTAAATTAATCTGGTCCTATACCACTGATAACCAGATTGCAGGTTCTGCAAATGTGTGGATTGCCGGTAATAAATCAGGAATTGTCATCGGGAGCTATGATTATTTTCTGCACTGTGTTGATCCTGACACGGGGAAATCACTGTGGAAGATCGAAACTGAGAATTATATAAACGGTACACCCGCAATATTAAACGGGAAAATCGTATTCGGTGGATGCGATGGCATGATAAGGATTGTAGATCCACTGAAGGGGAAACAAAAAGATACTATTAATATAGGAGTTTATATTGCATCCTCCCCTGCCCTTGTAAGCGATCTGGCTTATTTCGGGGATTATGACGGCACAAAATATTGTCTGAATATTAAGACAAAAAAAATTGTATGGAAGATTCCGGGAAGTGATGAATCCGGATCAATACTAGGTATTCCTGCAATAGGAAATAATTCAGTTGTAATCGGTAGCGAAGATAAATATCTCTACTGCTACAACTCTTCCGACGGAAAGCTGTTATGGAAATACCGTACGAACGGAAAAATAATCGGATCTGCAGTATTAACATCAACAAAAGTTCTCTTTACCGGTATGGATGGATTTGTTTATATTCTGGGATTAGCAAATGGGAAAAAACTGTGGAGTTTCAATGCAGGCACTCCTATCAGCAGCTCTCCCGCAGTAATTAAGGGTAAGTTTTTCATTCTTACTGAAGACGGACGGTTGTTGGCATTCGGAGAAAATAAAATATAATATGAAAATTGTTTATCTGATAACAGGTTCAGGTGGTTCATTTTATTGCGGCAATTGTTACCGTGATATGATTTACCTCAGGGCTATACGTAAAGTAGCTGGGATAAAAGCTTCAGCCATACCCTTATATCTCCCACCTGATGAAACAACGGTTGAAAATGGTCTTGATAAAAATGTTTTCTTCGGGGCAATTTCGATGTATCTGAGGGAAAAAGTCCCTTTCCTCAGAAATATGCCGGTATTCCTTGATAAAGTACTTGACTCAGCACCAATGCTTAAAATAGCATCACGCAGGGCAGGTTCGACCCGAACGGAAGGACTTGAAGATTTAACGTTGAATATGATCAGGGGAGAAAATGCTTTTCCCGAAAAGGAACTTCAACGGCTGGTGGATTATTTGACAAAAGACGGAAAACCGGATATTATTCACCTTTCAAATGCCCTGATAATCGGACTGGCACGCCGGATTAAGAAAAAACTGGATGTTAAGATTGTTTGCTCTCTTCTTAATGAAGATGACTGGATAGATGAGATGGCTGAGCCATATCAGTCAAAAGCCTGGAAATTGATATCGCAGGAGGCTGTCAATGTAGATGCCTTCATCACCCCCAGCAATTATTATAAAGAGTTATTTATTTCGAAAACCGGAATTTCAGATAAAAATTTTCATGTTATACCACTGGCAATTGATCCGGGAAACTTAACCATTGTACAACGAAGAAATAATTACCCCGCTCTTGGGTTTTATTGCCGGATCAGCTCTCAGAACGGATTTGACAAACTTGTTGATGCATTTATTGAGCTCAAATCAGGAGACAGTTTACCCGGGCTGACCCTTCATGTATCAGGTGGATATACAGGCGATGATAAACCTTTCATAGCAGAACAGATAAAGAAAATAAAAGCGCATGGATTAAAAAGTTTTATCAGAATATATCCGGAATTTCAGGGTGACAGTAAACAGGAGTTTTTCAGTAATATCGATATAATGAGTGTTCCGGTCAGAAAACATGATGGTTACGGACTTTATATACTTGAAGCCAACGCTGCCGGCATCCCGGTTGTTCAACCTGCGACAGGCGCATTTCCTGAAATCATTGAAAAGACTATGGGTGGTATCACGTATTCGCCGGATACTATTAGTGAATTATCAGCTAATTTGTTGAAATTATTTAAGAATAATAACTTGCGTGCGCAGCTTGGTGGGAGTGGCAGAGAAAACGTAATAAAAGAACTATCACTGGATAAAATGGCAGAAGGTTTATCAGAAGTTTATAATTCTTTAACTTAATATGCTTTCAATAAAAAACATTTCTAAGTCATTCATTCAGAGGGGGCTGGTTCTTGATAATCTCAGTCTTGATGTGGCAGAAGGTGATTCTATTGCCATAATGGGTCCTTCAGGTTCTGGCAAAACAACCCTCATGAATATTATCGGTTTGCTTGATAAACCTGATAGCGGTGACATTATTTTCAGAGGAGCATCTATTGCTAACTTCAAAGAAGATGAGTCCGCCAATTACAGAAACCTGAATATAGGTTTTGTTTTTCAGGAACATCTGCTGTTGCCGTATCTTAGCATTTCCGACAACATATTTCTTCCTTTACTGGCAACAAAACATTCCAAAGAAGAACTTTCTGCTAAAGAGCAATATATAAATGAATTGATGATTAAAACCGGTATCTCTGATCTGAGATACAAGTATCCTCAACGAATCTCGGGCGGAGAAGCTCAACGGGCTTCTCTGGTCAGAGCCCTTGCGAATAGCCCCTCAATTCTTCTTGCGGACGAGCCAACCGGATCTCTTGATGCCGGTAATGCAGATAAAATGGGAGAACTGCTTCTTGAAATGAACAGTCAATATGGTATAACAATCATTCTTGCAACCCATTCGTCGGACCTCGCAAAAAAAATGTCAAAAATATTGCATCTCGAAGGAGGAAAATTAATAGTCTGAATCAAAGAGAAAGAAACTGATTATAATGTCACATATCTTCAGGATAATAATCCGATCACTGAATTTTTATAAAAAGCCGGTTATTTACCAGGTACTTATAATCGCATTGCTTTCAGCTGTTATAACGGGGTCCCTTCTTACAGGCAGGTCTGTGAAGGAAAGTCTTAAAAAATCAGCTTCAGAGCGCCTTGGAAATACTGGTATATTAATAAGTTCAGGAGTGAGATACTTTGATCCGGAAATTGGACAAAGAATGAAGGATAGCTCTGGTATAATCTGCACCGGTATACTCGAAATGAAGGGTTATAGTCAGCCTCTTAATTCGCAAAAAGCGGTACTCAATACACACATTATCGGCGTTAACAAAGACTTTTTTGTTTTTCAGGGATACGATACAATCAATATAAAAGCCGGAGAAGTTGCTGTTAATAAAGGGCTTGCAGATTTTCTTGGAATTAAGACCGGGGAAGACCTTATAATACGTTTCACGGAAATCAGCGATATACCTTCTGATGCACCATTCGCACCTGCCAGCGATGCCGGAAGGTCAATTGTGATGAAAGTTGGAACTATTCTTGAACCAATCCATAACGGAAACTTCTCCTTATCAATAAGTCAGATAACACCAATGAATATTTTCATTAACCTTCCTGATATAGAAGAAGATAACGGAAGACCTCTTAAAATAAACAGGTTGCTGATTAAAAGAGATAATCTCAACACATTAAAAAAAGTATCTGAAGTTTTAAAAAGGGATCTCCGACCGGCAGATATCGGGCTTAGATTAAGGAGGGTAAAAAAAACAGGAGAAAACGAACTTATTTCTGACAGGGTTTTCATTGATGAATCACTGGTAAAAGAGATTAATAACCTTCTACCATCAGCTGCTCCGGTTATAACATATCTGGGCAACAGATTTGATGCTGGTACAAGATCTACTCCATATTCATTTGTTTCAGCATTGCCTTCTTCACTCTATCCGGAAACTGCTGCCGGCAATGGAATGATAATAAACAGATGGTTGGCACAGGATCTTTCAGTAAGTGAAGGGGACACTATTAAAATGTTCTGGTATTCCCCCGACTCGTTGAATAAACTAATTGAAAAGAACAGCGATTTCGTTGTTAAACATATAGTAGATATGAAGGGCATCTGGGCGGATTCTCTTTTAATGCCCGATTTCCCGGGAATCTCAGGAAAAGAATCCTGCTCTGACTGGGATGCCGGCGTACCAATAAAAATGCATGAAATCCGGGCTAAAGATGAGGATTACTGGAATAGATACAGAGGTACCCCTAAAGCATTTATAAGTTACGAGACAGGTAAGAAATTGTGGGGAAATAACTTTGGCCCTGCCACTGCTATCCGTTATCCTGCAGGAGTAACCGAAAAAGAAATTGAAGATAAACTCAACGGATCGCTTGATCCTGATAAAATGGGTTTTAGTATTACAAATCTGTCGGGTGATGCTGCTAAAGCTGCTAATGAGGGTGTCGATTTCGGCACTCTGTTCCTGAGTCTCGGATTTTTTCTTATTCTGGCGTCACTTGTATTGTTATCTTTTGCGGCATCTTCATATTTTGATTCTAAAAAGACACATATAAATACTTTATTTGCCCTGGGATTTAAAAACAAATGGATTGCCAGACTACTTTTTTTTGAAGCAGGACTAATAAGTCTGATTGGATGTTTTATTGGAGCGCTTGCCGGCTATTTAGTTGATATTGCTATAACCAGGGCACTTAATACCGTATGGACCGGAGCTGTACAGACCGATACCCTTAATGCATACTTTAGTCCTGGACCAATAATTTCAGGGTTTATATTAACATTCATTACCATAATGGTATTTATGCTGATTAAGGTCAGCCGTTACCTGAAAGGACTGAATAAAAGTGAAACTAAGAATTACAAAACTCCTTCAACACGTCAGAATCTTTATTTATTATTTATATCAGCTTTTGTAACAATTTCATTATTTGTATTTTCCTTATTGCTCACAGATCAACAACTCGTTTTCTCTTTTGCAACAGGAATAGTACTTTTTTTGACTCTGGTTCTTTTATGGAGACAACATTATATAGGAATATCCAATTATGATTCAGAAATAATAGAAAACAGGAAACAGTTATCGCGAAAGTATTATTCTCTTAATCCATCACATGCAATAACTCCAATACTTTTTATTGCTGCAGGTATTTTTTCTGTCTTTATCACCGGCGCAAACCGGATGAATTTCAATGAAAAACAGATGAAACGTTCCGGTGGAACAGGTGGATATTTGCTCTGGTGTGAAAATACGATCCCTGTAAAAGAGGACCTTAATAAAGAATCTGGCAGGAAGACGATGGGGCTTGATGAGGATCAGTTTAAGGGGATACAATTTGTGCATATAAAAAGGTCGTCAGGAAATGATGCAAGCTGCCTGAACCTTAATCATATTTCGGTTCCTCCTCTTCTGGGAATCGATCCTTCTGATTTTATAGAAAAAAAGTCATTCTCTTTTTCAAAAGTACTCAGATCAAAGATCATTGCAAATCCATGGCAATATTTAAAACTCCCATCAGAAAAAAATACAATTTATGGTATTGCCGACCAAACTGTTCTTGATTGGGGACTAAAACTAAAGCCCGGAGATACTTTAATCCTCAGGGCAGAGAATGGGAGTCCATTGAATATAATCATTGCAGCAGGATTACAATCATCTGTATTTCAGGGTAATGTACTTATAGGGATGGAGAATTTCACGAAGTTTTACCCTTCGGTCTCCGGAAGTTCTGTGTTGCTTGTTGATGGTAACAGCAATCTGACAGATTTATACAAAAGCACGTTGAATGAGAGGCTTGCAAATTATGGTGTAAATATTGAAAAAACATCAGACCGTCTTGCATCGTTTTATAAAGTTACTAATACTTATCTTTCAGTATTTGGAGTATTTGGAGCTCTGGGAATGATAGTTGGCATTGCAGGCCTGGGATTTGTGCTATTACGGAACTATAACCAGAGAAGGCACGATTTTGCACTTATGCTGGCAACAGGTTTCCATGTAAAAAAGATCCGGAGAATGATTCTTTCGGAACAAATGCTAATCCTGTTTGCCGGAGTCTCAACCGGCATTATATCAGCTATAGTTGCAACATTACCATCATTAAAAAATAATCATGATATGCCATGGTTGTTTATGATCCTGATGATTCTCGCAATAGTAATTACCGGATTGGTTGCCTTGTTAATCTCAGTCAGATCAGTAACAAAGAATTCACTTATTGCAAGTCTGAAAAAAGAATAGGAAAGCTTATTTTTTCCCTACTGCCAAAAGATATTTCTGAGTTCTGAAAATAATCATTCCGTCAGTAATTGCAGGCGCAGTCATACATATATCATTCAAGGGTATTTCAGCGAGAAGCTTAAATTCATCACCATCCTGAACAATATAAACAGTCCCCTCCTCATCAACAACATATATCTTTCCATCAGATGCCACGGGAGAAGCAATAAAACTTTTGGTCTTTCCGAGTTTTGCATTATAAATTTCCTTACCGGTAAGGGGATCGAGACATATTAATGCGCCATTCCAATTAACATTATACAAATGATTTTTGTAGAGTAGCAAAGTATGCATATATGAGCCACCACGCTGGAGACTCCATTTTATATAATCATTCGATGTTTCTGGCTCCTTAAGGTTTATGTCTCCGACAGCATTTGTTTTGACAGCAATTATAGGCGAACTTCTTCCGTGCGCACTGTTAAAATAGATCAAATTGTTACCAACTATTGGTGTTGGAATCTGAATATCTCCGCCTCCCGACATTTTCCAGACCTCTTTTCCTGTCTCAAAATCATACCCTCCCCGGTTTTTATAACCATTAAGAGCTACATAAGTTTTACCGGCATTAGTATAGATGTTTGGGGTACACCATCCCGGATATTCATCGCGTTGGGTTTTCCAGAGCTCAATCCCTGTTTTCACATCATAAGCTGCCACAAAAGAGTTCTCCAGTACATCACACTGTATTATCAGAACTCCATTATAAATGACAGGAGAACTTGCAAACTCCCACTCAGCAGTTTTAACCATGAAAAAGACTGATTTTAGTAATCCGAAATTTTTCTTCCATACGAGATTACCTTTCATATCATAACAAAAGAGACCTTCTGACCCGAAAAAAGCTACAACATATTTTCCATCAGTGGCAACCGATGTGTTTGCATGTGTGGATTTTGGATGACGTTTCATCTTAGGAATTCCTTTATAAGATGTCTTCTCCCAAATCATTTTGCCTGAATTTTTATCAATGCAAAACACTTTCCACTCATGGACAGAAGAATCTTTTACGGGCGCTATATCTCCGTATATACCAGTCCTGAAGCCATCCCGGTCTGCCTGGCTTATAGCGCTGGTTATGAATACTTTATTGTCCCAAATCACAGGGCTGGAAAGTCCGAGACCCGGTATCTCTGTCTTCCACCTGACATTGATCATCTTGCTTATATCAAATGATTCAGGAAGATTTGCATTATCCAAAACACCAGAGGAAAATTTTCCTCGGTAAGCAGGCCATTGTCTGTCAGGATTAATCTGACAGAAAACCTCATTTATTGAAAAGACCAGGAAACATAATAAAAATATGAATTCCTTATATTTCTTCATACGTTTAAGTTTTGAGAATGTAAATTGTTCATTTTTAGCATCAATAATGTTTTTCTGAATACCTAAAAATAGCATCCTATCTATATTTAAAGGATCTCATGTTATTGCTTATTGTTAAGTTTACCGTTATTCATCCACAAAGTAACTCTACCCATTCTGTCATAAGGAGGATAGGCATGCATATCGCCGGTTACAAAATCCATTAATCCGTCATTATTGAAGTCACCCGTTGCAAGTGTTAATATGTGAGTGGGAGAACTGGCTATATTATGAAGCACAAATTTCATATTACCTGTATTCTCAAGCCAGATAAAGCTTTGGGCTTCCGGCTTTTCCCACAAGTTAAAACCGCTGACGCAGAATATATCCAGGTCACCATCATTATCAATATCTACCGGTCTGGCATTATAAGCTCCTATAAATGTGGCGATCCTATGAAATTCAAAATTCAAATTTCCTTTGTTTTCAAGCCATTGGATCCCGTGCCAGGGCTTGCCCCGGGGAGGTATGTAGTCAAATGCATCACCGTTTGTATATAAGATATCATCATCACCATCTTTGTCGAGATCGCATATATAAATGCCGCTGGAACCGAAGTCTTCATTATTTGAGCCAAATAACAGTTTTGAAGTGAAATTTCCTTTCCCATCATTGATGAAAGCATAGATCTCTTCCCATTCCTGACTGACTAGTGAAATAATGTCAAGATCACCATCTTTGTCAATGTCTACAATTTCAACATTAATAGGTCCCGACAGATTTTGAAGTATATGGCTTTTAAACTGCCAGTTTCCAAGATTCTCAATCCATCTTGTTTCTCCATCATCATATCCAAATTGTGCAACCGCAAGATCGAGATCTCCATCGTTATCCAGGTCACCTGCTCTTACATCGGACACACGAGCTATCTTTTCAACAACTACATGTTTTGTAAAATGATTCTTACCATCATTTTCGAGTATAACAACTGAACCAATTTTATCATTGCTTGGAAAAATCAGACCAAGTACTGCTACCAGAATATCTTTATCTCCGTCTTTATCAAAATCGATTATCTGAACATGGGCCGGCGCATTAATTCCGTCAGCGAGAACTGTTTCTGTATAAACTCCTGCTGGAAACTGCCGGATCCAGTTAATTGAATTACTTTTACAATCACAAACAATTATATCAAGTAATCCGTCTCCATCGAGATCAGCTGTCTGAACATTTGAAATAAAAGGAGGTTCTTTAAATGTCTGGCCAACAGGCATCTGATTGAGAAAATCTATTTTAGCTCCAACCGGAGCATTCACTATTTCTTCAGACGCCTTATCTTTTGCACCGGCTCTGTTCAATATCCGGTTTATAACGGCGCTTCTGGTCATTCCTTTTTGCTTAGCCTGGTAACTGATTAACAAAAATGGGATTCCAATAATCAGGAATACAACTATTAGTAATAGAATAATGGTTTTTAAACCCTTTTTACGATTCACTGATGAGTGATTATCTCTTGGCATAATAATTTATTTAATCTGTGGGAAATAAAACATTACCCTCAAAAATAATCTAAATGTGCTTTATGACAGCATCCTATTGAAATAAATTAATTATCATTGAAAATTGAAGAATCATCTTTGTTGATGTGGTGAAAATCAGAATATTTAATGTTATTTTTCTAAGATGAAAGTTGCCCGCAGACATTTTCTTAATCTCTTAATAATCTTTGGTTTCGGATTGATACCTGCTGTCATAAGTCAATTTTTTACAGAAAAACCAACAAGCCGGCATATTCATATCAGGAGTTTCCGTTATGGTAAGGATCCTTATGTAATCAGATGTAACAGAGGAGACACCCTTAAACTGACTTTTTCGACTGATGATACGGGTCACTCTTTTTTTCTTGAAGAGTTTGACATAGATGTAAAGATTAGTCCGTCTATTAACGAGGTTTCAGTCTTTAAGACGAGTGATCCGACAGCTAACCCGATTCTTACAAAAGAAATTACATTAATTGCCCGTCATCCCGGAATATATAACTACATAGTATCAAGGAGCAACTATCGTTGTCATGTCTGGTGCGGGCCAATGCATGCCTTTGAACAGGGCAAACTTATTATATTACCTGATACATTGCTGACCTTCAGTCTCGGCAGTCTTATTGGAATTTTATTCATCTGGCTGGTTTCAATTTTCAAAAACATCAATACGAAGGACAGGATTTCTGATGAAAAAAGCGGTTATAAAGATTTGCTTAAAGGATCCGGTTTCCTGAGAGGAATTGTTATCTCGAGGTATACTCAGGCAGCTCTAACTCTTATTACTATGGTCATGATCTATATTGTTATTCTGACCTCTGTATTTGGAACGAAAGTATCAGGCAGGAATCTGGGAGTACTTTTAATGTGGGCAATATGGCTATTCGCCCTTGTGGCGTTGATCACTCCTTTTTTCGGAAGATTCTGGTGCACTATCTGTCCTCTTCCTTTTTTCGGAGATATGATCCAGAGAAAATCATTCTTTAATCCTCTTAAAGGGAAAACAAAAAAATATAATAATAAATTTTCAGGTCTTTTCCTGAAGTGGCCTGAATGGTTAAAAAATGACTGGTTAAGATTAATTGTCTTTTTACTTCTTGCAACTTTTTCAACTACACTTGTTGCAACTCCAATTGTTTCAGGCCTGGCTGTACTCATGTTAATGATTGTACCAACACTGATGTCAGGGATCTGGGAACTAAGGTCATTTTGCCGGTATGTATGTCCGGTAAGTGTTTTTGTGGGTCCTTTTTCCAGAATGAGTACTTTATCTCTCAGGAATAAGTCTCAGGATGTCTGTGATCAATGCAAACCACATTACTGTGAGTATGGAAATACAAGAGGGTGGGCGTGCCCGTATGGTCTGAATGTGGGTAAGATCAGGGAAAATTCAGATTGTGGTCTTTGTCTTGAGTGTCTGCGAAGCTGTACCTACAATAATGTCTCACTTTATACCAGACCAATTGCATCTGAAAATGGAACACGTAGTCTGAGTGAAGCGTGGATGACAATGGCAACTTTTACCATTGCTATTATATATAGTATTCTGTATTTGGGGCCATGGCCGGTTGTTCGTGACTATGTGAATATCCTTGATAAGCAAAACTGGGGGTTATTTGGTATTTATTCTCTGATAATGTGGACATTAGTACTAATCATTGTTCCGGGAATTGTTTATCTGTTGTCTCTCTTTGGTACCAGAATTGCAAAAACTAATTATACTGTCAGAGAGCTATTTCAGGTAAATGCCGGATCTCTT
>Ga0209638_1000650_pt1 | contig 22757 bp, 20 predicted proteins | sample BarGraNGADG00211_FD_184490 | JGI IMG/M metagenome (GOLD analysis project Ga0209638, IMG submission 184490) | Arctic peat soil microbial communities from Barrow, Alaska - Barrow Graham LP Ref core NGADG0002-211 (SPAdes) (version 2) | ecosystem: Environmental > Terrestrial > Soil > Wetlands > Peat...
GTCGTGCTGGACCGCACATACCAGCTGAACGTCGGCGGCAACATGGACTTCAAGAACATGCTCGAGCGCGATCGCCTGGAGTCCAAGAAGATCTCCAAGACCCAGTCCGTCACGTCCAACCTGAAGCACGACCTGGGCGAGCGCAACGTCCACATCGGCCCGAGCGACTACATCCAGTGGCTCGACGACCGCAAGTGGGCCTACGTCCGCCTCGAGGGTCGCGCGTTCGGCAACGTGCCGCTGAACCTGGAGTACAAGCTCGAGGTCTGGGACTCGCCCAACTCGGCCGGCATCATCATCGACTGCATCCGTGCGGCGAAGATCGCCAAGGACCGTGGCATCGGCGGCGCCCTGATCTCTGCTTCGTCATACCTGATGAAGTCCCCGCCCGTGCAGCGCCCTGACGACATCGGTCGCGCCAAGCTTGAGGCGTTCATTGCAGGTACGGAAGAGCGCTGATCTTTCCTACGGTATGACGAGTGCCCACCTCGAGTGGGTCCGTCACGACGAGAAGGCCCGGTTCCGTGTGGAGCCGGGCCTTGTCGTTTCTGCAGTCGACAGCCGGGCGCACTGCTCGGCCGGCTTGCTCAGCTCGTCGAGGTGGCCTGCTGGTCCGTCGCCTGGACGCGAGCGTGCCTGGACATCGTCGCTATCGTGTCGGCTGCCATCTGTAGCTGCTTGCAGTGAGTCCCCCAGTCCGCGGCGAACTGGCTCGAGTCGTGGCCGAACCAGTTCTGGACAAGCGTGCCAACGACCGACGAGGTGCGCTGCATCAGATCCGCCACTGTCTGCTGATCGGAGTCAAGCTGACCCGCGATCATCAACACTGCCGGACGATTCATACCTTGGCTAACAGCCATCACAATCCCCTTTCACAACACCTGGTCAAGATGACGAACGTCAGCTCGACGATGTGGCCCGCTGCTGACCGGCACTCCGGTGGCTGATATCGCTCATGTTCGCAAGGAGCGTTGCCGCCATACTGAACACCGGCTTGTGGGTCCCGGCCCACTCAGCGGCGAACTTGTTGGAGTCGTCGCCGTGCCACGCGTCGGCCAGCTGCGAGGTCTCGCCCTCGATCTTGTTCATCAGGGCGGCGACCTCCTCGGACAGCCCACGGAGGATGCGGGCCTGGGCCTCCACCACCTCGGGGTTCATGCCCTCCCATGAGCTGCCTCCACCGTTGTTGTTCATGTCTTTGCTTTCCCTTCGAAGGACGCGCCCACACCGGACACAGCGAAAACTATGTGTGCGCTCGTGCGCTGTCGATGGGGAGCACTCCCCGCGTCCGGCAGGGTCATCCCGGCATCGCCACCTGGAGCATCTCCGGGCGGCCGCGCTCCACAAGGAACCCGCGACCTTGGGGTATGTCTCCCCGGGTGAATGACGGGAACCCCGAGCGGAAGACGGTCTGGCCCTCGATCCCTTCCGGCTGCAGTGCCAAACCCGCCCGCGAGGTCTTCAGCACGCCCGGCAAGCCGAAGCTGGAGCCGAAGAACGTGGTCTCGCCCTCGGCCACGACGAACTGATCGTTGTCGATACAGGCCTTGACCAGACCCGACAGCGACGACTCTGCTGACGTGCCGGCGAGGTCATCCACCCGTTCGATCACGACTGCGATCGGTCCCTGGTGACGGCCCTCGCGCATCTCCGCCTGCAGGCGAACGGCCAGGGCGATGACGGCGTCAGCTCCGGCGGCAACTTCGTCCCAGTCCGACAGTGCGGCAAGCTCAGAGGAAACCTTCGGTGTGACGAGATACAGGGCCACTTCCGCATTCCACCGATGCAGCGACCGCGCCAACGACGCGAGGCTCGTCGTGCGTCCACTCCCGGAGGGACCGGTGACCACGAACGATCCGCGTGGCTCAAACGCCAACGGTGACAGTCTCGTGGATCCGACACCCAGCACCGGGCGCCCGTTGATCTCGCAGGGGAGAGCCTCCATCAGAACGCCTTCGGTCAGGCTGCCGATCGGAGTCGCTTCGTTGGAGCCCGCAGTGCGCATGGCTTCGGCACACGCTGCCACCGCCCGAGACTGCGCGGTGACCTCCGCAGTACCTCCCATGACGGCGCACTGGATCTCTGCGCCGTTGAGCAGTCCTCGGCCAGGTGGCGAGGCCATGGTCAGGACGTCACCAGCAACCCCGAGGAAGCTGTAGTCGTCGGCATGAGCCATGCGCAACACAACTCGGCGCTGAACAGCGGACGCCAGCGAGCTCGGCATACCGGTGCGTTGGTCCACCGAGATCACGAAATGGACGCCCACCGGACGGCCCTCGGCGGCCAAGGAGGTGAACAGGTCCAGCCACCGGACCTTGCTGCCTGTTTCGTAGGCCTGACGAAAGGCCGTGAGTCCGTCAACGAGCACGACGATCCTCGGCTCGTCCGCAGCATCGGCGATGCGACGGTAGTCGGTGATCGTCGCCGCGCTGGCCCGTGAGTATCGCACCGCCCGCTCGTCGACCGTCTCGCGCAGGAACGACAGCAGACGGGTGAGGCGCTCGTGATCAGCGCCGGACACGATGCTGCCCACGTGCGGCAGGGACTTGAGCATGGACAGTGCGTGGTTGCCGAAGTCCATGCCGTAGACATGGCACGGCCCGCCGCTCACGGTGAGTCCGGCGGCGAGCGCGATGGTCCGCAGGAGAACGCTCTTTCCCGAACCGCTGGCGCCAAAGACGGCGAGATTGCCCTCTTTGTCGGGGTTGAACGCCACGACCGGTTGGGCTTGGTTGTCCGGGTCGTCGGCCACACCGAAGACCAGCTTGTCGTCGCGCCCTTCCGTGAGCATGGGGGCAAGGTCATAGACCGGGCACAGCTCGGGCAGCCACGGCACCCGAGGACTCGGCAGCTCTGCGACCCTGGCCGCGAGACCGATGCTTGCCACAAGGCGCTGGATATCCGTCGGCCCGAGGTCCTCTCTGTCGTGATCGAGCTCTGCCTCGACAAGCGGTGGCTCCCACAGCTGGCCGGTACCGAAGCCCAGCATCTCGACCCGCACCTCCGGTGGTGGCGGAGTGTCGGAGGTCCACCCACCGGCATACCGCGTCTGGAACGGGGTGAGTCCCCTCGGCCCGCTCTTGGACACGGCCCGACCGGGGACGGCCGGGTCGAAATAGGCGGCCACCGTCGAGCCGAGCACGTCCGAGCTGTCGTTCTCGTCGGCCCACCCGCAGAGCCAGTCGCAGGTTGGTGTTCGCGCGCAGGTTGTCCTTGATGACCCCGGCCGGGCGCTGTGTCGCCAAGATCAGGTGCAGGCCCAGAGATCGACCTCGCTGGGCGACATTGACGACGCCCTCGACGAAACCCGGGACCTCCTGGACCAGCGCGGCGAACTCGTCGACGACGATGACCAGACTCGGAGGGACGTCGACCTCACCGCGCCGCTCGAGCTCCGCGAGGTCCTTGGCCCTGTGCCGCGCCAACAGGTGCTCGCGGTAGCGAAGCTCGGCAGACAGGGAGGCCAGCGCCCTCCGGACCAGGTGGGGAGAAAGGTCGGTGACCAGACCAACAGTGTGCGGCAGCGCCACGCAGTCGCGGAACGCCGAACCGCCCTTGTAGTCCACGAGCAGGAAGGTGACTCGCTGCGGGGAGTGCGCAGCCGCCATACCAAGGATCCACGCTTGAAGGAGCTCAGACTTGCCGGCCCCAGTGGTGCCACCGACCAGGGCGTGCGGACCATCCGAACGCAGGTCGAGCGAAAAGGTTCCTTGCGCCGACTGGCCTACGATCGCCCGTAGGTTGCCCGGCTTGCGGTGGGGAGTCGCGGGAGCGAAAGGGCCGGTGAGGATGGACCGGCTCTCACCCCAGCGCTCGACCACGGCTTGGGGGGAACGGGCCAGGTCGGTGCCGGTGAGCGTCAACAACGACACCGAGAGCGGCAGGTCGCTGTCGTCATCCACCGGTGTGCCCGAGTCCTCAAGGGGCGCGAGCCACCGGGCTGCGGCCAGCGTCTGCTCCAGGCTGACGGCCTCAACCGCGACCGGGGTGATGAGCTTGCCCTCGTTCACATAGCCGACGTCGCCGTGATTTCCCGTTACCTCGATGAAGACCCGGCAGGCAGCGGGCAGCAAGGTCGTCTCGGGCGCGAGCCACACCACACAGATCCCCCGACGCCAGCCTCGTTCAGCGAGCTGGACCAACCGACTGCGCTCCACCGGTGCGTCGTTCTCGACCAGGACGAGCACTCGTGGGCGCGCGGGGGCTTGGCCCCGATTGTGCTCGCCCGAGGGAGCCACCAGATCTTCAAGCTCGGACAACAGCTTGGAACAGGCGAGCGCCGAGCTGGTCAGGTGGGCGGCTGAGATCGGACTGTGCGGTGACGTCGTGTGTGGCACCCACTTGAGCCAGTCCCAGTCAGGCGCGGAGGTGGATGACGCGAAAGTGGCAACGATCAGCTCAGCTGGCGAATGAAGCGAAACCGCTTGCAGCACAAGGGATCTGGCGACCGGAAGCGCCGCGCTGCGAAGGCCGGACACGCCAATCGCGCCGGTGGTCAGCGGATCGACGACTATGGGAACGTCTGAAACGACGGAGAGACCATCGATCGCCGCGGCCAGCTCGACCCACGCCTCCGCCTTGGACCGGCCCACCGCCGGCATCTTCATCGAGCTGCGCGACGGCAGGGTTCCCTGGCCGAGCCGTAGCTGCAGGAACCCCTCCGTGTCGCCCCGTCGTGTCCACAGGAGCGGGCTGGACGTGCGGCACGCTTCAGCACAGTCGGTGCTGGACGGATGTTCTCCGCGGCGCAGATCGGCCTCGACCTGCAGAGACTCACGGATCCTCGTCGCCAGGACCCCGAGATCCTCTCGGAAGTCCCGCATCCGCCTCGCGAACTCTTTCTTGCCGCCTCGGCTTTGCTCGACGTGGTTGCCGAGCATCATCATCGGCGACATGAGGACGAACATCAGGGAGTAGGGGCTCCGGGTGAACGCGAACAACCCCATGCCCATCAGCGCGGGAACCATCATGGCCAGCCAGGGAGCTCGGGATGGTTTGGGGCGCTCCGGCAGCTCGGGTAGCTCGAGCTCGCGGCCCTCAAACGTCGGCGCGATGCGTGGTGATCGCACGAAGACCGCTGAGAGCGAGTCATCGGTGGAAGCACCAGCAGCGACCCCGAGAAGGCGCACCTCGAGCTCGGTATCGCCGAGTCTGAGACGATCACCTGCCGTAAGAACTGTGCGGGCCACCTGGGTGCCACCGATCGAAATCCCGTTGGCCGAACCAAGATCCACCACCTCGGCACCGCTCGCGACCAACAGCTTGGCGTGACGGCGTGAGACCGAGGAGTCACACACCTGAACCTCGCACCCGTGCCCACGACCGATGTATGCCGTGCCACGCCGCAGTGGGAACTCCTTGCCCACGTCGGGGCCGGCGACGATGGCGACCACCGCCACGGCGGGCCCGGCGTCGACGAAAGACGCGCTGCACCGGGTGACGGCAACGGTGACGCCCGAGCGCAGTCCGCTCTCAGGGACGGTCGAGCGTGGGTCGACCACACGGTCGAGCTGGGCGCGTTCGTCGACGACAGTCAGGGTGACGTCACCCTCGCCCCCCACAGCGCATGGTTGGGGGTCGGCGCGCACGAGGTAGGCCGCCAGGTCCCCGATGGTCGTCGAGGCGTCCATGGTGGCAACCAGGTCTCGACTCCCCCCACGGACCGAAGACCCCCCTGACGACTGCAGCGTGAGCTTCAGCTTCACCGGGGCGGCCGCCCACCCAACAGGGCCAGGTCCTGCTCTGTCACCAGATGGGTCGACAACGCGTGCTCGACGAGCCTGGACTTCCGGTTGCAGGCCAGATTGCCGATGCCACCGTGCAGCCCGCGGGTGCCGGCGTCGGCCAGCTTCTGGCAGACGTTGTCGAGCTTGCGGTTGAACCTGGTGATGGTCCAGCCGATGCGGGCGGCGGCCGCCGCCGAGGACGGGATCTCGGTGGTGCCCGGATAGCCGCGCGACAAGAAGCTTTCGCACAGCGCAACAATGAGCAGCTTCTGGTCCGCCGTGAACGACACGCGCCCGACGGTCATCCCGCCGGAGTGGTCCATCTCGGCGGGGTCCGGTGCCACCGATTCAAAGGCCGGGTTGTCGACGACGATCTCGAAGTCGTAGTGGTCGGCCCGGCGGTGAACCAGACCAGGACCCGGTTGAACGCCGGGGGGATCCGGGCACCCGGCGAAAGCCACGCGTGGAACAGCCCCTTGTCGTCCGCAACCGTCACGGTCAACGTCGAGCCGACGTTGGACAGCCACCACAGGCCACCCTCTTCGACGATCACCAGGAAGCTGCGATGCAGGTACGGGTTGTCGTCGATCTCCACGTCCCCCGAACGCCCGATCGTCAGCGCACGACCGGCCGCCGCCGGGAACTCTTCACCGCAGAAAAGGACCTTCACCCCTGCATCGACCATGCACGCATGCTGACACGCGGACACGGAACGCCCGGCGACTTATGCACAGCCAGGACGAGGAGCCCGACCATCCCCCGGTCAGGGCGCTTCGACCGTGAGGCTCCTCATGATTGCGGTGACGGTGGGGTGGTCCCGACGTGCCTGCGCCCCCCCGACCGACCCAGTGACCTGGACCAGCTGGAGAAACGGACCAGAGGGCACAACGCCGCACAGATGGGTCTGCAACACGGTGCCGACCCGATCGTCGACCCAAGACAGGTCGCAGCCGACGAACAGCCGTCCGTCGAGCTCGACCTCGGACAGCGCGGAGGTCGTGCCCTGAGGACGTTCAGCAGCAAGCTGTGTGAGCTCGGCGAGCGCGTCGGCGACCTCGAAATCAACCGGTCGGCGCTCGATTCTGACGACGACGTTGGGGACGAAGGCGCCGTCGTCCGCGACAGACCGGGCCGCCATCACGGCGCCCGGCGCGTGCACTGGCTCCCAGCCCTGCGGAATGTGCAGGGTGACGGCAGGCTGAGCCGGAAACTCCTCGCTCGGGAAGGCCAGGGTGGTCATACGGTTCCTCTCGATTCCTCTCGGTTCTTCACGGGTCAGTCTGGTCAAGGAGCTAGAACATGCTCAAACGTGGCAACGGCCTCCATGACCTCCTGTGGGTTGACGCTCACGTCGAACATCACGCCGAAGCCGACACCCAGCGCCGCGCCCACGTCCACGGCGACCCCGACCTTGGTCGTGGACAACCGTGCACCCAGGTTGGCACGAGCACCGATCCCGTATGAGATCTCAGCGCCGGCAACGGCCGTCGCGCCGCCAAGCGTGGCGTCAACGTCGACCGCCGCGCTGGCACCGGCAAAAGCCTCGGCGCCCAGATGTCCTTTGGCCCCACCTGAACCGATTGAGCCCGATGCGCCAACTCTCGCCTCGGCACCGGCGTATGTCGTGGCGAGAGCCCTGACATGCGCGACGTCATTGCCTGCTTGCGCACTTCCTGAGGCATAGCCGAGATAGGCCGCGGCCGACGCTCCCGCCGAGGCGATGACGTTGCCGTGGGTGTCGGCCAGGACGGAGGCGCCAGCACTGGCCCGCACGGCACCCGCGGCCAGCCTGTACTGCAGGTTGTCATTTCCTCCAGCCATTGACGCGAGGCTCGCCTCGGAGTGGGCATCGTCAATCCCCGCCAGGTCGACGCCGACCGAAGCCAGGCCGCCCCGGACCCCCGATTGCCCTGTGGCCCAACGGCATCCGTGTGTGTTCGGCTGGTGACGGCCTGGGCCCCGGCGCTCTCGGCGTCACCGCTGACCCGACGCTGCTCGGCGGCCTGGACCCTCAAGATGGCAACCATCGCGCTCAGCGATGCCGCCGCATCCGCCAGAAGTGGCCCGGCCTCCTGCTCCCAGCGCTGGGCAATGTGCTCGAAGTCCCCGCCGACCCAGACGTCGCGCATCTCGATCACCGCGCGCTGCGCCATGCCGCGCACGTTCAGAACGTCCTGCGAAAACCGTTGCAGCCCATCGGAAATGAGGTCAATGCGCCGAGTGTCGACTCCCATCAGCTGACTCATGCCACACCCCTCCGGCTCACGACAAGCACGGTATTGGGCAGTCAGAGGATGCGACATGGGGAGCACTCCCCATCACGAGTGGGTCAGGTCGCCGTACCCGACTCAGGTTGTTCCGCCCACCAAGCCTGTAGAGCCGCGGTCGCAGCCTCCCGACCGATGGGTCCCTGGTCCATGCGGACGGCGAGCAGGTGCTTGTATGCGCGGCCCAGCAGTGGTCCCGGAGCGATCCCCAACACTTCGGCGATCTCGGTACCGTCCAGCTCTGGCCGCACGGCGTCCAGCTGTTCCTGCTCCAGCAGGCGGGCGATGCGCATCTCGAGGTCGTCATATGTCCGCGACAGGCTTTGTGCCTTGCGGAGGTTGCGGGTGGTGCAGTCCGAGCGGGTCAGGCGGTGCAGTCTGGGCAGCAGGGGTCCGGCATCGGTGATGTAGCGGCGCACGGCCGAGTCGGTCCATTCACCGCCCCCATAGCCGTGGAAGCGAAGGTGCAGCTCGACAAGTCGGGACACGGCTTTGACGGTGTCCTTGTCGAAGCGCATCGCCTTCAACCGGCGCGCTGTCAGCTTGGCGCCGACAACCTCGTGGTGATGGAAGCTCACACCGCCGTCAGCTTCGAAGCGACGCGTCGCGGGCTTGCCGATGTCGTGCAGCAGCGCAGCCAGACGCAGCATGAGGTCTGGGCCGGGCACGGCCGAGGGGGGTGCGTCGCTCGGTCCCTCCAGGGCGATGGCCTGCTCGAGCACGATCAGAGAGTGTTCAAAGACGTCCTTGTGCCGATGGTGCTCGTCGACCTCGAGCTTGAGCGCCGGAAGCTCCGGCAACACGTGCTCGGCAAGGCCCGTGTCGACGAACAGGACGAGGCCCTGACGCGGGGCAGAGCCCATGATCAGCTTGACGAACTCGTCGTGAATCCGCTCGGCCGAGACGATGTCGAGGGATGCGGCCATCTCAGTCATCGCAGCGACGACCTCGGGCGCCGCGGTGAAACCCAGCTGAGACACGAACCGGGCGGCACGCATCATCCGCAGTGGGTCGTCGGCGAAGGAGACCTCGGGTGGGCCGGGAGTGCGCAGCACCCGCGCCGCCAGGTCGACCAGTCCGTGGTGGGGGTCCACGAACTCCAGGGAGGGGAGCTTCAATGCCATGGAGTTGACCGTGAAGTCACGCCGGACCAGATCATCGAGGAGGTTGTCGCCGAAAGCGACTACAGGCTTGCGGGTGATGCGGTCGTAGGCGTCAGCGCGATAGGTCGTCACCTCGATGACATGCTTGCCCTTGCGCGCGCCGATCGTGCCGAAGAGCCGGCCCACGTCCCAGTTGGCGTCCGCCCAGCCGGCCAGAATCGCATGCGTCTGTTCCGGGCTGGCCGACGTGGTGAAGTCCAGGTCCGGCGACACGCGCCCCACAAAAGCGTCCCGAACCGGTCCACCCACCAGCGCGATCTCGTGACCAGCATCGACAAAGCGGGTGCCGACCTGCGTCAGCAGCGGTAGAACCGGAGCCAGCCGACGCACGGCCTCACGCAGGAGGGCACTGGTCGGATCGGAGGTAGCCACGAAAGCCAAGAGTAGGTGACGGTATGCATGCTCCCGCCCGCCCGTCTATCCGCGAGCCCGGTCAGGACAGCTGCGCGCGCTGGTTACAGTGACGAGATGGATTTCTCTGCCCCGGTGCCGGCCCGGCTGACCCGCCGGCCTCCGGCCGTGGAGGAGATCTCGGCCGGAGGCCTGGTTGTTGACGTTCACGAGGGGGTCGCGCGCGTGGCGGTGATCGCACGCCGCAACCGGGCGGGGCGGGTCGAGTGGTGCCTCCCCAAGGGGCACGGTGAGAACGACGAGACCTTGGAGCAGACGGCGGTGCGGGAAGTAGCCGAGGAGACCGGGATCATCGGACGAGTGCTGGCCTCGTTGGGCACCATCGACTACTGGTTCACCACCTCGGACACACGCGTCCACAAGATCGTCCACCACTATCTGCTGGAAGCTACCGGCGGTGAGCTCAGCATTGAGGGCGACCCGGATGCCGAGGCCATCGACGTCGCGTGGTTCCCGCTGCCTGACCTGCATGAGCACCTCACGTTCGCCAACGAACAGCGGATTGCCCAGGTGGCGTGGGAGCGCCTGGCAGGCGCCACATGACCAGGACCCAGGGCCGGAGGCGGGTACGCCGACTGGCGGCCTGCGCTGCCCTGCTCGCCGTCTCGGTGTCGCCGACAGTCTCATCCTGGTCATCCGCCATGGCCGTCGGCGCGGTGACCGATCTCGCGCCGGCGGAGGTCTTTGTGACAGCTCCGCCCGTGACCGGTCCGGCGACCGTGACTCTGGCGAGCGTCAGCCCGGAGGTCGCTGTCCCCCGGGCTCCGATCACAGTCTCCGGAACGGTTCGCAACGCCGGCTCGGTCCCGATCGACGCACCGATCGTGCGCGCCCTCATCGGGGACCAAGGTCTGACCAGCCGCGCAGCCGTGTCCGACTGGTCCACCCCCGCGGGGGGACAGTTTGTGGCCGAGGTGGCCAGGATCGCACTGGGCCCGAGCCTGGCACCGAACGCCGTCGCGGCCTTCACCCTCATCGTCCCGGCAACGGCGATCAGTCACCGTGAGTCGTTCGCCGTCCTGCCGGTCAGCATCGACGTGGTCGGCACGACGTCCGACGCGGCCAGCCAGGGGGTGGTCCTGGGCAGTCAGCACACGTTCCTTCCGAGCCTGTCCGCGAACAAGGAGTACGAGCCGTTGTCCATCGCGTGGCTGGTGCCACTCACCCTTGACCCCGACCCAGCGCTGTTCGGCGCGGACGGCGGCGCCAGGACTGCGGCCTGGACCAAGGCCATCGGGACGGGTTCACGCCTGGATCGGGTCATGGCAGGTACCGACAGCACACAGGTCACCTGGGCGATCGATCCAGCCATCCTGGGTCCGCCCCGGGAGCCCGGCGCGCCGAATTTCTCCACCACACCGGTCCCCAGGACCTCCGCCACGTCGACCCCCACCCAAGGCAGCGACGGAGGCACGGATCCCGTGGCCGAGGCGACCACCGCCCTCGCGAACAGGATCCGGATGGCCGCCCCGCGGCACCCGCTCTGGTCCTTGCCGTATGCCGATCCCGACCTCGCCGCCCTGCTCCCCCTCGCCTCGGGCAATCGCGCCCTGAAGGCGCTCATCAGCCGCCCGTCCACCCTGGATGCCGCTGTCGGCGGCAGCACACGCACCGGCATCGCCTGGCCTGTCGATGGCACCCTCACCACAGCCCGCGAGAATCAGCTCAGACTGGCCTACTCCTCGTCGGGGCTGGATGCCGCGGTGATCTCCGCCTCCACCCGGTCGACCCATAGCGGATACACCGACGACGCGAGCCGCAAGTCCACCGGGGGGCTCCCCCTGCTGGCCTACGACCAGGGGCTCAGCCGGACCTTCGCGCAGACCTCGGCCATCGCCTCCGGCGCCATCACCACCCAGCTGTTCCTGGCCGACTCCCTGGCCCTGCTCGGTGAGCGGCCAGGAACCCGGCGCCGGTCGGTGCTGGTGGCAGCACCCCGCACGTTCGCCGGCGACCCCAGCGTGCTCAGCTCCTTCTTCGCGGCCATCGCCAAGGCACCGTGGCTGACCCCCACCACAACCGACCAGCTGCTCGCGGCCGCCGGGACAGCAGCCCCGGACTTGCCTGCCGTCGGCACCGACGTGACACCGAGCCCGTCGCCATCCCCGACGACCTCGCCGGCTCCTCCCGACCCGCTCGACCCCGGCACCTCCCCGCTGACCCAGGCCAGGCTCCTGGACATCTCGCGAACGACTCTTGCCATCGACGGCGTCGCCAGCATCCGTGACGACACGCAGTCCTTCCTTGTGCGTTGGACGGACGCCCAGGAACAGGTGCTGTCGAGTCGTTGGCGAGGTCACGGTCGCGGAATCACCGCCATCAACGCGGCCACACAGGCGGCGATCAACGCCGTCAGCAGTGGCGTGCACGTGGTGCCGAGCTCGGTGAACTTCTTCGCCGACCGGGGCACCCTGCAGATCACCGTGGTCAACGATCTCGCGGTCCCTGTGCACGATGTCCACCTGACCTTGAACCCGGGCCAGCCGAGGCTTCGGATCGACCAACAAGCCGGACCACTCAGGATCGGCGCGGACAGTCGCACCAACGTCAGGCTGAACGTCACCGCAATCGCCGCCGGTCTGGTCCCCATCCAGGCGGTCCTCACCACCTCAAACGGCACCCCGCTGGGGCAGAACGCCAATGTCAACGTCCGCGTCCAACCCACGAGCACCTGGATCTACTGGGTCCTGGTGGGTCTGGCCAGCATCATCCTCGTGCTCGGCGTCTATCGGTCCTTGCGCCGTGGGACCACGCGCGCGTCACGCCCTTTGGGACCGGAGACCTCACCAGATGAGTGAATCGGTCGGCGACCTCCCACCCGGCTCGCAAAGCGCCAGCCTGGCTCGCTCCACCGCCGGCATGGCGGCCGGCACCATCGCCTCACGGGTTCTGGGTGTCGTGCGAGCCGCGATGCAGCTCGCCGTGGTGGGGACCTTCGTGACGGGCGACGCCTGGGATGTCGCCAACACCCTGCCCAACATCATCTACCTGCTGCTCGCCGGTGGAGTCCTCAACGCGGTCCTGGTTCCGCAGATCACCAAGGCCGCCAGCCATGCCGACGGCGGTCGCGACTACGTGGACCGTCTGCTCACCGTCGCGATCGCCGGTATCGCCGTCGTCGCCTTCGTGTTCACCGTCGCCGCCGGGCTGCTGGTCGAGCTCTACAGCTCGTCGAAGTGGACCGCGGACGTGCGGTCGCTCAGCACCGCCTTCGCGCTGATCTGCATGCCGCAGATCTTCTTCTACGGGCTCTACACCCTCCTGGGCCAGGTGCTCAACGCCCGCAACCGCTTCGCGGCGTACATGTGGGCCCCCGCCCTGGCGAACGTCGTGGCCATCGCCGGGTTGGCCTTCTTCCTGGTGGCCTATCCACATCAGGCGGACGTGACCAGCTGGACCTCTCCGATGGTCTGGGTGCTAGCGGGAAGTGCCACGGCCGGAGTCGCTGCCCAGGCCCTTGTGCTCGTCGTGCCACTGTGGCGTTCCGGGTTCCGGTTCAGGCCGCGTTGGGGAGTTCGCGGAGTGGGTTTGCGGACGGCGTCCACCGTGGCCCTGTGGACCTTTGCCGCCACTGGTGTCGCGGCGACTGGTTTCGTCATCACCTCACGGGTCCTGACCTATGCCGGGCAGGCAGGAGTCCTGGCGGGCCTGGAGGTGCCGGGCAAGATCTCGTACACCAACGCCCTCCTGATCTTCATGCTCCCGCACGGGCTGGTGACCGTCTCTCTGGTAACCGCCCTGTTCACCCGAATGTCCAGGGCCGCCCACGCCGGCGATCTGGGCGAGGTCCGTGCCGACGTCGACAGAGGCCTGCGACTCACCGCCGTCGCCACCGTCCCGGCCACGGTGGCCGCCTTCGTCCTGGGCTTCGCCGCGACGGCGACCCTCTATCAAGGCAGCAGCGAGTCCAGTACCCGGGGCATTGCCACGGTGATGATGGCCATGATGGTGGGTCTCGTGCCATTCGGTGTTCTCTATCTGCTGCAGAGGGTCTTCTACGCGTTTGAGGACGCAAGGACACCGTTCAGGCTGCAGCTCGTGGTCACCGCGGTCGCGACGATCGCCAACCTCGCCAGCTTGCTGCTGCCGTTGCGGTGGATCGCTGTCGGAGTGGGGGCTGGTCAGGCCATCAGCAACCTCGCCGGTATGGCAGTCGGCCTGGTTCTCGCACGCCGCCGGCTCGAGGTGCTGCCCTTGCGTGAAGTCAGCCGCACCTATGTCCGTCTTGGTGTGGCGTCGGTCCTTGCCGCCGCCGCGGCATACCTCGTGCAGCTGGGGCTTGGCCAGGTTCTCGGCGGGAGGCTGTACAGCCCTGTTGCCCTGGTGACCGGCGGTCTGGTGTTTGTCGTGATCTACGTGGTTGCCGCTCGCGCGTTGCGCGTTCGTGAGATCGGCGACCTGGTCGAGCCGATCCTGGAGCGAGTGCGCCGGACAGTGTCCCGGTCGCCCCGGCGCTGAGCCACCCTAAGCGCTGAGCCACCCTAAGATGAGGTCTCAAACGCGAGTCCGGTGTGGAGCAGATTAAGGAGCAGGCGTGCAAGGCGTCGGTCCAGGAACGATCATTGAGGGTCGTTATGCCCTGCGCCGCCGAATCTCGCGGGGAAGTCACATCGAGCGCTGGTTCGCCCATGACACCACCCTCGAGCGCGAGGTCACCATGACCATCGTCGAGTCCGATCACCCCAACCGCGCCGGCATCCTCGACGCGGCCCGGCGCGCCGCGGGCGTTGAGGACATCCGGCTGGTCCGCATCCTCGACGTCAGCACCCAGGTCGACAACTCCTACATCGTCGAGGAGACGATGGGTCGAGCCGAGTCTCTCGCCGTGTTGCTGCTCCAGGGCTCACTGCCCGCCGAGGAGGCCCGCCGCATCGCCGGCGAAACCGCCAGCGCCCTGGAGACCGCCCGCCAGCGAGGCCTGCACCACTTGTGTCTGACTCCCCACTGCGTCCTGCGCACCACGGACGGTGCGATCAAGGTCAGCGGTATGGCCGTCGACGCCGCGATCCATGGGAGCGAAGAGCTGGATGCTGCCGCAGCATCACGCCAAGATGCCGTCGCCGTGGTTGCGGTGGCCTATGCCGCCTTGACCAGTCGATGGCCCCTGAGCGAACCGGTCGTCGGCGTCGAGCCTGCGCCGCGGGTCGTCGGTGGGGTCGCAGCGCCGTCCGAGATCGCCGCAGGGGTCCCCGGTGATCTCGATGCCCTTTGCCGGATGACGCTCAACGAGGGCACCGGTCCACTGACGCCCGGCGACTTCGCCAACCAGATCGCGCCGTGGTCGCGTGATGCGGTCCATCATGTCCAGGTCGACCCCACCGTCGTCCTGGATCTGCCATGGCCACACTCGGCACCAACCGACCCCCCAGTGGTCGGCGACCAGACTGCGGCACCTGGTGCAGCCGCGGCCAAGGCCGTCGGGAGTGCTTTTGCGGGCGCCGGCGCAGCGGCTGGCGCCGTCGGAGGCAGGGTCGGTTCCTTCGCCAGAGCTGCCACCGACAAGGCGGCTGCGGCGCTGGGGGACACCGACCTCGGCGGCGAGCGGATGACGCTGCCCGAGGCCCTGTCGGCCCACTACGACGAGATCGAACCGCCGCTGCCGATGCTCCCAGCGTCGACGGCCCAGGCTCCCAGCCGTGACCAGTCCAAGCTCGTCGTGATCATCGTCGCCACCTTCGTGACCCTGTCACTGATCGTCGGCTACTTCGGTTTGCAGTCCATAGGCCAGGGCGTCAAGCAGCCGGGCGCCGCACCCAGGGGCACAGTGACCGTGAATGCGCCATCCGTGACAGCTGGTCCATCGGCTCCCGACGCCACTCAGGCGGGGCCGCCCGGGGGTCAGCCCATCGCGATCCTGTCGGCCACCGGCTTCGACCCTCAAGGCGACAGGACCGAGAACAACGCCCAGGCGGCTCGGGTCTACGACGGCAATCCCGCGACCTCGTGGAGCTCCGAGGGCTACAACTCGCCAGCTTTCGGCGGACTGAAGAAGGGCGTCGGGGTGCTCCTGGACCTCGGGCAGCCGACGTCGGTGAATCAGGTCGCCATCGACCTTGCCAAAGGACCTGTCGACTTCACGGTCTATGCCGCGACCACCCCCGGGCTCGACGGGGCCACCGTCATCGGCAGCGCCACCGCGGCCAGCGGACATGTCGAGCTCAAGGCCGCCAGCACCATGCCCCGAGCGCAGTACGTCATCGTCTGGTTCACCAAGCTGGCTCCGGACGCTCCCTGGTTCCGCGCCGCGATCTCGGAGATCGCACTCAGCTGAGTGCGCCCTGATGTCACGCCTGGACGACCTTCTCGAGCTGTCCGACCGCGAGCTGCTCTCGGCCCACTGCGCTGGCGACGCTGACGCGTTCGGCGAGATCTTCCGTCGCCATCGCGACCGGATGTGGGCGGTCGCCCTGCGAACCACTCGCGATCCTGAGATGGCCGCCGACGCTGTGCAGGAAGCGTTCATCGCGGCCTTTCGCCGTGCCGACTCCTTCCGGGGCGACGCGGCGGTCACGACGTGGCTGCATCGCATCGTGGTCAACTCATGCCTGGACCGTCTGCGGCGGACCAAGCCTGTCGTCGGTCTGCCCGATGCCGACCACGGCGACCTGGCCGACAGGCACGACCACCATCACAGCGTTGATGTCCGCCTTGACGTCCAACGAGCCCTAGAGCAGCTGCCTGAAGGCCAGCGGGTGGCCTTGGTTCTGGTCGACATGCACGGGCTCAGCATCACCGAGGCGGCCAGCATCCTTGATGTCGCGGAGGGCACCATCAAGTCCCGATGCGCGCGAGGACGGGCAGCAATGGTGCCCCTGTTGGGCCTGCCTGCACCACCCGACATACCCGTGAGCCACCCTCCGAAGGAACCAATGGCACCCTCCTGACGTCATACCCCAGGCGGAGCACTCGGCGCATGTGCCGACCGACCTGCCCGACCAGACCGCAGCGCTACCCGCTGAACGACTCGTTACCGACATCGAGGTGAGCACCCTGATCGCCCCCCGCAAACCCGTCGGATCGTCGCCGGACGACGACCAGACCGGTGTTCACGCCCTTCTGTCCGGGCTTCCCGAGCCCGACCCGATGCCGGCATACCTGATCGAGCGGATCAGCGCGAGCCTCGCCGCCGAGCAGGCCCAACGAGCAGTCCTCGCCTCGGGCGCCTCGGTCGTCCCACTGCTCGCCACCACGCGACGCCGCCGCGGCCGGCTCCTGTTCTCGATCGCCGGCGCAGCGGCCGCGGTCGGCTTGATCGGAGTTCTCGGCAACAACCTGCTCCGCGACAACCCGTCCGGCGGTGTGACCAACGCTGCCTCGTCCGGCCTCGCCTCCGCTGCCCGGGAGTCCGCTCGCCTAGCGGGGCCGAGCAGCGGCGACAAGGCCGCGCCCGGCGCCGCCACGCGAGCGGCGTCGATCCAGATCCGCGTGTCCGCTGTCCGATACACCCAAGCCACCTTCGTGGCGCAAGCCCGAAAACTGCGCGACGTCGCGTTCGACTCGCCCCAACCGATGGCCACCGACTCCTCAGGCGTCGGCCCGATCGGCACGACCAGTGGCCTCACCAGCTGCCTGCGTGCGATCGGCGCCGGTGGCGCGCAGCTGGTCCAGGCCGATCTCGCGTTCTACGAGGGACAGCCCGCGGTGATCATCGTGGCCACGACCGACGGCGTACCGACCGCCTATGCCGTCGGGCGAGGGTGCTCGCCAGCCGACGCGTCCTTGCTGCATCAAGGCATCGTGTTGCCCTGAGCGGTCCGGGCCGCTGCTTCGAGCCGCGTGGCCAGTGGCTGCCGTGGAACAACCTCGCCATAGGATCGGTTGACAGCAGACGAGATCCCCTCGACCCACGAAGGACAGCCAAGCGTGAGCAGCACCGACGTTCGTAACGTCATCATCATCGGATCAGGCCCGGCCGGCTACACCGCTGCGGTCTATGCCGCCCGCGCCAACCTCAATCCGGTCATCTTCGAGGGCTCCGTGACCGCAGGTGGCGCCCTGATGAACACCACCGAGGTCGAGAACTTCCCCGGCTTCCCGACCGGCATCATGGGTCCTGACCTGATGGATTCCATGCGCGCTCAGGCCGAGCGTTTCGGCGCAGAGCTCATCAGGGACGATGTCACCGCGGTCTCCCTCGAAGGCCCCGTCAAGACGGTCACGGACGGCGAAGGCAACACCTGGGCGGCCCACGCTGTGATCCTGGCGATGGGCTCGGCCTACCGGCAGCTCGGACTGCCCGACGAACAGCGTCTGTCCGGACACGGCGTCTCCTGGTGCGCAACCTGCGACGGGTTCTTCTTCCGCGACCAGGACATCGTGGTCGTCGGCGGCGGCGACTCCGCCATCGAGGAGGCCACCTTCCTGACCAGGTTCGCCCGTTCCGTGACGATCGTGCACCGACGCGACGCGCTCCGCGCCTCCAAGATCATGGTCGAGCGCGCACTGAACAACGACAAGATCGCCTTCGCCTGGAACTCGAGCGTGGACGCCGTCCACGGTGAGGACAAGGTGACTGGCGTGACCTTGCGTGACACGGTCACCGGCGAGACGCGACTGCTGTCCGTCACGGGCGTGTTCGTCGCCATCGGCCATGACCCCCGCAACGAGCTGATCAAGGGTGTCGTCGCCCTCGATCCCCAGGGCTACGTGCTGGTCCAGAGTGGCACCACGGCAACCAACATCCCTGGCGTCTTCGCCTCGGGCGACCTCGTCGACCACACCTACCGCCAAGCGATCACGGCCGCAGGCTCGGGCTGCGCTGCAGCACTCGATGCCGAGCGGTTCCTCGCCGACCTCCACAGCGACTCCTGACCAGCACCGATCGTTTCCAGATACCAGCATCAACCCAGGAAAGGAGCCCCCGCCGTGGGAGCTACCAAGGAGACCACCGACGCGACGTTCGATACCGACGTCCTGATGAGCGAGGTGCCGGTCATCGTCGATTTCTGGGCGCCGTGGTGTGGCCCCTGCAAGGCGGTGGCCCCCATCCTCGAGGAGCTGGCCACCGAGCACGCCGGCACAGTGTCGATCGTCAAGCTCAACACCGATGAGAACCCTGAGGTCACCTCGCGTTACGGCATCACGGGCATCCCGACGATGAACGTCTATGTCAAGGGTCGAGTGGTCAAGACCCTCGTCGGTGCCCTGCCCAAGCCCAAGCTGATCCGTGAGCTGTCTGAGTACCTCGGCTGACTGCGCCCCGCCCGACCTCGTGACGCACAACCCTGATGGGGACTGCACGTCACCCCGGCATTGCCATTAGGCTCGGTTCCTGTTGTCAACCGTGACAGCTCCACGCCGGAGGGTCAGGTATGTCGGACCAGCCCGTTGCGCTCTACCGCCTTGGTGACGAGGGGGTCGTGGTGCGTTCCATCCGCGCCTTGTTGCAGGCCACCTGCGACCTGGCGCCAGGGGCGCCCGGGCCGGCTGAAGCTGCGGAGCCGGCGCAGTCAGGGAATCAGCTCTCCGATGTCTACGACGAAGAGCTGGCCCGCGCCGTGCGGGGGTTCCAGCAGCGGCGAGGTCTGATCGTTGACGGTATCGTCGGACCACAGACCTACATTGTCCTCGACGGCGCCCGCTGGGCTTTGGGCGACCGGATCCTCTCCTACACCCCCGGCCATCTGGTGCAGGGTGACGACGTGGCCCAGCTCCAGGAGCGCCTCCTGGCCCTGGGTTTCAGCCCCGACCGGGTCGACGGCGTGTTTGGTGCCAACACCGAGAAGGCGGTCCGACGCTTCCAGTGCGGGGTCGGGCTGGCCGTCGACGGCCGCGTCGGTCCCGAGACGCTGAGAGCCTTCGCCGACCTGGCTCGTTCGGTGTCCGGTGGGTCACCGCACACTCTGCGTGAGCAAGAGCTCATCCGGCGCTCCGGACACACCCTGACAGGGCGGACCGTTGTGCTCGATCCCGGTCACGGCGGCGATGAGACCGGGACCATCGCCCACGGCCTGACGGAGGCCGAGGTCACGCTCGACCTGGCCCGGCGCGTCGAAGGCCGCCTCGGTGCCATCGGCGTGACCGTACTGTTCACCCGATCCGCGACAACCTGCCCCGACGAGCTCGAGCGCGCGACGATGGCCAACGAGTCCGGCGCCGACATCATGTTGTCCCTGCACTGCGACTCCACGGATCAGTCACGAGCCAGTGGCATCGCCACGTTCTTCTACGGTCTGGAGCGGTTCGGCGCCTGGTCAGCCGTGGGCGAGCACCTCGCCGACCTGATCCAGCGCGAGGTCGTGGCTCGCACCGGATTGGCCGACTGTCGTTCTCACCCCCGTGCGTGGGTCTTGCTCCAGCGCACCCGGATGCCCACCGTGAGGATCGAGGCGGGTTATCTCAGCCATGAAGAGGATGCGGCACGGCTGGCCGACCCAGCGTTCCGGGACACCTTGGCGGAGGCCATTGTCATTGCCCTTCAACGGATGTATCTCGGCGAGGATGACACGATCGCAACCGGCGTCCTGCGTCTCCATGACCTGCGCGCCTTCCTTGACTCACAACGAGCAGCCCAGGACAAGCCGGCCTGAGCTCGCGGGGGATGATGCGCGGGGGGATGCGCCGGCGGACGCGTCAGGCGCGACGACCCTCGCTCAGGCTTGGCGCCCTGACCGAGGCCAACAGTCGCTCCACTGCGGCTTCCATGTCTTCGCGCCAGGTCAGGGTGGTGCGCAGGTCCAGGCGCAGGCGGGGGTAGGTCCGGTGCTCGCGAACGGTCTTGAAACCCACCGCTGTCAGAAAGCCGACGGGGATCACGCACCCGCCCTTGGGTGAGCCGGGGTCGCCTCGGTACCCGAAGACCTCGATTGCCCGCACCCCGCGGCGCATCACGTCCTTGGCCGCGCTCTGGATGAGCACCCGCCCGAGTCCCTGACCGGCAAAGTCGGGGACTACCCGCGCGGTCATCAGGATCACGGCATCGGCAGACACGGGGGACGTAGGGAAGGCGGCCGCCCTCGGCACCAGATCCGGCGGCGCATAGGTCACATATCCCGCGGGAACCTCGTCGACGTAAGCGATCTGACCGACACTGCCCCATTCCAACATCGCTGCGGACAGCCACGACTCCTTGTCCAGACCCGGGTCCCCTCGCGCGATGGATGCGGCCGCCAACGCGGGATCGAGCTCCCAGAAGATGCACGAAATGCACGGTTCCGGCACGTCCTGCACGCGATCCAGGGTCAGCGAGGAAATCTGACGTCCAGCGCCACTCATGACGAGACACCCCCACGAACAGGCACGAGTGCCCGGCGGCGTTTCATGTGAAACACGTCGCGGTCACGAGTCGCACCACCATCAGCAGGAACCTGCATGGGAGACTCCTACCACGTGCCCCACGGCGCGGCATAGCCCTTGGTTGCAGAACCCCGGCCGATCGTGAGAGGAGGAAGGTCATGACCAACACCCCAGGTCAGCCCACCCCCGCCCTCCAAAGCCCCGAGGACACCATCCGCGAGGCTTCGCACGGCTCGCGCCTCGACCCGTGGACGCAGTCCTACGCACAACGGACCGCGGGCATGACCACCTCTGAGATTCGCGCGTTGTTTGCCGTCGCCTCGCGCCCCGAGGTCGTCTCTCTGGCCGGCGGCATGCCCTACCTGTCGGCGCTTCCGATGGACACGGTCGCCGCCACCGTCGCGCGGATGCTCGCGACGCAGGGGCTGACGGCTTTGCAGTACGGCTCCGGACAGGGCGACCCGACGCTGCGCGAGCAGATTCTGGAGGTCATGGCGCTGGAGGGGATCTCCGCCCACGCCGATGATGTTGTGGTGACCACCGGGTCCCAACAGGCGCTGGACCTGGTCACCCGCATCTTCATCGACCCCGGCGATGTCGTGCTCGCCGAGGCGCCCAGCTATGTCGGAGCCCTGGGGGTCTTCGCGTCGTATCAGGCGTACGTAGCCCACGTAGCCTCCGACGATGACGGCCTCGTGCCACAGGCCCTCGAGGATCGGATCAACGAGCTGTTGGCCTCCGGCAAGCGCATCAAGTTCCTCTACACCGTCCCGAACTTCCACAACCCTGCCGGCACCACGCTGTCGCTGCAACGACGGCCGCAGATCCTGGAGATCTGCCAGCGTCACGACATCCTGGTGCTCGAGGACAACCCCTATGGCCTCCTCGGCTTCGAGGGTGACCCGCCTGCCGCCATGCGCTCAATGTCCGACGAAGGCGTGGTCTATCTCGGGACCTTCTCCAAGACCTTCGCCCCGGGACTTCGCGTGGGATGGGCGCTGGCTCCTCATGCCGTGCGCGAAAAGCTAGTGCTGGCAAGCGAATCGGCGATCCTGTGTCCATCCGCATACGCGCAGATGACCGTGTCGGCATATCTGGCAACCTGCGACTGGAAGGGCCAGATCAAGGTCTACCGCGAGCTCTACCGAGAGCGGCGCGACGCCATGGTCGAGTCGCTGGGTGCCCTCCTCCCCCAAGCGAGCTGGACCCACCCCGAGGGCGGCTTCTACGTCTGGCTGACCCTGCCGGAGGGCCTCAACGCCAAGGCCATGCTGCCGCGTGCGATCACCGAACGAGTGGCCTATGTGCCGGGCACTGCCTTCTTCGCCGACGGCACCGGGCATCGCCATGTGAGACTGTCCTACTGCTATCCCGAACCTGACCGCATCCGTGAGGGTGTGCGTCGGTTCGCCGGCGTGGTGCAGTCCGAGCTCGAGCTGCTCGAGACCTTTGGGCCCTACGACGTGACTGCGGGCCGTACCACTCCGTCCCGCAGTGTTCAGTCCCCTACACCTGACCTCTCGTGATGCGCTTCGTGAGATTCTCGCTCCGCGTTGTGCACCCTTGCTTCACCGCCTGGGCGCCTGCCCGCGCCCCCTTCGTCGTGAGGATGTCACCATGAGGCACGTCCTGGTTCTGGCCGGCGGACTCAGTCACGAACGCGATGTGTCGCTGCGGTCGGGCCGTCGCGTTGCCGATGCGCTGAGCCACTCCGGCGTCGAGGTCCACGTCCGCGACGTGGACCAAACGCTGGTCGACGCGATCAAGAGCTCACCCCCCGAGGTCGTGTGGCCGGTGCTGCATGGCGCAACCGGAGAGGACGGTGCCTTGCGGGATGTGTTGACATCATTGGGTATTGCGTACGTCGGCTCGCGCCCGGCATCCTGCCACCTGACGTGGGACAAGCCTGTCGCCAAGGCGTTGCTGGCTGCCGCAGGCATCTCCACCCCGGCCGG
>Ga0209638_1000652_pt1 | contig 22744 bp, 20 predicted proteins | sample BarGraNGADG00211_FD_184490 | JGI IMG/M metagenome (GOLD analysis project Ga0209638, IMG submission 184490) | Arctic peat soil microbial communities from Barrow, Alaska - Barrow Graham LP Ref core NGADG0002-211 (SPAdes) (version 2) | ecosystem: Environmental > Terrestrial > Soil > Wetlands > Peat...
CCGGGTGGGCGTCGGTCGAAGCCATCAGGTCGTGATTGCGCTCGCCGGTTGCTCGCGGTACCACGCGATCGTCTGCGCAAGCCCCTCGCGCAGGCCGACCTGGGCGCGGAAGCCGAAGCGCTCCTCCGCGCGGGTGACGTCGAGCTTCCGTCGCGGCTGGCCGTTCGGCTTCGTCGTGTCCCAGACGATCTCCCCCTCGAAGCCGCTGAGCTCGCCGATCAGCAGCGCGAGGTCGCGAATCGCGATCTCCTCGCCGGTGCCGAGGTTCACGGGCTCCGCACCGTCATAGCCGCGGGATGCGAGCACGATCCCCTCGGCGCAATCGTCGACGTAGAGGAACTCCCGTGTCGGTGAGCCGTCGCCCCAGAGGACGATCTCGCGCTCGCCGCGCTCTTGCGCGTCGAGCATCTTGCGAATCAGCGCCGGAATCACGTGTGAGGTCTCGAGGTCGAAATTGTCACGCGGTCCGTAGAGATTGACGGGCAACAGGTAGATCGCGTTCGTGCCGTACTGGTCGCGGTAGCTCTGCGCGCCGACGAGCAGCGCCTTCTTCGCGACGCCGTAGGGCGCGTTCGTCTCCTCCGGGTAGCCGTTCCAGAGGTCGTCCTCGCGGAACGGGACGGGAGCGAATTTCGGATACGCGCAGATCGTCCCGAGCAGCACGGTCTTGGCAACGTCGTGCAGGCGGCTCTGCTCGAGGACGTGCGCTCCCATCATCAGGTTGGCGTACCAGTAGCGGCCCGGGTTCGCGCGGTTCGCGCCGATGCCGCCTACTTCCGCCGCCAGGTGGAAGACGAGCTCGGGCTGAGCATCGGCGTAGAGCCGTTCTGCGTCGGCGGCGACCGTCAAGTCATAGTCGCGACGGCGCGCCACGAACGGATCGAGGCCCTGCTCGCGCAGCCGCTCGACCAGGTGTGAGCCGAGAAAGCCTCCACCGCCGGTGACCAGGACGCGCACGCGCGAAGCGTACCCACCAGCCGTTACGGAAACGTGAGGAGTCGGGCATGTCTGCTTTGATCCGGCGGTGGATTCCACTCCGACGAGCATCTGGCGGCGGCGCAGCGCGCTGCGAAGCGGGCTCCTCACGGGCCTCGCCCAGGTCGTCCTCGCGTTCGCCGCCGCCGGCGCCGGGGCCCTGCTTGCGCACAAGTTCGGACGCTCTGCCGAGACCGACGGGTTCCTCTCGGCGTACGGCGTCTACATCTTGCTCGTCTTCGCCGCGCAGGCCTTCCGCATGGTGGTCGTCCCGGATCTGACGCGGGCCGTGGAGGCCGGCCGTCTCGGAGGAGAGATGCGTGCATACGCCCTCGCGTTCCTCGCCCTTGCCGTCCCGGTCTCCCTGCTGGTGGCGTTGTTCTCGCACCGGATCGGCGAGCTGATCACGGGCAGCCTTCCTGCGCCGGCGCCGCACGTCGCCGCCCGGGCCGTGGTCATCCTCGTCGCCGCGGCCTTCGGGCAGCTGCTCGCCGCGCTCGCCGCCAGTGCGCTGGCGGCGCTCGACAGCTACGGCACCGCCGCGGCCGGTTTCGCGCTCGGCGGCGTCACCGGGCTGGTCGTCTTCGCCCTGTTGGCCAACTCGGTCGGCATCGTCGCGCTCGCGTGGGGCCTTGCGGTGAACTCGGTGATCGCGATCTGCGTGCCGCTCTTCGTGCTCCTCCGGAGAGGCGCGCTCGGCGGCCCGTGGCCCGACAGGCTCGAGCTCGGTGCGCGGCTCGGTCGCCTCGCGCAGGGCGCTGCTGTACCGCTCGCGCTCCAGGGCTGCTACTTGCTCGCCCTGCGCTTCGCTGCGCATCTCGGCGTCGGCCGCGTCACGAGCTTCTCCTATGCATATCTCGCAGCTTCGACACTCGTCGGCGCAACTGCGTTCTCGCTCGGCCTCATCTCGTCGGCCCCGTTGACGCGACGCGGCATCGACCCGGTCGCGTCGGGACGTCACGTCGTTCACGCGGCGTGGGTGAGCCTTGTCATCGTGGGCGCGGCGGCGGGGGTGTTCGCGCTCGTCGGCGGGCGTATCGTCGGCGTCGTGCTCGGCAACGCCTACGGCGGGGGCGTCGGCCGCGAGCTCGGCCACCTCGTGGTCTATCTCGCGTTGTGGATGCTCGCCTGGGTCGGCTTCGCGGTGACCTTCCCGCTCGTCTTCGTCGCGGAGAAGCGCTGGACGCTGATTCCGCTCGCGATCGTCGGATTCGCGCTTTGCATCCCGATCGGCATTGGTCTGCGCGCGCTGTGGGGGCTGCCGGGTCTTGCGATCGCACTCGGACTGTCGACGTCCGTGATCGCGGCCGGGTTGATGGCGACGGTCTCGCTCCGCACGCTTGCGATCGCTGCGCTCGGGCTCGCACGTCTCGCGCTCGCCGTCGGCGCGTCGACAGCGCTCGCCTTCGGGGGCCTGTCGCTGCTGCTCTCGCCCGTGAAGGCTGCGCTCGCAGGCGTCGTCGTCTACGCGGTCTTGATGTACGTACTTCGCTCCCTCGGCCTCAGCGCCGCGTGGACGTATGTGAGAGGACTGCATTGAGCGACCGGCGCGCGCTCGTCACCGGTGTCGCCGGCCAGGATGGCTCGTATCTCGCGGAGCTTCTCCTGGGCGAGGGGTACGACGTGGTCGGCGTCGTGCGCGCCCCCGACGCAGCGCACGAGAGCCTTGCTGCCGTGCGTGACCGTATCGAGCTCGTGGAAGTGGACCTGCTCGACGAAGAAGGACTCGCTGCGACGCTGCGGGAGCACCGGCCGACCGAGGTCTACAACCTCGCGTCGCCGTCGTTCGTGCCGCGATCCTGGGACTACCCGGTCGAGACGGCCGAGTTCGCAGCGGTCGGTGTGACGTCGCTGCTCGAAGCGGTTCGCGCAGTCGACCCGACGATCCGCGTGTACCAGGCGTCGTCGAGCGAGATCTTCGGCGAGCCGTCCGAGGTGCCGCAGACGGAGTCGACGCCGCTGTCGCCCGTCACGCCCTACGGCGTCGCGAAGGCATATGGGCACTTCATCGTCGGCTCGTACCGGCGCCGCTACGGGCTGCACGCGAGCGGCGGGATCCTCTACAACCACGAGTCGCCGCGGCGTCCCGTGAACTTCCTGCCGAGCAAGGTCGCGCACGCAGCGGCCGCGATCTCGCTCGGTCTCGAGTCGCAGCTGAAGCTCGGCGACCTCGATGCCCAGCGCGACTGGGGCTACGCCAAGGACTACGTCGAGGCAATGTGGCGGATCGTCCAGTGCGCCGAGCCGGGCGACTACGTGATCGCCACCGGCGAGCTCCACACGGTTCGCGAGCTCACCGAGATCGCCTTCGCCCACGTCGGGCTCGACTGGCAGGCGCACGTGCGGGTCGACGAGACGCTGAAGCGGGGCCAGGCAGAGTTGCACCATCTGGTCGGCGATGCCCGGAAAGCACGCGAGACGCTCGGCTGGCAGCCGACGCTCGGCTTCGAGGAGCTCGTGCGGCTGCTCGTGGACGCCGCCGTCGGCCGCCTCACGACTTCGTAACACCGCGGCCTTAGACTCTGGCCGAAATGTCCGACCAGCAGGAGCTTTCCGTTGACGACGTCTACGCGCAGCTGCGGGCCGCCGTCGACCGTGGCACACGCGACCTCGCGTCGACGCGGGGCCTGGCCGAGCGCTTCTGGCCGGTGAGCGCCGACAAGCCGCTCGAGCGCCGTCCCGGCGCGAAGGGCTGGTTCGCATTTCAGGTCAAGCGTGTCCTCCGCAAGACGATGCGGTGGTACGTCGAGCCCGCCTTCGCTGATCAGCGGATCGTCAACGACGCCCTGCTCCGGCTTGTCGACGACCTCGCGCGCCGCGTCGACGAGCTCGAGACCCGGGATTCGGGCCTCTTCTAGCATGAGGCTCGCGGTCTGCATGCCGCAGGTGCCGTTCGAGCGAGGCGGCACCGAGATCTTCGCGGATGGGCTGGTTCAGGCCCTGCGCGGGCACGGGCACGAGACCGAGCTCGTCACCGTTCCGTTCAAGTGGTATCCGGGCGAGCGCGTGCTGACCCAGGCGTTCCTCTGGCGGCTTCTCGACCTCCAGGAGGCGAACGGCCGGCCGATCGACGCCGTGATCGCGACGAAGTTCCCGTCGTACGTGATCAAGCATCCGAACAAGGTGGTGTGGCTGCTCCATCAGCTCCGCCAGGCCTGGGACTTCGATCGCACCGAGCTCGGGCAGTTCTCCGAGTCGGCCGAGGACCGAGCGCTGCGACGCAAGGTGCTCGAGCTCGACCGGGTGACCCTGGGCGAAGCGAAGAAGATCTTCACGACGTCGTCGATCGTCGCCGGGCGCCTGCATGACTCGACCGGCCTCGACGCGGAGGTGCTCGCGCCGCCGCCCGCACCGCTCGCCTTCCGCACCGCGCCGTCAGAGGGCTTCGTCCTCTCGGTGAACCGCCTCGACCGGGCGAAGCGCATCGACCTGCTGATCGAGGCAGCCGCGCTTGCGCCCGGTGTGCAGATCGTGATCGCCGGCGACGGGCCCGACCGCGAGCGCCTCGAGCAGCTGGCCCGCGCCCGCGGCGTCGACGGACGGGCGACGTTTCTCGGCCGGGTCAGCGACGTCGAGCTCGCCGATCTCTATGCGCGCTGCCTCGGCGTCTACTACGCGCCGGTGAACGAGGATTACGGGCTCGTCCCGTACGAGGCGTTCCTCTCCGAAAAGCCGGTCGTCACGATGACGGACGCCGGTGGGCCGCTCGACATCGTGCGCGAGCGCGAGACCGGGCTCGTCGTCGCGCCGCGGCGCGAAGACCTCGCGGCTGCGCTCGAGTGGCTCGGAGCGAATGAGGACGAAGCCCGGACCCTCGGCCGTGCGGGTCGCGAGATCGCGCGGGCCGTCACCTGGGACTCGTGCGTCGCACGACTCCTCGAGGCGGTTGCCTGACGTGAAGGTCGCGTACTTCTCGCCGCTTCCACCGAGCAGGTCGGGGATCGCCGACTACTCCGCACTCCTGCTGCCGGCGCTCGAGCAGCTCGTCGAGGTCGAGGTGGTGCGACCCGGACGTACCCGCCCTGTCGCGGACGCCGACGTCGCGCTCTACCACGTCGGCAACGACCCCGACGCGCACGCCTGGATCGTCGACGCGCTGCGCCGCCGCCCCGGCGTCGTCGTGTTGCACGACTTCGTCATCCATCATCTCGTGGCCGGCATGACCATCGGGCGCAAGGACGGCCACGCGTACCTCACCGCGATGGAGCGCGAGGCGGGCGTTGCCGGGCGCATGCTCGGCTGGGGCGTGCTCGAGGGTCGCGTGCCGCCGCTCTGGGAGGTCAGGCCCGAGGAGTTCCCCTTGGCAGGGGAGGTTCTCGATCGTGCAACAGGTGTGATCGTCCATTCCCATTACGCCGAGACGCAGGCGCGAGAGCACGGCTACGACGGTCCGCTCTGGCGCATCGAGCATCCGGCATGGCCTGCGCCTGTGATCGAGCCCGTGGCGGTCGAGGGCACGCCGCTGATCGGGTGCTTCGGTCATCTGAACGAGAACAAGCGCATTCCGCAGTTGCTGCGCGCGTTCGCGGAGTTTCGCCGGACGCACCCGGATGCGAGGCTGCTGCTCGTCGGCGAGGAAGCGCCGGGCTTCGACCTTGCAGGTCGCCTCGCGCGCCTCGGCCTGGATACGGACGGTGTGATTCGCGAGCCCTACGTCGAGGAAGCGCGGCTCTGGTCGCTCATCGCGGCTTGCGATGCCTGTGTCTTGCTGCGCGCACCGACGATGGGCGAGACCTCGGGCAGCGCCATCCGCACGCTCTCGCTCGGCAAGCCGCTCGTCGTGAGTGATCTCGGCTGGTTCGCGGAGCTCCCGGACGAGGTCGCCTTCAAGGTGCCTGTCGGCGGCGACGCAGAGATTGCCGGCATCGTCGCCGCGCTCGCGCAGCTCGCCGACCCGGCGACTAGGGCCAGGATGGGCGCCGCCGCACGCGCATATATCGAGCGTGAGCACGCGCTGCCGAAGGTTGCAGAGCAATACGTCGCCGCGCTCGAGGAGGCGGCCGGCGGCGGAGCCGTCGAGGCGAAGGTGCTTCGGGAAGTGGCCGAGGCTGCTGCCGGTGTCGGCCTCGACCCCGAGCTGATCGCACCGGAGCTCGAGGGGGTCGGTCTCGTCTCGTCGAACGGGCGCGCTCCGGTGGGCCAGAGGCTCGCGCCGGGTGTGCGGTTGACGCTTCTGCGGACGCTGCCGATGTGGTTATGGCTCGCGGTGCTCTACGTCGCGTCGGTGACCGTGCAGCTCACGCTCGGCCTGCGGGTTTCCTCGCCATGGATCATGGTCGACGAGCTCGTCTACTCCGACATGGCGCGCAGCTTCGCGTCGACGGGGCATTTCCTCATTCGTGGCGTGCACGGCGACTACGGCTTCGTCTACCCGCTGCTCCTCTCGCCGGCGTACAAGCTGCTCGGCCCGATGACGGACGTCTACCAGTGGGCGCGCGTGATCAACGCACTCTTGATGTCGTCGGCAGTGGTCCCCGCGTACCTGCTCGCGCGTCGCGTCGTGCGCCCGGGCGCAGCGCTTGCGGCGGCGGCGCTCGCCGTCTCGATCCCATCGATGGCGTACGTCGGAACGGTGATGACCGAGAATGCGTTCTATCCGATCTTCCTCTGGCTCGTGCTCGCGCTCGTCGTCATGCTCGACGCCCCGACGGTGCGCAATCAGGTCGTTGTGCTCCTGCTCTGCGTGCTCGCCTTCGAGACGCGCACACAGGCGATTGCGCTTGTTGCAGCGGTTCTCACCGCGCCGCTTGCGCTCGCGTGGATCGAGCGCGGACGCCCGCGCAGCCTGAAGTCGTTCGCGCCGCTCTACGGCATCGTCGCTGCAGGCGCGGTGCTCGTGGCGATCGTGGAGGCGGCGCGCGGGCGCTCACCGGTCGACGTCCTCGGCAGCTATTCGAAGACGACCAGCGGCAGCTATCACCTCTGGCCGGCCGTCCGTTGGCTCGTCCTTCACGTCGCGGAGCTCGACCTCGCGCTCTGGGTGCTGCCGTTCGCCGCACTGATCGTGCTCGTCGCGAACGCGCGCCATCTCGATCGACGCCTCCGCGTCTTCTCGGCGGCGGCTGCATCCCTGTCCGTGTGGTTGGTCCTGGAGGTTGGGGTGTTTGCGTCGCAGTACTCGCATCGAGTGGAGGAACGCAATCTCTTCTACCTCATGCCGCTCTTTCTCATTGCGCTGTTCGCCTGGATCGAGCGCGGCCAACCGCGGCCACCGCGCGCCGCAATTGTCGCCGCAGGTATCGCAGCCGCGCTGCCGGGTGCCCTCCCGTTCATCAACCTCCTCAACATCACGGCGCAGTCGGACACGGTCGGCTTGCAGCCGTGGTGGTATCTCGGCGATGCCCTCGCCGGACGCAACAGCATCGCGGTCGTTGCCGTCCTCCTGTCGCTTGGGCTCGGTGCTGCGTTCCTGTGGTTGTCGCCGCGATACGCGCCTGTGCTACCGGTGCTCGTGACGCTCGGCTTCCTTGCGACGTGGCTGCCGCTGCAGCTGTGGACGCACAGCTTCCCGCGCCTTGGGAGCAGCGCCTACCACCAGGGGGTGGGTGCGGAGCGGAGCTGGATCGATGGAGCGGTCGGGCGGAACGCGCACGTCGCAGTGCTCTGGACGGGCGGCAACCCACTTGCCGTGTGGGAGAACGAGTTCTGGAACCGCAGCGTCGATCGCGTCTACGACCTGGGGACACCGCTGGGCGGCGACATGCCGTCGACGGCGGTTAAGGTCGATCTGGCGACAGGCGTCCTGCGCGATCGCGCCGGAAGGCCGATTGCCGATCCATACGTGCTCGCGAACAGGTCGGTCGAGCTTCGCGGAACAGCGATCGCCTCCGATCCCGCAAAGCAACTCGTGCTCTACAAGGTGACGCAGCCGGCGCGGACGACGACGCAGATCGTGGGGCTCTACGACGATCCGAGCAGCCCCTGGTCCAGTGCGCACGTGACGTGGCGGCGCTTCGACTGCCGTGGCGGTGCGCTCGCGGTGCAGCTGCGAAGCGACAATCAGCTCTTCACTAAGCCGCAGACGCTCGTTATCGCCGGAACGACGACTGCACGCACACTGAAGATCGCGCCGGGCGCGAGTAGGTCGCTCCGCCTGTCGCTCTCGCCGAAGCACGGCACCTGCCAGGTCGACTTCTCGATCTCGCCGACGCACCGGCCCGTCGACTTCCCGAAGCTGAAGAACGGCGACGCACGGTCACTCGGCCTCCACTTCGACTCGTATCGCTACGTGCAGCCGAAGCAGTGAGAATCGTCGTCGACGTCTCGCCCCTGTCGCACCAGCGAACGGGCGTTGGCAACTACGTGCGAGGCTCGTTGCGCGGCCTCGTCGAGGCGTCGGGAGGAGAGCACCAGCTCGTTGCGTTTGCGCCCGCAAGTCGTCGCGGCCGGCGTGAAATCGACGCTGCACTCACCGGCATCGACGTCGCCGAGCGGCTGCCCGTCCTTCCCGCAGCGCATGCGTTGCGCACGCTTTGGAGCCGCGCCGGCCGGCCGCCCGCGGAGCGTGTGCTCGGCCCTTTCGACGTTCTCCACTTCAGCGACTGGATGTACCCACCGCAGCGTTCGGGTGTGCGCTCGACGATGGTGCACGACCTCGTGCCGCTGCACTTCCCCGAGTGGGTACACCAGCGCACGAGGCGCATGCACGGTGCGAAATACCGCAACGCAGCGCGCACCTGCGACGTCGTGATGGTCAACTCGCGCTTCACGCGCGATGACGTCGTCGAGACGCTCGGGATCGCCGCCGAGACGGTCCATGTCGCGCACCCCGGTGTCGACGAGGGATTCGTCGCGACCGGCGCACACGCAGATCTCGGCAGGCCGTATGCGCTGACGGTGGCGACGCTCGAGCCACGCAAGAACCTCACGACGCTGCTCGCCGCGCACCGCCGCCTCGACGGCTCGGAGCTGGCGCTCGCCGTCGCCGGTGCGGCGGGCTGGGGTGATCAGCCGTCGCTTGACGAGGTCGGCGTGCTTCGGCTCGGCTACACGCCGCACCACGATCTGCCGGATCTGTATCGCGGTGCGAGCGTCTTCGTCTACCCATCGCTCTTCGAGGGCTTCGGCATGCCCGTCGTCGAGGCGATGGCCTGCGGCGTACCCTGCGTCGTTTCGTCGCACGCGTCGCTTGACGAAGCGTGCGGCGATGCTGCGGTGCGCGCCGACCCACACGACCCGGATGCGCTCGCACGCGCGATCGAGCGAGCGCTTGCAGAGCGCGACACGCTCGTTCCGCGAGGGCTCGAGCATGCGCGCACCTTCACCTGGCTGGCCAACGGCCGAGCGCATCTGGCAGCCTGGGAGGCGGCACGATGAACGTGGCCGTCGACGTGACCGCGCTCGCACAGACGCGCGCCGGCACGGCGCGCTACCTGCAGGCTGTGCTGCCGCGCGTCGAGCGCGAGGTGCAGGTCGACCGCGTGCGTGGCTTTGCTCGAGGGCGGCCGGGGACGCTGTGGCTCGATCTGGCCTGGTATCCGCACGTCCTCCCGCGCCGCGCACGCGCTGCCGACGTTCTGCATTGCCCGACGTATCGCGGTCCCGTTCGCGCCGGCGTTCCGCTCGTCGTCACTGTCCATGACGTCGCCGTCTTCCGCTATCCGGAGGCGTTTCCGCGCTGGACGCGCGCGTACAGCCGCTTCGCCGTGCCGCGCGTCCTTCGCGCCGCCCGGCGGGTGCTCGCCGTCTCTGAGTTCACGGCCTCCGAGCTGGAGGCGGTGCTCGGGCTGCCGCGCGAGCAGATCGCCGTCACGCCGAACGCGGTCGACCCGGTGTTCACGCCGGACGGCCCCCACGAGGAGGGCGACTACGTGCTTGCCGTCGGGACGCTCGAGCCGCGCAAGAACCTGGCACGCACGATCGAGGCCGCCGCCCGGCTCGATCTCGAGCTCCGCGTCGTCGGGGCGCGCGGCTGGGGTGGAGTCGAGGCGCAGGGCGCCAACGTGCGGGCGCTCGGCGAGATCTCCGACGAGGAGCTCGCGCGGCAGTATCGCGGCGCTCTGTGTCTCGCCTATCCCTCGCTGTACGAGGGATTCGGAATCCCCGTGCTCGAGGCCATGGCGTGCGGCACGCCGGTCGTCACCTCCAGCGGAGGCGCGACGGAGGAGGTCGCCGGCGGCGCCGCTGTGCTCGTTGATCCGCGCGACGTCGACGCGATCGCGGAGGGCATCGACGCGGCGATCGGCAAGCGCGACGAGCTGCGTGTCCTCGGGCTCGAACGGGCGCGCGCCTACTCCTGGGACGAGACGGCCCGGCTCACGGTCGCTGCGTATCGAGAGGCGGCGGCATGAGCGATCCCCTGGTCGTCATCGACGCCGACGTGCTCGGGCGTCAGCGCACGGGCGACGAGACGTATGTCACCGAGCTCCTGCGCGCGCTCCCGGGGGTCGCAGATGGCCTCCGCTTCGCCGCGATCACCCGCCGGCCGGATCTCGTTCCGCCGGGCGTCGAGCCGATCGAGCTGCCGACACGGATCCAGGAGCTGCGCATGGCCGTGCGGGTGCCGCTCCTGCTGCGCCGGCTGCGGCCGGCACTCGCCCACTTCGTGCATTCACTGCCGTTGGGGGTGCCGTGCCCCGCGTTGCTGACGGTGCAGGATCTCTCGTTCGAGCGCGATTCGTCGCTCATGGGCCGACGCGAGACGGCGATCTTCCGCTTCGTCGTGCCGCGCTCGGCGCGGCGCGCAAGTCGCGTGCTCGCCATCTCACAGCGGACGAAGGACGACCTGATGGAGCTGTACGGGCTCTTGCCGGAGAAGATCGTCGTCACACCGCTCGCACCCGACAGCGCGTTCGTGCCCGGCGGAACGCGCGGCGACTATCTGCTCTTCGTAGGCGCAATCGAGGAGCGCAAGAATCCGCTGCTCGCGGCGGACGCAGCCGAAGCCGCGGGACGCCGGCTCGTCGTGGTCGGCCCTGAGCGCGATGCGCACCTGGTTGCCGAGCTCCACAAGCGCAACGCCGACGTGCGGGGGTTCGTGTCGAAGGACGAGCTCGTACGGCTGTATCAGGAGGCGGCGGCGCTCTTGTTTCCGACGCGCTACGAAGGGTTCGGCCTGCCCGTAGCCGAGGCGATGGCAGCCGGCACCCCGGTGATCGCGACGCCCGACGCCGCCGTGCGCGAGATCGGCGCCGACGCCGTCGCATATGCGCCGCCGGAGGACTTTGCAGCGATGGTCGCGCGCGTGCTCGCCGATCCCGCGCCGTGGATGCGCGCCGGGCTCGAGCGCGCAGCCCTGCTCTCGTGGGAGGAGACCGCGCGCCGCACCGTCGCCGTCTACCGTGAGGCGCTCGCATGAAGGTGTCTGCGGTCGTCATCTCGCACGGTCACGCCGACGAGCTCGCGCGCTCGCTTCCCGCACTCGCGTCGCAAGTCGACGAGCTGCTCGTGATTGCGAACATCCCCGGGAGTCTTCCGCCGGAGCTTCCGGAGGGTGCACGAGTGCTCGAGAACGAGCGGCCCCGTTCGTTCGCGGGGAATGCCAACCTGGGTGCGGAGAACACCGAGCACGAGCTCGTGCTGATCGCCAACCCGGACGCCGTTCCCGAGCCGGGAGCCGTCGACATCCTGCGCAGGTTCATGCAGGAGCATCCACGGAGCGGTGTCGCCGGCCCGAAGATGCTCTACAGCGACGGAACCTGGCAGGCGTCGAGGCGGAGCTTTCCGACGGTCGGCTCGACGCTCGTGCGGCGCACGCCGTTGCGCTTCCTGTTTCCGCCGCTGCGCTGGCAGCGCCGGCACTATCTGCTCGACGAGCGGCCCGACGATCCTGCGCCGGCCGACACCATGCTCGGCGCCTTCCTGCTGCTGCGACGCGCGATGCTCGACGAGATCGGGGGCTGGGATGCCGGCTACCGGATGTATTGCGAGGACATCGACCTCAACTACCGCGCCGCCAAAGCGGGCTGGGAGCGGTGGTACGTTCCGGCTGCCGTCGTCCACCACGAGTACGCCGCGGTGGTCGACAAGCGATTTCTGACGTGGCACACGCTCTGGCATGCGCGGGCGATGGCCCGCTTCCTGCGAAAGCACCCCGAGCGGCTGCTCGCGCTTCGATGAGCACTTGGGACAAGTACGCGCAGGGCGCGGAGGGTTGGAGCGACGCCGCGTACGCCGATGCGCGTTTGTATCTCGCGCGCCGCGCCGCACTCGTGCGCACGCTCGGCCCTGCCCTCGTACCCGGCGACGTCGTGCTCGACCTCGCCTGCGGAGACGGCGGCCTCGCCGACTTCCTGCCGGAGCAGCGCTACGTCGGCGTCGATGCGAGCGCCGAAATGGTCGCGGCCGCCGGGCTTCGCGGACGCGACGTGGTGCAGGGCGACCTCAACGACTTCGAGCCGGCTGCACCGGTACAGGCGACGACGATCTTCCGCGCCGTCTACTACGCGCGCGATCGTCGCGCGCTGCTCGCGCGGATCGCCGGCTACACCGAGAAGAAGCTGGTGTTCGACCTGAACCCGCGGCAGTACCGGCTCGACGACGTGCGCGCCGACCTGCGCGCCGCCGGCTTCGACGGGCTCGAGGTCAAGCCGTTCTTCGTCCCACAGACCGTCGCACCGGGCCCAGCCGTGGCAAGACTCCTGGCCGCGGCCGAGCGGATCGGACCGGCCGCCCGTTTGCTGTTGCGGGTCCGCTTCACGTACATGTGCTCGGCGTTCCGCTTGGACGCTGAGCGAAGAACGTGATGCTCGCTTCGGCGCCGACCGTGCGGACGTCGCCGTTTCCCGGCACGAACTTCTTGTCCACGACGACGTGCGCCGCAAAGCGGGCGCTCGGCGTGCGGATCCAGCACACCTTCGTCTGCCCGGTGTCGATCGTGAGGTCGATGGTCGTTGCAACGCGACCCAAGACGGGTTGGCTGTTGGCGTTGATCACGAGCTTGCCGACGATCAGATGGACCGGGCTCGGATCGGACGGGCCGGTCCGGTTGCGGCGCGACACGAAGACCCGCAGCCAGCCGGGCTTCCCTTGCGGGAAGCGGAAGTAGGCGGCGTCGTTGGGCCCTGTCCACCCGTCGGCATAGAGACCGGTGCACATCGAGCGCAGGCGATTCGGCTGCGCCAGCTCGAGCAGGCGCCACGTGCGGGTGGTGCCGCCGGCGGAGTAGTCGTGCTGGGCACGCTGTACGCCCACGAAGTCCACGCAAGGCCAGTCCTCGACCGCGAAGTCGTATTGCCTGCCCCAGGTGAGCGCTCCGTTCCGGGTCAGGCCGGGCCCTCCGGCCGGGCCGGGGCCGCCGACCGTGCCGTCGAGGCTGCTGACCGTCACGATCGACCGGTTCCAGAACTCGACGAGGTTCTCGGGATTCGGGTCCGTCTCGCCCTGGCCCATGTACAACACCGGGGTTCCGTGGACGACGGAGTCGACCCAGGTGAAGGGATGGCGGAGCGTGCGCGCTGCCGAGCGGCTGATCGAGATGTTGCCGGTGGCCGCTGCGATCTCGCCCGTCACCGTCCAGCCGAGAATGAGCACTGCGAGCGCGGCGGTCATCCCTGCAGCCAGACGGCGCCGCTCGCCGAGCCACGTCGGCGCGAGGAGGAGCGCGATGCCGACGACGGTAAGGCCGATGAGCAGGATGCGCGCACCTGTCGTGTCGAGAGAGAGATAGCGGTTCGCCTGCTGAAGGCCGGCGAAACCCAGCGAATCGGAGTAGAGCTGGATGCCCATTTCGTAGGGCGAGCCGACGGCGTGATAGAGGGCGTAGCCGACCAGATAGAACGCATACGCGGCCGCGGCCGCGAAAGCCCAGGCGTTGACGCGGCGACGTTCCAGGACCAGTGCCGTGCCGACGAAGAGGAGCGGCGCGATGTAGATCAAGTTCCGTTCCTCGACCCGGGTCGCGAACTGCGTCGAGAGATAGGCCGACTTCAGCGCCGTGTACAGGCCGAATCCGATCAGGCCGGCAACGGTCACGGATCGGACCATGCGGAGCTCGCGGGTTGGCTGCTCGCCCGGGGCCCGGAACAAGGCGGCCAAGCCTGCGACGAGCGGGATCACGCCGATGCCGATCGCAAGAGCTCCCGCAGCCCAGTCGCCCATCACGAGCGAACGATGCTTGTAGTACGTGGTGACGCCGAACCACTCCTGCGACTGGTGGCTGAGCGCGCCGCTGATCACGAAGATCGCGCCGAAGGCCAAGAGGATCACGCCGGCCCAGTCTCCGATCGACCAGGCGGCTCGCCGCTGCTTCGCCGCCGCTGTAGACCAGAGCGCAAAGAGGAAGGCAAGCGCGAGGACGATGGGGAGGACGACGAGCTCACCGCGAACGGCCGGCCCGATCAGCGCCGAGAGGACGGCAGCTGCCATCCAGGCATGTGAGCGTCGCGAGCGGCGGCGTTCAACGAGGGCTTTCGCGATCAGGAACATCGACCAGGCCGCATACGGATAGGCGAGCGTTTCTTCGACGATCCACGACGAGTAGGCGAGCGAGGGGATTGCGCCTGCGCCCGCCGCGGCGAAGAGCGCAGCGCGACGGCCGACGATCAGTCGCGCGAGGAGATAGGTCGGGAATACGACGGACGTCATCACGAACACGTCGAGGTATCTGATCCCGGAGTACGCCTTGGCGACGTCGCTGATCAGCCAGACGGGAGCCGTGAGGTACGTGTAGAGCGAGTCGGACCCGTGAGCCACGCCACGTCGTGCCGCGTGACCGGTGGCTGCGATCGAGCGCGAGAGCTGCGTCAGCTCGAGCTCGTCCCCGAAGAGCCACGGCGTGACGCGCTTCCAGGCCTCGACGAGATAGAGCATGCAAAGCCAGACATAGACCGTTGTAAGCGGGACGGCCGCCAGGAACCGGTCGGCGTGCGTCCGTCGACGCGCGACCTGCGGCGCGTCGGGCGGTGCGGTCGTAGTGCTCACTCGACCGCTGCGCCGAGAGCCACGGAAGGATCGAGATCGATCTGGCGGCGAACGAACCTGCACACGATCTCCGCGCGGTTGCAGGCCTCCATGATCGCGTCGATCCGCTCGCGCGGAGCGTCCGGAATCGTGACCAGAACAGTGTTCGGCTGGAACCGTCCGAGTGCCCACCCGATCTCGTCGAGGGTTCCCACGACCGGCACGCCTTGGATCCGCCGCCGACGAAGGTTCGGGTCGTCGTCGACGAACGCGACGACGCGCTCGCCCGGCGTCTCGCGCAACTCTCGCAGCACGCTCCGGCCGCTGCGACCCGCGCCGACGATCAGCGCGCGGCGCTGATTCCGGCGTCCGACGAAAGAGCCGATGCCGCGTCCGACAGCCCGCTCCGAGAAGCGCGCCCCTCCGACGAGAGCGGTGCAAAGCAGGAGGTCGATCAGGAAGATGCCCCGCGGGAAGCCGTTCCACGGAATCGTCGCCCAGATGAAGAAGAACACGGCCGCCTCCGAGACGAGCACCGCGGCGAACACACTCGCCGCGTCGCGCGCTCCGGCGTACCGCCACACGCCGCGGTAGAGGCCGAAGATGATGAACGCGACGTACCGCGCGACGAGCAGCGCCGGCAGCGCGAGATGCACGACGTGACGGTCCCAGATCGACCCTGCATTCTGGAGCCTGATTGCATATGCCGTGACGAACGACGCGCTGATCAGGGCGAAGTCGACAACGACCTCGACGAGCCTCCGCCGGTGTACGAGCAGCGAGCGAATGAACGTCGGTGCTTCCGCGGACGGTGCACGGTTCACGTCGGCGAGAAAGCTGCCGAACTGCACGAGGACGGCGAACGTGACCAGAACTCCGGCGAGCGTCACGCGCGTGTCGTCGAGGACCTTGTAGGCGAGGCTCGTCAGACCGAGCGCGGCTGAGACGACGCAGAGGAAGACGACAGCCCGCTTGTCCGAGAGCCCCTGGTAGACGAGCCGGTGCGACGTGTGGTCGCGCCCTCCCTTCGTCACCGGCCGTCCCTCGAGCAGGCGGACGACCGTGACGAGCGTCGTATCGAGGATCGGCACCGCCAGGACGAGCAGCGGCAGCAGCAGTGTGGCGACCGTCGATCCGGCCACGGTCCAGCTCGAAGCCAGGCCGAGGGCCGCGACTGCGAACCCCAGTAGCTGGCTGCCGCTGTCGCCCATGAAGACGGCGGCGCGACGGCCGAGCCGCAAGTTGTACGGCAGGAACCCGAGGCACGCGAAGAGCAGGCCGAGCGAGAGGGTTGCCACCAGGTTGCTCGGGTGGACGGTGAACGCGTCGATCGCGAAGAACCCGCACGCGATCGCGGCCAGCGTTGCGGCCAGGCCGTCCATATTGTCGAGCAGGTTGAACGCGTTTGTCATACCCACGATCCAAAGGACGCCGATCGCCGTCGCGACGATCCCGTTCGAGACGATCTCGACGCGGACGCCCGAGACGAGCACGATTGCCGCGGCTGCGATCTGTGCCAAGACCTTCGCGATGGGCGAGAGACCGAAGATGTCGTCGACGAGCCCGGCGGTGTAGATGAGCGCGCAACCGGCGAGGATGCCGCCGAGCTCACGGCTCGCGGGGATCTCCCCGGCGGCAAGAGCAATACCCGCCGCGGCGATGAGACCGGCGAGGAAGCCGCTGCCGCCGAGCAGGGGCGTCGAGGTCGTATGCCAGCGGTCGGCCCGTGGGGCCGCAACGACGTGCCGAGCGGCCGGAGTATGCAGCAGCGCCCAGATCGTCAGCACGCTGGCAGGAAGGGCAGCAAATGCGGCCGCGGCGACCGTCACGGCGCAGCACGCCTCCGCCGCGGGTCTCGTGCGGCTGGTAGCACGCGGTCCAGCGTAACCAACCGCTGTAAGCGGTGTGTTTGGGGGCGACCCGCCGGCCCTCCCTCCACGGTAGGTTGCCTCCGACGTGAAGACGCCGCTGCTCGAGCTCATCCGCTGTCCGTTCTGCCGCGCCCAGCTCGCCGAGGCGGGCGAAGCACTCCAGTGCAGCGGTTGCGGCCGCACGTTCGCGATGACGGAGGATGGGATCCCGCTGATGCTCCACGAGGGCTTGCCGGGTGCGCGGGAGAAGCTGCGCGAGGCGGAGGGCTGGCTCGAGAAGGCGCAGGCCGAAGGGTGGTACGAGCCCGACGACGCCGTCGACGCAGTCCTGCCGTTCGTGAACCGCGAGCTCGGCTGGAACGATCCGAACTGGCTGGCGAACGGCCATTCGTTCCAGGTTCTGCTCGACCGCTATATCGCAGGCGCCCGAGGTCTCCGCATTCTCGAGGTCGGTGCGGCGAAGGCTTGGGGGTCGCGGTTCTGGCTCGAGCGCGACTCGGAGTACGTGGCGACCGACATCCTCGTCGACCCGAAGATCGGCCTCGGACGCGGCGCGTTCTACGGCGACTTCTCACGGGTACAGGCAGACGGCGAGCACCTGCCGTTCGCGGATGCGAGCTTCGACGTCACCTATTGCGTCGCGACGCTCCATCACGCCCTCGACCTGACGCGCATGGTGAAGGAGATGGCGCGGGTGACCCGTCCCGGCGGGATCGTGGCCGGGTTGAACGAGGGGATCCGCGGCGTGCTTCGCAGCTCCGAGAATCCCGAGCAGGCGGGCGAAAAGGAGCTCGGGATCAACGAGCACGTCCACACCGTGTGGGCGTACGCGGCCGCCTTCACGCGGGCCGGGCTCGTCATCCGGCGGCTCGAGCGGTCGGACGGCTGGCCACCGGTGCCCTTCGGGTACTTCCTGTCGCGCGTGCCGAAGGTCGGCATGACTCTCGGCACGCTCGCGCATCTCTCGGCAGCGCGGTATGCGGGCACGTCGATCTACGCACGCAAGCGCGGCGCATGAGCGCACTCGCCGTGTACGGGGACGTCGTGCGTTATCGCGATCTGTTCGCGAATCTCTTCCGGCGCGACCTGCACGCGAAATACCGCGGCTCCGCGCTCGGCGTGCTCTGGACGGTTGCGAACCCCGTGATGCTGATGGCGGTGTACCTGCTCGTCTTCGGCGTCGTCTGGAAGTCGCCGTTCTCGAACGGTGGTCACTATTGGCTGTTCCTGCTCGGCGGGCTCGCGCCCTGGACCTTCTTCGGGGCGGCACTGCAGTCGTCGACTCGGTCGATGCTGGACAACGCGAATCTCATCCGCAAGACGCGATTCCCGCGACAGCTCGTGCCGCTCTCGGTGGTCGCCGCCCATCTCGTCAGCTTCGGCGTGATGATCGTCTTGCTGCTCGTCGTGGACTTCGTCGTGTTGCCGCGTGCGCGTGCCACGGAGTTGCTCGCAGTTCCGATCGCGGCGGTGTTCGTTGCGTTCGTCGCGGGGCTCGCGCTCATGGCGGCATCGCTCAACGTTCTCTTCCGCGACGTGGAGTTCATCGTCGCGTCCCTGCTCGTGCCGTGGTTCTTCCTCACGCCGATCATCTATCCGCTGAGCGGCGTGCCCGGTGCCGAGCACCACCCGCACGCCATCCAGGCGATCCACTGGTTGAACCCGCTCTCGCCGGCCGTGGAAGCCATTCGGGCTCCGCTCTTCCTCGGCCGGCTGCCCTTCTGGGGCGACGCCCTCTATCTCGTCGTCGCCACCGTGCTCGCGCTCGCGCTCGGCGCGTTCGTCTTCAGCCGCGTCGACGATCAGATCGCGATCGAAGTCTGATCACGAGCCTGCCGTCGAACATCGACGGCTCGTCGCCCTCCGGCCGGTAGGCAGGCAAGCCGGCGACCGTGCAGTTCGGCTCGAGCGGCGGCAAGAGCGACGGACACACGAGCGGATGCGCGAAGCGCGGATGACGGCCGCCGCCCGCCTCGTACGGTGCGAGCTCGGGATCGCTCCGGCGCAAGAGGCCGCGCTCGACCTCGATCGCGCCGCCGACCGCGGCATACCCCTCCTCGTGCAGCGCACGAACGCGTTCGTCCCAGTCGTCTGCGCGCTCGGCGCCGTCTCCGAGGAATGCGCGGGCGCCGCTCGCGTCGCGTGGCAGCACGTCGGCGTCCTCCTCGTACGGTGGGTTGCCGATCTCCGCGAGCCAGAAGCGGCGCTCTTCGACGAGGTCGACGGCGAGCCGGTAGCGGCCCGGCGGAATCGGGCCGCGCAGGGAGAGCCGCTGCCGCAGCGTCTCGCCCGGGGCGACGGCGCGCTCGAGCGGCGTCCGCGGGCTGTCCCACACGATCGGGTTTCCCCGCTCGTCGAGCCAGTGGTAGGCGAGAAACAGCCCGTCGTCGGCACCCCGCGTGCGCCAGGTCGCGGAGCCCGCGTTCTCGACCTCGATCGTCGCCTGCTGCAGCGCGCCCGCCTCGACGGGGGCGCGCTCCAGCGTCCGCCAGCGCGCGACGAGAGGGCCTGAGGCAGTCATGCCGGGGCTAGTCTAGGCAGGTGACTCGGCCTCTCCTCGTTCGGGCGGCGCTGCGCGAACCGGTCGAGCGCACGCCGGTGTGGTTCATGCGCCAGGCCGGCCGCTCGCTGCCGGAGTATCGGGCGATCCGCGAGCGGTACGGGTTCTTCGACGTCGCGGGCACGCCCGAGCTCTGCGCGGAGGTGACGCTGCAGCCCGTGCGCCGGCACGGCGTCGATGCGGCTGTGATGTTCGCCGACATCATGTCGCCGGTGCTCGGCATGGGCGTCGCGCTCGAGCTCGTCGAAGGTGTCGGCCCGGTGATCGAGCATCCGGTCGCGACGCTCGCCGACGTCGAGCGTCTGCGCGTCGGCGAGGCGGAGGAGTGGGCGGGGCCGATTCTCGAGGCGGTGCGCATCGTCCGCCGCGAGCTCGACGCGGAGAAAGCGGTGATCGGCTTCTGCGGCGGCCCCTTCACGGTGGCCGGCTACCTCGTCGAGGGCAAGCCGAGCCGGGACTTCACCCGGACGAAGGCGCTGATGTATCGCGAGCCCGCCGTGTGGCATGCGTTGATGGACCGGCTCGCCGAACAGTCGGCGCGGTACGTCGCCGCGAAGGTGCACGCGGGCGCGGACGTCATCCAGCTCTTCGACTCCTGGGTCGGCGCGTTGTCTCCCGCCGACTACGAGGAGTTCGTCGAGCCGTACTCGACGCGCATCCTCGCGGCCGTCGACGCGCCCACGATCCACTTCGGAACCGGCGTGACCGAGGAAGTCCTGCGACGGATGATGCGGGCAGGCGGCGACGTGATCGGGATCGACTGGCGGCTCCCGATCGAGGCCGTCCCCACGGAGCGGACCCTCCAGGGAAACCTCGATCCTTCTGTGCTGCTCGGCCCGTGGGCGAGAGTCGAAGCCGAGGCAACGCGCATCCTCGCGCGCGCGGCGGCGCGCGGCAGCCACATCTTCAACCTCGGCCACGGCGTCTTACCCGGCACCGATCCTGAGGTTCTGACCCGCCTCGCGGCGCTCGTGCAAGGGCACACGGTCGAGGCTCGCGTCTGAGCTAGCGTGATCGCGTGAGCGAAGCCGTGATCCTGATGGCGTACGGCTCGCCCGAGCGGCTGGCCGACGTCCCGGCGTACTACGCCGACATCCGCGGCGGTCGTCCGATCGCGCCCGAGAACCTCGCCGACCTCGTCGAGCGCTACCGCACGCTCGGCATCGAGGACTCGTCCCCGCTGAACGCGATCACTGAGCAGATGCGCGCGGCGCTCGAGGCGGAGCTCGGCCTGCCGGTGTACACCGGCATGAAGCACTGGCAACCGCGGATAGCCGACGCGGCGGAATCGGCGGTCGCAGGCGGTGCCGACCGCGTAGTGGGCCTCGTGCTCGCACCGCACTACTCCGCGCTCTCGATCAAGGCCTACCGAGACCAGCTCGAGCAAGCGCTCGCAGGTCGTGCAGAGCTCTCGTTCGTCGACTCCTGGCACGACGAGCCAGGCTTCATCGCGTTGCTCGCCGACCGCGTGCGCGGCACGCAGTCACACGTCGTCTTCACGGCGCACTCACTGCCGGAGCGGATCCTCGCCATGGGCGATCCATACCAAGCCCAGCTGCTCGAGACCGCTCGCCTCGTCGCCGAGGCCTCAGGCCTCGGCGAGCAGTGGAGCTTCTCCTTCCAGAGCGAGTCCCCGACCGGTGAGCCCTGGCTCGGGCCCGACATCCTCGATCACCTCGCCGCGCTACGCCGGGACGGCGTCGAGGATGTGCTGATCTGCCCGGTGGGCTTCGTCTCGGATCATCTCGAGATCCGCTGGGACCTCGACGTCGAGGCGCAGGAGCGGGCGGCGGAGCTCGGCCTGCGGGTCGATCGCATCGAGATGCCCAATGCCGATCCGGCGTTCGTACGGACGCTCGCCGGCATCGCTCGGCGCGCGCTGGGAGTACCGTCACGAGCATGAGGCCCGGAGAGATCGTCGTCGAGCACGCCGCGCGGAGCTTTCACGTGTATCCGCGCGAGAACCGTGCGCTCAAGGATCTGATCGTCGCGCGCGGCCGCGTGCGCGGCTCGGACGTCGTCGCGCTACGCGACGTGTCGTTCACCGTTGAGCCGGGAAGCGCCGTCGGTCTCGTCGGTCGGAACGGCTCCGGCAAGACGACGCTGCTGCGCCTGCTCTCGGGAATCATCAAGCCAACGTCTGGCCGAGTCGCGGTCGGCGGGCGCATCGGCTCGCTGCTCGAGCTCGGCGCGGGGTTCCATCCCGACTTGACGGGGCGCGAGAACGTCTACCTCAACGGCTCGATCCACGGGCTCGGCCGGGCGGCGATCCGCGAGAAGCTCGACGAGATCGTCACGTTCGCCGGGCTGGAGGACTTCATCGACCTGCCCGTGCGCACGTACTCGTCGGGTATGTATATGCGGCTCGGCTTTGCGATCGCGGCGCACATCGAAGCCGACGTGCTGCTGCTCGACGAGGTGTTCGCCGTCGGTGACGAGGCGTTCCAGCGCAAGTGCTTCGGCAAGATCTTCGAGTTCAAGCAGCGTGGCGGGACGATCGTGTTCGTCTCGCACGATGCTGCTGCGGTCGAGCGGCTTTGCGATCGCGCCGTGCTGCTGAAGGACGGCCTCGTCGCGTTCAGTGGGCCGTCGCACGAGGCGATCGTCGAGTATCGCCGCCTGCTCGCGGGCGAGCGCGAGCCTGACGAGCGCGCCGCCGGCCTGAAGGAGTGGGGCGGGGACATCGCACGCGTCGAGCGGGTTCGGTTGCTCGGCTCTGACGGCAGCGAGCGCATGCAGCTGCTCTCCGGGGAGCCGTTCGCGATCGCCGTCGACGTCGTTGCCGAGCGCTCGATCGCGGCGCCGCGTCTCGTGTGGGAGCTGCGCGACGATGCGGCCGGTCTCGCCGCCTCCGGTGAGGTCTCGACCGCGGGGCTCGGGTGGGGAACTGACACCCGTACGCTGCCTTTGCGTTTCGACGTCGACCGTCCGCCGTTTTCCGACGGAAGGCTGCACCTCCGCGCCGATCTCACCGACGACGACGGCCAGACGGTGTACCACTCGTTCGACGACGCGCGTGTCTTCGTGGTCTACCCGTCTGACGAGAATCGCGGCCTCGTGCGCCTCGATGGGCGCTGGTCGCGGGAGGACTCGCCGCTCGCCGCAGAACTGGAGAGAGCATGAGCTCGCGCACCTGCCCCGACTGGCCCGACCTGATGGAGCTCGCTCCCGAGCTCCAGTTCAAGCACTACACCGTCGCCGAGGCCCAGCTTCCGGCGGATGCGCTGATGCTCGTCAAGGACACCTCGCTCGCCGACGTCGCGATCTGCGCCGACCTGGACAAGAACGTCTTCTACGCGGCGCACACGGACGCACGCGTCGCCGAGGCGCTCCGTCAGAGCCACTGGTACGAGCTCCGCGAGTGGATCAGCGCCGGCCGCCCCGGCCAGGGCGCCTACTAGCCCTCTAGATCACGGGCGTGAGCAGCGGCTCACCGCGCTCGGCGGCGAGCAGGTTGTCGACCACGACCCGCGTCATCGCCGCACGCGTCTCGACCGTT
>Ga0209638_1000653_pt1 | contig 22718 bp, 19 predicted proteins | sample BarGraNGADG00211_FD_184490 | JGI IMG/M metagenome (GOLD analysis project Ga0209638, IMG submission 184490) | Arctic peat soil microbial communities from Barrow, Alaska - Barrow Graham LP Ref core NGADG0002-211 (SPAdes) (version 2) | ecosystem: Environmental > Terrestrial > Soil > Wetlands > Peat...
GTATTGCTGGCCCACGGTAAATCGGTCCAGGCCATCCGGGCAAATACAAAACTCCCGGCCCAGGTTGGGATCGCCCCGATTGGCGGGGTGCGCATTCCGGCCAGTGACTCACCTCAGGATGTTGAGCTGGCCCGCCTGAAAATGTTTGCATGCGGCGACCAGCCCTACTGGTCCATTTCATGGTATTCGGATCCTATTTTTTTCAAACAGTATCCGGCGGATGGTGTAAAAGCATGTGAGGGCGACATGCCTGCCATTGGACCCAATGATATGGATATTATCGGGCAGCCGCTCGATTTTTATGGGGTCAATATTTATGGCGGGCGCCCGGTTACTTCCAAGAATGAATACGTACATTCCACTGATTTTCCAGATGGATACCCAATTACGGCTTACAACTGGCCCGTTGTTCCGTCAGCCCTGTATTGGGGACCAAAATTTACATGGGAGCGTTACCACTGCCCAATCTATATTACAGAGAACGGCCTGGGCAGCATGGATTGGGTCACCCAGGACGGACGGGTGTATGACTTGCAGCGGATTGATTTCCTGGGGCGCTACCTTGCCCAACTCCAAAAGGCCTGCGAAGAGAAGGTGGATGTGCGCGGGTATTTCCAATGGTCTCTGATGGATAATTTTGAGTGGGGAGTTGGGTTTCAGCAGCGTTTTGGGCTTGTTTACGTTGATTTTCAAACCCAAAAAAGAACATTGAAAGAAAGCGCAAAATACTACCGAAAAATCATCGAGGCTAATGCTGTTCTTTCGCCGTCGGACGGAGAAAGCCTTTTAGAGATGGTTGCCGAATTGTAAAAAAAGGCAGCAAAGCATTGAGGATATAATTGAGCGCAGCAGATAAATACCGGAAAGCAAACCTGTCCGGGATACATCAATCCTTGAAGGATAATTTATGGCAGCAATCACATTAATCGGGGCCGGAAGTACGGTCTTTGCGAAAAACTTATTGGGGGATATTCTCAGTTTTCCGGAACTGGCCGGGTCGGATATCCGCCTGATGGATATTGATTCGGAACGGCTGCACACCTCAGAACTTATGGCATATAAAGTAGCGGAAGCCTTAGGCGCCCATCCCAAGATAAAAGCCACTTCAAACCGGCGTGAAGCGTTGGATGGTGCAGATTATGCTATCAATATGATCCAGGTAGCCGGCTACAAACCAGGAACGGTGGTTGATTTTGAATTACCCAAGAAATACGGCCTCCGGCAAACGATAGCCGATACGCTTGGGATTGGCGGAATTATGCGCGGTCTGCGCACGATTCCGGTGCTTTTGGATATTTGCAAGGATATGGAAGAAGTCTGCCCGGACGTGCAGTTCTTGAACTACTCCAACCCGATGGCGATCCTGTGCTGGGCAATTGCCCGAGCCAGCAAAATCCATACAGTTGGTCTTTGTCACAGCGTACAGGGAACGGCCGAACAGCTTGCGGATGATATTGGCGTGCCGTTTCATGAGATCAATTACCTCTGCGCAGGTATTAACCACATGGCTTTTTACCTCAAATTTGAACAGCATGGAGAGGATCTCTACCCGCTGATCCAAAAGGTCATTGACGAAGGTAGAATCCCTGATTGGAATCGAGTCCGTTATGAAATGTTTTCCCGGCTGGGTTATTTCGTAACCGAATCGAGCGAGCATTTTTCGGAATATACGCCTTATTTCATTCGCCGCGACCGGCCCGACCTGGTTGAACGCTTTAACGTCCCGCTGGATGAGTATATCCGGCGTTGCGAAAAACAGATTGCTGAATGGGAATTAATGCGGGTCCAATTTGAGAATAATGAGCCACTGACTATAAACCGAAGCCGAGAATATGGATCGCGCATTATTTACAGCATGGAAACGGGCGAGCCGTGTGTGATTTATGGCAATGTTCTCAACCGCGGGTATATTGAAAACCTGCCCCAAGACTGCATTGTTGAAGTACCCTGCCTGGTAGATAAAATTGGGGTGCAGCCAACCCGGGTTGGAAGAATTCCACCCCACCTGGCAGCGCTGATGCAGACCAATATCAATGTCCAATCCCTGACTGTAGAGGCGGCATTGACAGGAAAACGACAACACATTTATCATGCCGCCATGCTTGATCCGCACACGGCTTCCGAGCTGACGTTGGATGATATCTGGTCGATGGTGGATGACCTGATTGAGGCGCATGGAGATTGGCTGCCGAAATATCATTGAGAGGAATGAGCCATGAAACTAGCAACGATTGAAAAAAATGGTCTGAAAAGCACCGGAATTATTGAAGGCGATTTGGTGTATTTGGTGAGTGGACCGGGGATTCCGGCGACAATGCTGGAACTCATCCGCGGCGGCAAAGAAGCGTTGGGACAAGTTGCAGAAAAACACGCTAAACAGGAATTCAAGTCATTTCTTCTGGCTGAAATGCACATCCGGGCCCCAATTGATAACCCGCAAAAAATTATGGCAATCGGGCATAATTACATGGATCATATTCGGGAGCAAAATGCGCCAGTCCCGACGCACCCGCTATTATTTGCCAAATTTCCATCCTCCATCATAGGCCCGGGTGAGACGATTACTTGGGATGAGAATCTTACGAAGCAAGTCGATATAGAAGCCGAGCTTGGGGTGGTGATTGGGCGAAAAGCTCGCCGAATCAGTGTAGATGAGGCACTTGACTACGTGTTTGGATATACCGTCCTGAATGATGTTTCAGCCCGTGATCTGCAATACGGAGATAAACAGTGGGTGCGGGGGAAGAGCCTGGATACTTTTTGCCCGATTGGTCCTGTAATTGTAACTTCAGATGAAATTCCGAATCCGCAGAACCTCCATTTAAACTCGCAAATCAATGACTTTGTTTTGCAAGATTCAAATACGAAAGAAATGATTTTTACAGTCGCATTCCTGATATCCTACCTGTCACAAGCTTTTACTCTGGAACCAGGTGACCTGATTGCCTCCGGCACACCCAACGGGGTTGGAATGTACCGCAACCCTCAAATCTTCCTGAAAGATGGCGACATTATTACCGTTGAGGTGGAGAAGATTGGAAAAATTATTAACCCAGCCAAAATAATGGGCTAATTCCTAAACATGCGAGCTTTGAGTTTCGGCGTGCTGGCACAAGAAGCTATCCTGGGATCCTGGCCTGCATCTGTAATCGGTGTGACCTCTGGCGGGGTGTTTATCATTTCGAAGAACCAACGGGTCCTTTTTCTCACCTATAGCCCATTTCACAGCCCCAGCACCATAAACCTTGAACACAATCTGGTGGATTTGCGCCAGAATGAGAACGGGGCAAAAGTAAGCCTGACAAGAGATCAAATTCGTTTTCCGGATACCGGGCTGGCGGTAGATCTTGAAGGGGCGCTGGTTTGGATGGCGGAACCGCCGGGCAGTCTTTCGGAAACCCAACATTCAGGGATATCGGAGCGCCTGAGGCGCACCGTGCGGAATGCAGCGGAGCAAAAAGGCGCTCAGGGGTTGGCTCCCGTACTAGGCTGGCTGGTTGGCCAAGGGGAAGCTGAAATGACAGGCGATATGACAGAGAAGGTGTTCGCCGGGCTTATCGATATGCGCATAGCCATTAATTCATGGAATCTGGCCGGGTTTTTCAAGGCTGCCGGCCAAATCATTGGGCATGGTCGTGGATTGACGCCGGCGGCTGATGATTGCATCGCCGGCGTTATCTTAACTCTGAACAGATGGGGAGCCCAAATGAAATATTATTTTGACCCTCACGTGTTAAATGCCGGTATATTAGAGCTGGCACGTGCTAAAACGACTTCATTGAGCGTCACCATCATTGAAGCTGCAGTGATGGGCCAAGGCGATGAGCGCATCTTGCGGGTCCTGGATGGGATCATGGATGGAAATTATAACGAAAGTGTTGCTATCCAGAACCTGGTGCGGATGGGCCATTCATCCGGGGTGGATACATTAGCGGGAATTACACTTGTTCTTACAGCCGGGCAATTACCCTAATTTTGGCCAGTGATTATCCGGCTCTCCGATGGGCGCTTTCAAGCCGGAAGCCGGACTAGCAGTGACAGCCGTACTGTGATAGGTTGGTTCGATTCTAGATGGAGTTTCGTCCTCATCGTTGTTAGGGCGCGAGACAATATTCCGGGGGCCCAACACGGAGGGCCGTGCAGCAATAGAAGCTGGCTGGTTCAAAGGCTGCCGGGCAGCAGGATAGACTGTGGATTGGCTGCGGCGCGGTAAGCTGTAGCGGTCATGGTTCAAATAGCGGTCGATGGATACCGAGATAGAACCGATGATCAGAATGCGAATGACCCATACCATGATTGCCACAAAAACGGGCACAACTTGGTTAATGATAGAGGCGGGAATGATCGAAGTACTTTGCATCGAATGGTTCACAACGGCCATGGACACACCCCACCAGGTAAGGATAGCATTCATGGTTGCAGCCAGCAGCCAGGCGCCAAAAAGGTACCAGGCTTCGCTGGGCTCGGTATGATCCTGATCGGGTGTGAACAAGCGGGCAATCCCGGCAAAATCGATTCCACAAAATGCGATTGACAGAATTGTGGCCCAGGGAACGCCCACAGATGATAGCGATCCAAGTAGATCGCTCAAGGCATATTGGGTAGTGCTGTAATTGAACGTCTCGAAGGCCGCCAGGGCAACCAGCATAATTGCTCCCAGAACCATGCCCGGTCGGATCCGTACGTTTTTTAGAAAAGGTGAGCGGAGTGACATAACATTTACCTCCTGATAGAACTTATGTTCCTATTATAGAACAAGATTTCTATTTTGTCAAGTGTGAATTTTCATAAAAAAAACGGTCGGAATTTATCCGACCGTTTTTTTTCTTACCAGAATTCGCTTAGACTAAAATCTCATCCGGAGCGCGCAGCTCTTCATTGGCTTTGCGGACTGAATCGGGAACGTCGAAGTTCAATTCAGCACCGACCATCTGGCGAACGTAGTCCTTGATCAACTGGTCCCAATACTTCTTGGTTACGTAATAGACCTTGGCGCCGCCTAATTCATGCTGAACATCGGGCCATGGGTAGCTGGGCTGTGCCATACCTAAACCCCAGCGCATCCAGCCGTTGTAGCTTTCATAGGTGGCCCACCATTCTTTGTTTCCGAGGATTTCGAAGCCGTAGTAAGCCTTGGCATAGTACATAGCGGCGCCGATGCGCCCACCGCGAACTAATGCCATGGTATGCAGGCTGATGTTAATATCCTCGTTCATAAGGCGGCCATTGGCAAAACCCGCCCATAAGCCATCAATCAGGCCTACCAGCGTGTAGGGATCCTTTAACCGCTTGCGGTACCACCCCAAAACCTCTGAGTAAACCCGGGCGCCCACGATATCATAGAAGTCGTGGTCGACTTCGAGGAAACCCTTCAGATATGCCAGCATCTTGGGAACTTCATCTAAGCGGGCTTCACGAATAAAGAGAGTCCGGCCATCTTTAAGAGGAATCATTGCGCCAGGAAACGGCTTTAATTTTAATGCCGGCCCTTGCAGGACGGCCTCAACCTCGCGAGCATCGATATTTAAGACTTCCTGCGAGACCTTGGTTGGAAGATCAAACTTCATTTGATAGTCTCCTTTCACGAACTATAAATTGATTTTATTAATCCGGCATGCGGATTGTTAAATCCGTTTGCCAGGCGGTCACGCCATATTGGCTTGCGAAATTTTATTCAAGCTCTCAACATGCTTGGGTTCATAAGCATCGCCGAATTTGGATTTGGGGAGTGATTCTTTCTTCTTCATCAGTTCTTCGTATTCATCATCTTCCACAAAAGCCACAGCACGGCCAATGCAGGATTCGCCGCCCACAAAGCGCCAGGGGAAGAAGCCAACTTTCACCCGGCGGTTGAGCAGCAGGTCAATCTCGCCGCCAAAGCATTCGGCGTGGATGATTGAGAACGGGAACATTTCGATGTGCATGAGCTGATACTTGTCATCGCTGAAGAATTCGGCCAGGGGCATGCCATATTTCTTTTTGAAGACTTTGTCGGCCTGTTTGGCCTGGCGCGGCATCCAATCGCGGATGATGGTATTCATGGGATGGTCGGCAGAACCGCAGTCGACGGCAATCCAGCGCAGTTTCTTAGCTTTGGCCCATTCGGCAAATTCGCGATCGGGGCCGGGATGCTTGACCATGTAGCGAATCTCATCCGCAGTCGGCATGTCCCAACCGAAATGATGGTAGCCGGTGTGAATGACGAGGATATCACCTTCTTTTACTTCCACCCGATCTTCCACCATTTTGCTGGTATAGACATCATAATCTCCGCAAATATCACTCAAGTCGACAATCGCGGCATCATGAACCAGGTAATCCATAGTCAGATCGGCAATATCTTTGCCGGCGGTATAGAAATGAATTTCACCATCCAGGTGAGTTCCCAGGTGGTTCGAGTGGGTGATTACCTGGCCATTTGCGCCATTCGGAGCGAGTCGTTTGAAGTACTTAATCTGCAGCGGCTCATAGGTAGGCCAGGGAGGGGTAGCAACTCCCAATGGAATGGTTAGATCGATGAGCTTCATGTGTTCCTCCTGTCAGGATTTGAAAAATTCTGTGTCCAGCAGGCTGACTGCTGGACACAGTTAGTGGACTTAATTAAACGATCCCTTTTTCAAGCATGGCCAGGTATATTTTCTCGGCCGAAAGGGGCAGATGATTAAAACGGATGCCAAGGGCATCTGCAATTGCATTAGCCATCGCGGGTGCAGTTTGGACCATGACATGTTCGCCAACACCGCGCGCGCCGTATGGGCCATCTTCAACAGCAGATTCGACGATTTCACCCTGTATCTTGCGGGGGGCATCCATCGAAGTGGCGATCTTATAATCAACCAGGCTGTGGTTGAGCATTTTGCCCTTCTCATCATAGATGTAGCCCTCAAAAGCTGAGCTCATGCCGTGGACGGCGCCGCCTTCGATTTGGGTGAGAACGAGGTCAGGGTTGATGGCTTTACCAACATCATAAGCACTAACGATTTTCAGCACTTCAACAATGCCGGTTTCGGTATCGACCTCAAGATCAACGGCCTGAGCACCGACCGTATAATGCACGACGGCACGGGTACCCTGACCGGTGTCCGGATCCAGGTTGGTGACGTAGGTCGGCATGAATTTGCCGCTGCCTACAATTGGCCCACCCTGCCATCCTTCATAGTTTTCGTTTGGTAGGCCATAAACGACCATTTTCTTCAGCGGCTGTTCGCGCTCTGATTTGTAGGACACCACCACCCCGTTTTTAATATCAAGGTCTTTGATGTCTTCTTTCCAGTATTTGGCAACGGTATCCAGGATTTTGAATCGGGCATCTTCGGCGGCGGCTTTCACTGCATTGCCCATCGACCACGTGAGACGAGAGGCAACCGTCTGCCATTCATATGGGCTGTAACGAGTATCGATCGGGTTGACGGTCATGCGGATCGATTCGTATGGAATACCGAGGGTTTCAGCAGCAATCTGGGCCATGACGGTGAACGTGCCCTGACCAAGTTCCTGTCCGCCGACGAAGACGTTAGCGGTGGCATCTTCATTGAAGCGAATGATGGCAGAGCTTCCGGGGTTGGGGGGCATGGCGGGGGCTTTCCACATGATGGCAATACCTTTGCCGCGCAGTTTATTTGGCCCGGTGGGAGCCTCTTTCTTGCCCCAGCCGATACCTTTAGCAGCCAGATCGATGCATTTGATGAGGTCGATGGCGGGCATTTTCATGCCGGTCACAATAGTATCGCCGGTGCGGACGCAGTTGCGTTTGCGGAATTCGACCCGGTCCATGCCGATCTGATCGGCAAGGCGGTCCATGATCTGCTCAAGGCCCCAGTGGATTTCGGGCATACCGAAACCACGCATGGCAGAGCCGATTTGGGTATTGGTATAAACGCAGCGGGAATCGCCCTTTACGTTCGGGCAGTCATAAGGCCCGGTGCAGGAGTAACCGGCAGCACGAGCGATATTGGTGCCGTACTCATTCGAAGAACCGCCGCCAAAATAATATTCAACCTGCATAGCGGTCAAGTTGCCTTCGCCATCGACCCCGATTTTATACTTTCCAACCAGGCTTTGGCGGACATTGGTGCTGAGGAACTCTTCTTCGCGGGTCATGCGAACCTTAACCGGGGTACCTTTGACGGCGCGTGCCATAACGACCACGTTGGCTTCAATTGATATTCCGGCTTTACCGCCAAAACCACCCCCGACATAAGGGGCAATGACGCGCAGATCACCGTGGGGAATATCCAGGCTTTGTGCAATCAGGTCGCGCTGAGCGAATGGAGATTGGGAGGCAGCCCACAATGTGACTTGATTATCCTTATCCCAGCGCGCAACTGCAATGTGCGGCTCGATTGGGACATGCTGGATTTGGGGAAGCGAGAAGGTGTCCTCGATGATTGCGGTGCATTTTGGCCAGGCGGCGTCTACATCACCCTTGCGCAGTTTGAAATGTTCCGAAACGTTGGTACCGGGTTCCGGAAAAACAAAATTCACCACTTCATACTTGCCCAGGTCAGGGTGAAGGAGGGGCGCATCAGGCTGGGCGGCGAGGTAGGGATCAAACACAGCCGGTAGTAGTTCGTAATCCACTTCGATCAATTCAAGGGCTTTTTCGGCGATTTCTTCGCTAGTGGCCACCACACCGGCTACAACTTCACCGACGTAGCGAACACGATCGATGGGGAAGATGGTGCGATCTTTCAGGTACAGGCCAATCGGTTTTGGAGTATCCTTACCGCTGACGACCGCTTTTACACCCGGCAGAGCCAGGGCTTTGGTGGCGTCGAGGTGCTTGATCAAAGCATGAGCGTGTGGGCTGTGCAGCAATTTGCCGTACAACAAGCTGGGTCCAAAGGGCAGGTCATCTACATATTGAACTGAACCTGTGACTTTTTCGGCGGCATCGATGCGGGTAACACTTTTTCCAACAGTCACGCATTCTGTGGTCATCGCTAAGCCACCTCCTTTGCAGCTTCCAGAACTGATTCAATAATCCGAATATAACCGGTACAGCGGCACAGGTTACCGACCAATGCCTCACGAACTTCATCTTCGGTGGGATTGGGGTTCTTGGCAAGGTAGCCCTTGGCCATCATCAACATGCCGGGTGTGCAAAAACCGCATTGGATGGCATTGTTCTTGACAAATGCTTTCTGCAGGGGGTGGAGCTCACCAGATTTATTGAGATTTTCTATAGTTTCAATGGAGTGACCTTCTGCCTCAACTGCCAGGACCAAGCAGGCATTGACAGGTTCGCCATCCATGAGAACTGTGCAGGCGCCGCATTCGCCGTTTTCACAGCCAATTTTAGCGCCCGTGAGGCCGAGCTGTTCACGGAGTGCTTTTAGGAGCGTGTGGTGAGATTTAACAGCCAGGGTGACAGTTTCATCGTTGACTTTAAACGTAATTTCGTGCAACATATCAACCTCCCTTCCCGCGGCGCTCTAAAGTCATGCGGACGGCGCGTTTGGTCATGTTTGCTACCATTAATTTGCGATATTTTTCACTGGCACGCACATCGCTGATAGGTTTAGAGGTATCGGCGGCGGCCTTTGCGGCCCGTTCGATGTGTTCCTCATCAGTTCCGTCTTCAAGGATTGCTTCAGCTTCGGGAGAGCGTACAGGAATGGGGGCGACTGCACCGAGAGCAAGCTTCCAGTTGGCTGCTTTCCCATTTGGATAGGTGAAGGCGGCAACCGATACGAGGGATAAGTCACTGCCTTTGCGCCGGCTGAGCTTAATATACGAACCGTAAGCACCTTTAGCAGGACGGGGGATGACCACGCCAATCACAATATCTCCAAGCTGGACAGCGGTCTTGCGAACCCATTTGAAGAAATCGGCAATGGGCACACGGCGTTCGCTTTGAGCATTACGAATAATTACGGAAGCGTTCAGGACACATAAAGCAGGCGGCGTGTCAGCGCAGGGAGAGGCAGTACACATATTGCCCCCAAGGGTGGCCCGGTTGCGAATTTGCTGGCTTCCAACCGATGCGGCGCCCTGGGCTAGCACGTCCCAATGCGAGGCGACCAATTCTGACGAGGCGATGTCGTTCATTCGAACGGCAGCTCCAACAAACAAGCCTTCTGGGGTTTCTTGAATATCTCGCATACCCGGCAGGCCTTTGATATCGACCACGGCGTCACACTTCCAGACGCCATCGCGCGACATCGGGATAAAGTCAGTCCCCCCGGCGTATGGGTAAACGACTTTGCCCGGTGTATTCAGAAGGTGAAACGCCTCATCAAAGTCTTTTGGTTTATAGTAATCAAACGGTTGCATTCATTGCCTCCGCAAATTTTTTTCCTTTCCTGATTATTGAATGGCAGCATTTTTTCGCTCCATCTCAGTGCGCTGGACGAAATCAGCAAACGTGGTAGGCTGCCGTTTCAATAAAAAGGCCAAGACAGATGGGTTACCGACGAACCCGTATTGGTCGTAATATTCAAACATCATTTTAAGAGTCTCACGGGCAAAGTCATTTACCCCGCTTATTCTGGCTTGCATTTCCCATTCTGGAAGGGCAACTGTTTCTGCCCTGACAGGTCGGCCCAGTTCGCGGCTGAGAATTTCTGCGACATCCGCCTGCGATAACGCCTCTGGGCCACATAATTCATAGCTTGCACCGAAGTGACCTTGATCCAAAAGGACCTTTGCTGCTACCAGCGCCACATCCTCCAGGTCAACCATGCTCAAGCGGGTTCTGGAAGAATACGGAACCGGGTATACACCCTTGGTAGTAATTTGTGACCAGTACCCGAGTACATTTTGCATATAAGCACACGGCTGCAGGATGGTGTACGGGAGTCCAGTGGAAAAGATCAGTTCTTCAACCCGCATCTTGTTCCAGTGGTGCGGCATGGCTTCAATTTGTGGGTGGAAGACAGAGTGGTAAACGAACCGCCCCACCCCGGATTGTGCGGCTGAAGCCAGAACGATTCGCGCTATTGCAACTTCCTGCGGGTGCATGTTTGGGCAAATGTGGTAAATGGTGTGGATTCCCTGGCAGGCTAAGTCAAGGTCAACCCTGGATTGAAGGTCGCCAACGATTACTTCACTTGCGCCGGCAGATTTTAACAAAGGGACCTGCTCGGAGCGATGCACGAAGGCTCGTACACGCACACCGGCGCCATTCAGCAATTTTGTAATGGAACGTCCCGTTTTTCCGCTTGCGCCAGTGATCAGAATCATCCGGAATGATCCTTACAATCCAGACTCCCGATACCTACCTTCCCGATTGCCTACTTATGAAACTTAGATAATGAGAAGTTTGATGCCGGGAGTCTGAATGAGGGGAAACTACCCTATTACGGGGTTATTATTTTTCTACCAGACCTTTTTCTGAGCGTTCCGAGGCTGGTTTAAAGAAAACAAAGACCAGGTTGATCAGGATGCCAAGCACAGCGCCGGTGGCAATGGCCGGTAAACCATTGGGGAAAAATCCCGGGATTTGGAAGGGAATGAAACCGCCGGGGAAGCCAATGTTACCGCCGATGCCGACGATGAGGATGATGGCGCCGATGGCCAACTGGCGAGGATCATACAGGTTGACCTTCTCAGACATCATGAGGGCAATACCCTGCATGCCAATGACTCCGAACAAGTAGACTGAGAGGCCGCCGTATACTGCGGTTGGCAGACCATAAACGATATCAGCCAGAGGACCGATGAACCCCAAGATGATGGCAATACAGCCGGCAGTAATCAGGACGGGGCCGGAGTAGTTGCGGGTGATCACCATCAGGGAGTTGTTTTCGCCGTAGTTGGTGCCGGCGGTGGAGCCAAAAATACCGTTGACGATATCATCCAGGCCGTCCAGCATCAGGTTGAGGCCGATGTATTGGGAAAGGCCATATTTCTCGCGGCTCTGTTCCTCAGCCAAATGGTCCACATATAGGCTGATCTGGTACAGGTGAGCGGTCGATTCTGGGATGGTGGCGATGCACATTACGCCGACGCCGAATAGAACAGTGAGCGTCAGGGGATCATTGAAGACGGGGAATGTAAACGTTGGTAGTCTTAAGATTCCCAAAACATCCGTTGGTCTGCCTACAGTCAAGTTAACAAGACCGAAGGGGATGGAGATAATGAAACCCAGGACAGCCGCCAACAAAATGGGGAGCATGCCCAGGAAGCCCTTATCTTGCAGGTAGGTCGAGAAAAAAACGGCTGCAAGCAGGGTGATCAAAGCAACGATGGCAACCGGAACAATACCGGTCGCAGACATGCCAGCTCCATTTGTGACATTTACAAGGCCGTTGGTGATACCATTGGCTGCACTGGGATTGACGAAGATTGTAGCGCCAGTGGCATTCCCTAGAGCATTTGCGCCGAGACCAATACCAATGGAACAGGCAACCGGTCCGGTGATGCTGGGGGGCAGGACAATGTCAAGCGCTTTCTTGCCACCCGCAACGCGGATCAGGAGGCCGACAAGTACGTTCAAAACGCCAGTGGCGAGGAATCCGGCCTGGACGACGGACAGCAGGTGCGGGTCAGAGGGCACCCCAAACTGCGGTTTGGTAATGGCAGTAACGGCCGCGATGTAGCTGAAGCTGGAGCCATAATACAAGGGGATGAATTTGCCCATTGACAGCTTGGAGCCCATCAGGGCGACGATTGTTCCAACGCCGGTCACAAGCAAGACGGTGTTGACCGGGAAGCCCATCAGCAAGGCGCACAGGACGGTGGCGGGGAACATGGTGAGGACGTGCTGGAAGCCCAACAGGATCATCTGCCCAACTGGAGGGGTGTCATTCGGCAGATACCCAAATACTTTAGCTTTTGTAGCCATGATGCATTCTCTCCTTTTTTTGGTTTGAGGCGATCAATGTGTTGCAAAATAAAGATGGGTTCGATACTTCAAAAAAATCACAACGAAAAATTTATTGACTCATTCACCTCCTTTCAAGGTGGGCCGCCTGCCTTCTAAAAAAAAGAGACAGAGCGGCAATAAAAAGGGAATTGATTAACCTCCGGCGATTTGCGATAGGATGAAACCGATCAGAGCCAACGCAAGGCCAACTGGAACAATGTACAAAATCATACGGACTTCAGCGATGTCTTTCCAGCTTTTTTTTGTCTCGACTTCTTTCTTTGGAGCTTCTTCAGCCAATTTCTTCCTCCTTGTAAAATTTTTCCTATTCTAAAAATAAGAATCAAGACAAGTTTTTCTTCTAGCGAGTCATGATTCTTGACAAAACGTAACCGATTATTGCCAGGATAATAGCGGCAGGGATTATGTACATTATCATTCGTACTTCAGCAATTTGTGTCCAACTCTTGGCCATATCTTTGGCAACACTGACAGCAAACTGGGCCTCCGTTGGCGGCTTATATTCCACTTCCTGGCCGGCTTTATTAGCCAGGCGGGCTTCCAGGGCTTTGTCCATGGATTCGAACCCCTGACGGATCATGCTTTTTGCGACGCTGTCGATCATACGCTGGCCGACACTGGCTAACGTGCCGCCAACGGTTACTTCACCTTCGTAGGTCATGTGAGTTGTTTTGTCTGGCTGTTCCGCGAACTTGACATGCCCGACGCCTTTCAGAAAACCAGGTGCTCCCTTACCATCCACAGTCAGGGTGCAGCTCTCAGGGGGCACTTCATCCGAAACAACCAGTTTTCCGGAAAATGAACCCGAAACGGGGCCAATGCGGACATTCATTACGCCTTCATAGTCCATATCACTCAGTTTGTTGAGTTTCTGAGTGCCCGGTAGTGCAGAAGCCAGCACTTCTGGATCGCGAATCATTTCCCACACATCGGGGCGCGGTCCGTTGAAAGTATGTTCACCTTCTATCTTCATCGCGATTAACCCTTTCTTAATATTGTATTCAAATTACAGATTAATTAATAGTGCAATTCATCCAGTATTATTTACGCGTAAGGGCAAATAAACGACTGGGGCTCATTGGAGAGGACGTAATTTCGATTTTATTTTCCAATGCGTTTTCAATTGCTTGATGGAAGCAAGCCGGGGTGGGAATTGCCCCGGCTTCACCAACGCCCTTCAATCCCAACGGATTAAGTGGCGAAGGCGAAACGACGTGCCCCAGTTCCATTTTGGGCGGCATCTCAGTTGCAGCAGGGATCAGGTAATCCATCAACGAAGCATTTTGAAGCTGGCCGTATTCATCGTACGCCAATTCCTCATAGAAGGCGTTGCCAATTCCCATCTGAACACCACCCATAATCTGCCCTTCGACAATCATTGGGTTAATCACCGTTCCAGCATCGTGGACCAACACAAAACGCTGTATTTTAACTTCAAAGGTTTCGGGATCAACTTCCAGAATCATTGCAACAGCACCCTGCCCGGTAGCGCCGTATGGAGGGCCATAATATGCGGTTGCTTCGAGGCCAGGCTCAACACCCGGTTCGACGACGCCGCGGGTTGGGTTAGAGCGGCTGGCCAGGTTGCCCAGGCTGATGGATTTTCCGGGTAAATCTGCGACCCGCACTACACCGCCTTCGATTTCCAGTTCATCCTCTGGTGTTTCCAAAACTTTGCTTGCCAGCTTGAGGATTTTTTTGCGAACTGCCACGGCTGCCAGGTGAATGGCAGTTCCTGCCACGGTCATACCGCGGCTGGCGAATGTTCCGGCGCCCCAGTCAAACTGGTCGGTGTCGCCGGTGGTGACGCGCACATCCTTTGGCTCAACGGAGAGCTGTTCAGACACAATTTGGGCAAAGGAGGTGTAATGACCCTGACCTTGCGTAGAAATGCCAGTAGCTACGTTCACTTTGCCGCTGTTCTCAACAGTCACTTTGGCGCCTTCGTATGGGCCAACGCCGGTGCCTTCAACGAAAGTTACGAAGCCAATACCCACTTTCTTTCCCTGCGCGCGTAGTTTTGGCTGTTCTTCCTTGACAAACTTTTCGTAACCGATCATTTCGGCTGCTTTGCGCACGGTTTCAGGATAGTTGCCACTGTCTAAAACGTTCTCAACGAAATCTTGGCCGGTGATACCAGTGCGGAAGGGGAATGCATCCGGCTGGATCAGGTTTCGCCGGCGCAGTTCAACTAAATCAATCTTCATCTCACGGGCTGCTGCATCGATCATGCGTTCCATCACGTAATTACCGTACATGCGGCCTGCCCCGCGCACGGGGGAAACCACCATCGTATTTGTGAAAACCATGCGTACTTCGGTGTAGAAGTTCGGCACAAAATAGGAACCCATGGTGTGGGTCATTGTATTCAACGGTATGGTCATTCCGTAGGGATCGTACGCGCCGGTGTTATGGTAGAAAATATCACTGAAACCGAGGATCTTCCCTTCTTTGGTCAGGGCGATCTCGCAGTAGTGAATCTGGTCACGCTCTGAGGTCGTAGCCAGAAAATTCTCACGGCGGTCTTCAATCCACTTGACCGGTTTGCATAATTTCATCGAAATCCAGGGCAAAAGCACATCATCGGCCTGTGAAGTCATAATTTTGGGGCCAAAACCACCGCCGGTGAAGGCAGTGATTACATGCACCTGGCTATCCGAAAGACCCAGGTTGGCGGCACAGGTATTGCGCAAGGGGATGGGGGCCTGGTTATTGGTCCATATCGTCATGTTCTGGGTACGGTTATCCCAGCTGGCAATCAGGCCTCTGTTTTCCATGGCGCCAGAAGCGCCGCGGTCAACGTAGAATTTGCGCTTTATGACAACATCAGCCTGGGCTGCTGCATCTGCGAAATTCCCTTTTTCTTGTTTAACCAGGGCAGCCATATTCGTACCGATGTCCTCGTGGACCAGCACTGAAGTGTCTTCCCAGGCTTTTTCAAGGTCAGTCACAACGTCGAGTGGTTCCATATCAACGATGATTTCGCCGGCTGCATCTTCAGCGATATAGCGGTTTATTGCCACCACAACTACCAGAGGCTCGCCAGAAAAGCGTACTTTATCCTTGGCAATGGGTGGAAGGCCTTTGGCATGGAACTTGGCGCCGGGTATAGCGATGGGCGGTGGCACTTGCAATGGACCAACGTGCCAGTAATCACCAAAATCTTCGGCGGTATAAATGGCTACAACTCCGGGAAGCTTGAGAGCTTCTGAAATATCAATGCTCTTAATCCGGGCGTGAGCATAATCACTGCGTAAAAAGGCCGCGTGCAGCATTCCATGCAGATGAACATCATCCGTGAAGAGTGCCTGTCCGGTGAGCAAACGCGGATCTTCTATTCGTTTGATGGGCTTGCCAATATATTTTCTTTCCACGGCATCACCTTTTCACTATTTTCCAGGGTGCATCATTTCAGATGCCAGTTTAACAGCTTCAACGATGTTCTCGTACCCGGTGCATCGGCACAGGTTGCCGCCGATAGCTTCTCGGATTTCTTCATCCGAGGGGCTCGTATTCTTTTCCACAAACGGCACAAGGGTCATCAAGAAACCAGGGGTGCAGTAACCACATTGTACGGCATGTTTTTCCTGGAAGGCTTTCTGCAAAGGATGGAGATCATCCATGGTACCCAACCCTTCAATGGTGGTAATTTCATGCCCGTTTGCCTGAACGGCAAACATCAGGCAAGAGCGGGTCGGCATTCCGTCAAAAAGAATGGTGCAGGTACCGCAAACACCGTGTTCACAACCAACATGAGTGCCGGTCAGCCCTAACTCGTGGCGGATAAAATCACTTAACAGCATCCGGGGTTCGACAGAGCATTCGTAAATCTTGCCGTTCACCTTCATGCTGACTTTAAACTCGTCGCTCATGTTAACCTCCTCTCTGCATTGCATCTGCCAGGGCTTCTTTGAGAGCCCGGCGAACCAGTACCTCAGCTACATGGCGGCGGTATTGTTCAGTGGCGTGGATGTCTGTCCCTGGATCAATTTCTTTTGTGGCTACCAGATGAGCGGCAGCATCGATATTCTGGTCGTTCAAGGGTTGGCCTGCCAGTAGTTTGCTGGCCTGTTCCGCCAGCAAGGGTTGTTCCCCAACTGCCAGCATCGCAATATTTGCTTTCTGGCAACGGTTGCCAGAATCCAGGACAACCTTAACTACAACAGCGACCTGGAACTGAGAACCGTGCGTGCGAGCGACCTGTTGATAACTGGTACCGGTGTGCGGGCCAAGGTCAGGCATGTAAACTTCAGTGAGCATTTCGCTGGGGTCGATGACAGTCGTGAAAGGACCAGCAAAAAAATCTTTGGCATCCACCCAGCGCTCACCGGTGGCTTTGCTTGATATTTTCATGCGAAATTCGAGCGCTTTGGCAACACCTGGCAGCTGCCCGGCGGGGTCAGCGTGGGCTAATGCGCCGCCAAAAGTGCCGCGATTACGGATTTGAGGATGAGCCCAGGTATAAAACGCCTGATTTAAGGCGTTGAATTTATTCTTGATTTCGGGATGGTTCTCAACGGTCACGTCGCGAGTCATGGTTCCGATCAGGTAACCACCTTGCGGAGCAGGCTTGATATAGAATAATTCAGAAACGCCGTTGAGATCGACCAGGGCGGCAGGCCGTGCCATGCGGAAGTTCATCGCAGGGATCAGGCTCTGCCCACCGGCTAACACCTTGCCATCATAACCTAGCTGGTTAAGACGATCTAGCGCCTCTTGGACGTTGGTAGGGGCAAAGTACGCAAATGGAGCTGGCTTCATGGAGTTATTGCCTCCTCCTTATATAAACGTACCGATTTTTTAAACACCTTATGTAAGAATAAGTTTTAAAACTCATCGTGGCGGCAGGCGTGAAAACCAGAATGGCGATGGTTTGCTATCTCCCTTAGCCCAAAGCTGGTAAGTGAGCTGCATATGGCCAAGGTGGAGAGCGGTATGGTCAATTACATGCACAATTGCCCATCGGCCAGGAACCATTTTCTCGTCTACCTCATACGATTTCGAAAGATCGTTTTCGGTCAGATTAGGAAAGATGTTTTTTGTTTCCAAAAAAACGCGGTTCAGGTTTTCAATTAAAGGTGCGACACCTTTGGATTTAAAATTGAATTCGGAAGCGCGATCGCGCGTTGCTGGAAGCCCACCAATAACCTCACCAATCCAAAAGTGTTCTGCTCCTGCAACATGAGCCGCCAGGTGTGCAAGTGAGTTGGAGACCTGCAGCTGGGGTAGAACAATTGGAATAAAGTTCAGACCGTCTCGAGGCATTCCATCAATCAGAGCGATGATTTGCCCATGAAGATCTTCGATTCGTTGGAGGTAGTTTTCAAGTTCGCTCAGCAAATTAAAATCTCCTAAAAGAGAATGCAGGAGCCTGATTGGGGGAGTTCTTCCACACCATCCAGGCTCCTGCATCGTTCCTAATTAGTCACCTTCTTTGATCGCCACAAAGCGGCCCCACATCGATTCGGCTTCCATAGCTTTTTGCAAGAAGCAGCCAATATAGTACCGGCCGCTCTTGGCTGTTGCCATGTCACCGGCCAGGTTTTCAGCATGCACGATGCGCTTGGAGAAGAGATTGAAATGCATATCCTGGTAGTATTTGTCCAGCGGGTACATTTCATCCCACGTCTTACCGAAGTCGCGCATCAGTTTGCTGTTGGCTTCCTCAAAAGTTTTGGGGTGCCAGATGCGCATGATGGTGTTCATCGGATGATCGGCAGAAACAGCATCCACGCCGATCCACCTGATCTGCATATCGGTTGCCCACTTTGAAAAATCGGCTGATGGACCAGGATGTTTCACCATATAGCGGAATTCGTCTGACTCGGGGCTGTTCCAACCAAATTTGTTCCACCCGGTCTTGATAATCAGGATATCACCCTTGTGAATGTCAACAACTTTTTGAATCATCTCGGGGGTGTAAACGCTTGAATCGCTGACCAGTTTGGAAATATCGGCAATAACTCCAGGGCCAACCCATTCTTCCAACGGGACTTCCCCGATGGTCCGGCCGTTGGGATAAAAATGTTTCTCGCCATCCATATGCGTTCCAAGGTGAATACTGGCGTTACAGATCGAGCCGTTGCGACCCATGCCGAAGTATTGTCCGCCAACCCTCTTGGTATAGGTAACACTCAAGGGGACATAGTTCAGCCATTGGGGTGTCTGGACGCTGAAAGGAACCGTCAAGTCGAGCACCTTAGCTTTAGCCATTTCACGCAGGAATTCACCTTCCTTCATGTAAACGGGAGGCTGGAAAGCAATGACGCGTGCCCAGGCTGCTTCAACTTCCTTGAAGGGAATTGGCATGCAGGAAATCCATGCCCGCTGATTATTGAGCTTCTCAATATCGCCAACGATGGCTTCCACAAATACCAGGTGTTTCTTGGGCATGGTAATGTGGGTCAGCTCATAATATTCATGCTGAGGGAAGGTTTCATCCCAGGTTTTGCCGGTTTCTTTTTTGAGTTTCTCTTCAGCCAGTTTAAAATGATTTTCGTGCATGCGGCGGATGGGGGTATTCATAGGATGCTCAGCGCAGCCGCAGTCGACGCCGACCCATTTCAACTCCATTTCCAAGGCCCACTTGTAGAATTCCATCGAAGGGCCGGGATGGCGAACGTAAAAGCCAAACTCTTTTGATTCGACCCCACCTTGAGCGGTGTCCGAGAAAACGTCGGGCTGGTCGTAAGAATACTTATGATAGCCAGTGTTGATGATGAGAATGTCGCCTTTCTTGACGGCGACTTTCTTCATGATCATCTCTGGGGTATAAATGCTGTAATCAGAGACCAGGTCGGAAATATCGGCAACGACACCGGGTCCGCTTAAATCAGATAATGGAATATCCGCGATCGCCCGGGCGCCGGAATTGAATGCAGTTTCGCCAACCAGGTGGGTGCCAACGGTATTGCTCCAGTTCAAAATCTGGCCATTAGCGCCTTGACCGCCGCCATAAGCGCCAGTTAGCCGCTTGAAAAAATGGACTTCAAGCGATTTTTCACCGGGCCAGGGTGGGGTGAAAATGCTGCAGCCTTGCGTCAGGTCATATAATTTGGCTTCACACAACATTTTGATGAATTTTTCTCGGTCCATGGTATTCTCCTTTCAATCTATTTGATCCTCTCATTGATTCGGGGAAGTGGTGTTCCTATGCAGGTGAAGCCTGGATAAAAACACGATTTCCCAATTTATTAAAAAGATAAAATTTTAGGCATACCCGTATTTTTCAGCGAAAGCAACCAGGGCATCTTCGAAAATGCTGGCTGGAGGTGTAACGACGCCAGCGCCGACCTGTCCAATGCCTGGATCTTTGTGAGCAACCCCGGTGTTCACGCGCGGCAGGATTCCTTTTTCAACCACTTTGCGGATGTCAATCCCGGTGGGCGTACCGCGGAAATCGAGGGCGGGGATATTAAAATATTTATGCTCGGCGTAACAAATCTCGTACATATCGAGGGTTGTATTGGTAGCATCCTTGGCTTCGCCGCCGATGAATGTAACGATGGCGGGAGCGGCTGCCATAGCGAAACCACCGACTCCGGCGGTTTCAGTAATAGTGCTGTCGCCAATATCGGGGTTGGCATCTTGATCAGTGTATCCGGGGAAATAAAGCGCCCGGACGTGCCCGGCCGGACCGATGAACCATTGGTCGCCGAGTCCGCTGACCCGGATACCAAAATCGGTCCCATTGCGGGCCATGACTGTCACGATGGTGCTGCCTTCAATATGAGAGGCTGAGTCGGCCATTACTTTGCAGCCTGCCATAACCGGATTGAGGATGCTGAGCTGGTTATCTCCGAGGGCTTTGAGAATATCGAAAGCATCATCTGTAGTCTTGGCCAGCTTGGCGATAAATGGATCGAGATTCTTTAAGAAGAGCAAGGAAGCAGATTTCAGGCGATTGTGACCATCATCGCCCATTTGCAGAGCTTCAGCAAGCGTTGAGCGGATATCGATACCGCCGCAAGCTTTCAGAGCCTTATCAAGGGTAGGGCCAAGCACATCGTTCATCCAGTGCAGGCGAGTCAATACCTCGTCACTGTAGGCGCCCATGCGTAAAACCTTGCCACGGCCTTCATTCAGACCAGAGTAACCCTTATTGCCATAGGTTAGGTTCTCTACAACATAAACCATGAAGGATGGAGCGATGACGCCTGCCATGGGACCGGCGGCGCCGTGCTCATGGCATGGTTCCCATTTAATTTTTCCTGAAGAAAGAAGGTGTTCAGCTTCCTGGGTATCTTTGGCCTTGCCTTCAAAAATCAAAGCCCCGATCATTGCGCCTTTCATAGGGCCAGCCATGCGTTCCCAGGTAACCGGAGGACCGGCATGAAGCAGTAAATCATCACGCATGCCAGGGATAACATCTATGGCAGGGGCCACACCGGTTACAACTGGGCGGGATTCCATCATTCGTTCTACAGCCTGTTTATTGGCACTCTCGATATCGATCATTTTGATTCCTCCAAAAATAACTGTCGCCGGGTTGCGGTTGTAAAACCCCTTTGGCCACGGCGACAGAGTTCTTTATTTTTGCTTCATTTTTTCCAGAATGGACATCAGACGCTCATTGCCACCCGCCGCGGGCTTCCACTCGACGTGTACAGTGGGGATGCCCTGAGCCTTCAGGTTTTCGGCAAATGATTCCAGGCCAACGTTGATTGCCTCAAGAGGTTTTTGCAGGGTTCCCAAATCGATGGGAGTTTTGACCACACTGGCGGCTGGGGCTAAGGATTGCTCAAGTCCCTGGAGGATGCGGCCAGCATACCGGACCATATCTTCATTACTGGCGCTGACCCAGGCCCCGGCATCCTGCAATAATTGGATTTGTTCGTCGAAATTCTGGGGATCTTCATCGGTGCCGGTAACCACGGCTACTACTTCCAGATAACGTCCTTGTTTTTGTGCCAGAGCGCGCGCCTTGACAATTGCAGGGGCAAGCTCGCTGGCTGGGTTTGGATGAGAGCCGTAACCGATCACCACATCCAGCATTATCACTGCCACGGATGGGTCATTAGCTTCTTCCAGCAGGCGGCGAATGCGAAGATCGTTATCCATCATGGGATGCAGGCGGCCGACGGTAAATTCGTCTTCACCCATATCGACAATGGTATGTTCCTGGCTAACCAAAGAATTGGCCAGTTTGTTCTCCTTGCGCAGGGGCGCATTTGCCCACATTTTTGAAATGTAACTCTCCAAAATATATTGAGCCTCATATGCCAATGTGCCGCCTGAAAAGAGGCCGCGTAAGTAGCGCTGACCCGGCGCAAAATGATCCAACTTTGGCGCTGCTGGAATCTCAAACTGGCCTTTATTGACCAATTCAACCGCAATACGGGCAGCGTCATCCAGGCTGACTGCCAAATAGAGGTTTTCAAGCTGGAAGGCGGAGACTGGACGACCTACGAAGCACACAACTACTGGCTTGCCGGCTTTCTTGGCCGATTTTAAAACCTCCTCAGCCACTTTGGGAGCCGGCGGCTTGGAGACCAGAACGATCACCTTCGTTTCGGGGTCACGGCTGAGAGCATCCAGGCCCATTAAAAAGGTAACTGCGCCAACTTTTTCTGTCAGGTCACGCCCGCCAGTGCCGATTCCGTAAGAGACGCCGCCGCCCATCTGGTGAATCCGAGCAGATACCTGTTGGAGGCCAGTACCGGCTGCTGCGACAATACCAATTGGGCCAAAACGAACTTTGTTCGCAAATCCCAATCCAATCCCGCGGATAATTGCTGTGCCGCAGTCCGGCCCCATTACCAACAGGCCTTTTTCTGAAGCCATCTGTTTCAGGGATATTTCCTCTTCAACAGGGACATTATCGCTGAACAGAAAGACGTGCTTGCCGTAGCGTAAGGCTTCACGAGCTACTCCGGCCGCATAACGTCCT
>Ga0209638_1000654_pt1 | contig 22709 bp, 20 predicted proteins | sample BarGraNGADG00211_FD_184490 | JGI IMG/M metagenome (GOLD analysis project Ga0209638, IMG submission 184490) | Arctic peat soil microbial communities from Barrow, Alaska - Barrow Graham LP Ref core NGADG0002-211 (SPAdes) (version 2) | ecosystem: Environmental > Terrestrial > Soil > Wetlands > Peat...
ACAAACCACAGTCCTGCCGCTCCAGCCCAAAACCTTTGCCTCAGAAGGAGAAACCCAGCTCAAACCCGTTCGGTGACCCACATTCATGCCGGAAGACCCGTTCTTGCTGGGGTGGGCCGGACGTCGATGGCGCCCTGCGGGCGTGAAACAGGTGGTGGCGGTCAAGCTCGTGCAGCCCAGGAAAGAATCCCGGTCTGTCACGGGCGTGACCCACCAGGTGAGCAAGAAGACTGCGACCCGCAGGCTCAAAGCACCAGACGCCCCACGGCAAGTGCCTGCCCCCCAATCCGCCGCCGAAGCTGTCCTGCTGCAGGTGGACCCGGGCACTCCTGGCAGGAATGCTCCACCGGCCATCAACGGGAACGAGCCAACCGGCCCGACCAGGCGCGTTCCGTTGCTTGTCGTGCGGTGCTCGTGTGAACGCCCAGGTGGGCGCAGCCAGCAACCTCTCCCACCGGGGATCACATACCTGGGCAGCCATGACCCCACTCGGCCTGCCTCACACCACCCAGCGGCGACTCTGAACAGCAAACCGAGCCGTTCAGGGCCCGGTCGTTGGTGTGCCAGCCCGTTCCCATGCCGAGAACATCCGGCACTACGGATTACCACGGCCACCTGTGGTGTTCTAGCCTCCATGACGACAAAGCCTCGTTTCCCCCGCGTCGTCGATGACATCACCGTCCGTTTGATCGCCTCCGTCGTGCTGGTCCTGGCCATTGCGGCCCTCGCCCTGCACCAATGGTGGATCTATGCGGTGCTGGCCGTCGACTTCCTCCTGCGGACAACGTTCGGTCCCAAGGCCAGCCCCGTGGCACGCGGCGTACAGCGCTTTGTCCGTCCGCGGGTCAGCGCCCTCAAGCGACCAACCGCGGGACCGCCAAAACGCTTCGCCGCAGGTATCGGAGCTGCGTTGACCTCCGTGGCAGCGGCACTGTGGGTTCTTGGGGTCGCCAGCCCCGTCGTAATGACGATCGGAGTGGTCATGGTCGTCTTTCCGGCTCTCGAGTCGATCCTCGGTCTGTGCGTGGGCTGCAAGGCGTTCGGGGTCCTGATGAAGCTCGGAGTTGTCCCCGAGGAGATCTGCCTGGAGTGCGCTGACATCAGCTTGCGCCGCCGCAATGTTGCCGACCCCGCCTGAACTCGCCAGCACCCCCGGTCGGGTGGTCCGACCGTCAGCTGCGCCAGATTAGCACGACGGCGCGATCATCGCTGCGCCCGGCCAGAGCTGCGGCACAGATTCGTGTTGCTCCACCGGTAAAGCCCCCTGGGACAAGACGTTCCGCTTCGCCGAGCATCCGGTCGATACCAACTGTCAGGTCGCGGAAGCGGGTCTCGATAACGCCGTCGGTGTAGAGCAGCAAGGCATCGCCACGCAGCAGCTGGCCAGACGACCGGGGGAACGCTGCATCCTGCAGCACGCCGAGCAGCGGACCGTTCACGGCGTCCATGACCTGCCACTGCCCTGAGCCGGCCCAGAACTTCACCGCCGGCGGGTGCCCGGCCCGGCCCACGGAGAAACGACCGGTATCGAGCTCGAGCGCTACGTGGATCGCCGTGGCAAAGCCATCGTTCCAGTCCTGACGAAGCAGATAGGAGTTGGCGGCACCCAGCAGGCTCGCCGGGTCCATCGCACCCAGCAAGCTGCCAAAGGCCCCTGAGAGAAGCAACGCTCGTGTCCCGGCATCCAGGCCCTTGCCCGAGACATCCACGAGAGCGACCTCGAACCGGTCGCCACCCGCCGAGATGTTGGCCACCGCGAAGTCGCCGGCGAATGGCTCAAAGTAGGCCGGCGCCACTTCCACCTCGGCGTGCCACGGCTCGGGCAGCGTCGGCAGCTCGCTTTGTGCGCGAATCCGATCCCGAAGGTCAACCAGCATCGACTCCGCCAGCGTCCCCTGAACTCCCAACGGGGCCCGCGAGACCGCCAGCCAGGTCATCAGGGCCGCCATGACGGCGATCACGACCATCGCAGCGAAGTAGTCCCCCCGGTCTCCTTTCAGCGACCACCCGTCATAGGCGAGCAGCACAGCGGTGGCCAGCAAGACCACGGTGAGCCATCTCGGTGGCAGGAACATCCCGGCAAGGACGACCACGGGCAGAAAGGACGACCATGGCATGACCGTCGGCCAGCCCAAAACCAGAGCCTCCACCAGAACGGCCACCAGAATGAGGACCAGCGCTGCCAAGCCGGGGAAGACCCGCACCATTACGCTGGCGCGCGTCGCGACACGATGCGTCGTGATCAGACTCCGACGGGCGAGCCGTTGGGCACGTGTGCTCACGGTCGCACTGTACGTGCTGCTAGGGCGCACACAGCGGCTCTGACTCTGGTTCAGCCCTCGACTGCTGGAATCGGCGGCAGCTCACCGTGCTGCTCGTAGCGCTCAACCATCGCCAGGCGGCGCACATGCCGCTGGTCACCGCTGAACTCTGTCGTCAAGAAGGCCTCGACCATGGCCTTGGCTTCCTCCACCGTGTTCATCCGCGCCCCCATGGACAGGACCTGGGCGTTGTTGTGTGTCCTCGCCAGCTCGGCAAGCTCGACGTTGTAGGCGAGCGCCGCCCGGATCCCCCTGACCTTGTTCGCCGCCATCTGCTCGCCGTTGCCGGATCCGCCCAGCACGATGCCGAACGCGCCGAGGTCGCCCGAAACGGCCTCCGCCGCACGCAGAACGGCAACCGGATAGTCATCCTCGGTGTCGAGGTACTCCGGCCCGTGGTCGACCACGTCATAACCCTTGGCCTGCAGGAAGGTCACCAGGGTGCACTTCAGGTCATATGCCGCGTGATCGCCACCGATGTGAACGCGCATGGGATGGGCTCCTTTGGGTTTGGAGAAACGTGCGAAGGCAACAGCTGGGAGGAGACGAATCAGTCGAAGATGGGGCTCACGGTGCGGGTCCTCTTGAGCTCGAAGAATCCGGGTGTGCCGGCCATCAGAACCCAACCGTCCCAAAGCCGGCCTGCCGCCTCACCCTTGGGTGCGGGTGTAACCACGGGGCCGAAGAAACCGGACCCCGCCATCGCGATCACCGGCGTGCCCACGTCCGCACCGACGAGGGCGATGGCACGATCGTGACTGGCACGCACGTCATCGTCGACGTCGCTTGTGGTGGCAAAGCTGAGCAGGTCCGCAGGCAGGCCGACCTCCTGCAGCGCGGCGGCGATGACCTTAGGATAGTCATCCTCGCCGCCCAGGTGGATGCGCGTGCCCATCGCGTCGAACAGGGGCTTGATCACCGTGGGACCGTGGTCGCGAGCCGCGGCGGCGAGCACCCGAACCGGGCCCCAGGATCGCTCCATCATTGAGCGGTATTCCGAAGGCAGCTCACGGCCCTCGTTCAGGACCGCCAGGCTCATCACCGACCAGGTGACCTCGACGTCGCGGACCTGTTCGACCTCCATCAGCCAACGTGAGGTCAGCCACGCCCACGGACAGATCGGGTCGAACCACATCTCTACTGAAGTCTTGACAGCCATGCGCGCCATCCTGCCAGCCGACGTCCACCGCCGGTGAGCCGGTTAGGGTTCGCCCCGGACATGTGAAGATGTCTTGACTCAATGACGTGTGTCCTCACAGGAGATGATCCCTTGCCTGGCAAGAACCTGACTCGCGACGAAGCCCGCGACCGCGCTGACCTGTTGTCAGTGGCGACCTACGACGTCGCCCTCGACCTCACCACCGGACCCACCAACTTCCGGACCCGGTCAACGGTCACCTTCACCGCTGCCCGGGAGGGTGCCAGCACCTTCATTGACTTGATCGCGGCGTCGGTCGAGCAGATCACCCTCAACGGCGAGTCGCTGGAGCCGGCAACGCATTTCGACGGTGTTCGGGTTCAGCTCCCGGCGCTGAGGTCTGGCGACAACCAGCTGACAGTCGATGCGACCGGGGTCTACATGAACACCGGCGAAGGCCTCCACCGCTTCGTCGACCCTGTCGACGAAGCGGTCTACCTGTACACCCAGTTCGAGGTCGCCGACTGCCGGCGAATGTTCGCCGTATTCGAGCAGCCTGACCTCAAGGCCACCTTCGCCTTCACGGTCACCGCCCCCGCGCACTGGCAGGTCATCTCCAACCAACCGACACCTGCGCCCGTGGCAGCCGCGACCACCGCTGGGGTTCCCACCGCGATGTGGACCTTTGCACCCACCCCGAGCATCGCCTGCTACATCACCGCGCTGATCGCCGGGCCGTACGACCTGGTCTGCGACCAGGTCGAGACCCGCAACGGCACCGTGCCGCTGGGCATCTTGTGCCGCAAGTCGTTGACCCCACACCTGGACGCCGCCAACATCTTCGACGTCACCAAACGCGGGTTCACGTTCTACGAGAACGAGTTCGACCGCGCGTACCCGTTCACCAAGTACGACCAGATCTTCACCCCCGAGTACAACATGGGCGCGATGGAGAATGCCGGAGCGGTAACGTACAACGAGATGTACGTCTTCCGTGCCAAGGTCACCGAGGCCATCATCGAGCGCCGTGCGCTGACGATCCTGCACGAGCTCGCACACATGTGGTTCGGCAACCTGGTCACGATGCAGTGGTGGAACGACCTGTGGCTCAACGAGTCGTTCGCGGAATGGGCCTCAACGACCTGTCAGGCAGAGGTGACGCAGTGGGGCACGGCTTGGACCACGTTCGGTACGGCCGAGAAGTCCTGGGCCTACCAACAGGACCAGCTGTCCTCAACCCACCCGATCGTCGCCGACATCCGCGACCTGGAGGACGTCGAGGTCAACTTCGACGGCATCACCTACGCCAAGGGTGCCTCGGTGCTCAAGCAGCTCGTGGCCTACGTCGGTCGCGAACCGTTCACGGCCGGAATTCGCGAGTACTTCTCCACGCACGCCTGGGAGAACACCACCCTCGCCGATCTGCTCGACCATCTCGTGCGTGCCTCGGGTCGCGATCTGCACGCCTGGTCACGCCTGTGGCTCGAGACCGCCGGCGTGAACACCCTGCGCCTGGCGGTCACCGCAGACGACCAGGACATCATCACGGCTGCGGTTGTCACCCAGACCGCGGTGGAGGCTTTCCCGACGCTTCGCCCGCACACCCTGGCAATCGGCAGCTACTGCGTGGTGGGCGACCACATCGAGCGGGTCAACCGGATAGAGCTCGACGTGTCCTGCGAGCGCACCGAGGTGCCGGCACTGGTTGGTCAGCACCGACCGGACCTCCTGCTGGTCAACGACGACGACCTGGCCTACGCCAAGATCCGCCTCGACGAGCGATCGACGGCAACGATCCTGGCCCACCCGCGCGGGTTCACCGACAGCTTGCCCCGCGCGCTCGTACTGGGCGCAGCGTGGGACATGACCCGCGACGCAGAGATGGCGGCGCGCGACTTCTGCGACCTCGTGCTGAGCACTCTGCCCGGCGAAACGGACTCGACGCTGCTGCGGGTGCTGCTGAACCAGCTGCAGACCGCTGCCAGGCTGTATGTGGCCCCCGCGCACCGCGACGCGACCCTGGCCTCGCTGACGGCGCGCCTACGTGAGCTGGCCACCTCTGCCATGCCAGGCAGCGACGCTCAGCTGCAGCTGGTCAGCGCTTTCGCCAGCTATGCCCACCGCGATGAGGACGTGGTCTGGGTCCGCGGACTGCTGGAAGGCACCGCCGTGCTGAACGGTCTGGCGATCGACACCGAGATGCGCTGGACTCTTCTCACCAGCCTGGCCACGGCCGGCGCTGGAGCCGACAGCGAGATCGAGCACGAGCGCCAGCAGGACAACACCGCGACAGGTCGCGAGCGCGCTGCCCGCGCACTGGCAAGCATCCCCACGGCCGCGGCCAAGGCCAGCGCCTGGCACAAGGTCATCGAGGAGCAGGGCCTGCCCAACCAGACGGTCGATGCCATCGCCCAGGGGTTCGTCAGGGCGCACGACTCGGCGTTGCTGGCACCCTACGTCGAGAAGTACCACGCGATGCTGACGACGCTGTGGGCCTCACGCACCCACGCCATAGCCGAGTCTGTCGTCGAGGGCTTCTATCCGGTGACCTTGGCCAACCGTGAGCTCGTTGACGCATCCCAGTCCTGGCTCGACGCGAGTCCTGACGCGGCCGCGGCACTGCGGCGCGTCGTGTCGGAGAAGCGCGACGGCGTGACGCGGGCTCTGGCGGCCCAGCAGCGCGACGAAGCCTGACGCCATACTGCCTGGGGGCGTCAGATCGTGAGGGTCAGGCCCAACGACCCGTCACCTCAGCTCATCGCTGAGCGACGCAGCGGGCGAGGCGACGGGCCCAGCGTGAGGTCATCAGCTCCTCGAGCAGTACCGGCCTACCGTCGGCACCGGCCAACGGCAGCCGCCAGTTCGGGTACTCCTCATCGGTGCCCGGCTGGTTCATCGCACGGTGATCGCCAGTCAGGTCCGGAACGGCTACTCCGAGCAGCTTGGCCGGGGTCCACGACAGGAACCGGTGCAAGGCCTCGACGACATCCGTGCCGGAGGCACCTTTCCGGAGCAGGCCTCGCTCGACAAGCATGCCGAGGACCTCGCCCTGAGCCGCCTTGTCGAGGGCGCGTTCCTCTTCGACCGGACGGGTCAGCAGGCCAAGGTCATGACGTAGGTCGATGTGCTCACCAGCCAGATAGCCAGCGGTTGGCGGCAGGTCATGGGTGGTCACGGTGGCCAGACACAGCTCGCGATAGGCCTCAGCAGGCAGGGGTCTGCCCTCAGCGTCCTTCTCGAACCACAAGATCGACGTGCCGAAGATGCCGCGCTCGCGCAAATAGTCTCGGACCCAGGGCTCAACCACACCGAGGTCCTCGCCAACCACCAACGCGCCCGCCCGCTGCGCCTCGAGCACCAGGATGCCGATCAGGGCCTCGTGGTCGTAGCGGACGTAGCTGCCCTCACTGGCGGACAAGCCCTCCGGAACCCACCACAGCCGGAAGAGGCCGATGACATGGTCGATCCTGATGCCGCCAGCATGGCGCAGGACAGTGCGCAGCATGTCTCTATACGGGGTGTAGCCGAGCTCCTCCAGCCGGTCTGGCCGCCACGGTGGCTGGCTCCAGTCCTGGCCAAGCTGGTTGTACTGGTCTGGCGGGGCACCAACCGTGACCTGACGCGCGAGGGCATCAGCAAGCCCCCAGGCATCAGCGCCTTCAGGATGGACACCGACCGCGAGGTCATGGATGACCCCGATCGACATCCCGGCTTCCTTGGCCTGCCGCTGCACCGCACCGAGTTGCTCATCAACGATCCACTGCAGCCAGCGATAGAACTCCACCTCGTCGCCGATCTGATCACGGACTGCCTCCACGGCAGGGCTGCGTGGGTCCTGCAGGTCCGCGGACCAGTCACCCCACGGCAGCCCTTCCTGCTGGGCCAGCGCACACCACGTAGCGAAGTCGAGCAGACCCTGGCCTTCGCGGTCGCAGAAAGCGGTGAAGGCCCGCTCCCGACGCGACGACCGCGGCTGGTTGAAAACGGTGCGCAGGGCCGCCGCCTTGGCCGACCAGACCGCGTCACGGTCGATCGTGTCCGCCTCGTTCAGCGTCCGCGCATCATCTGCGTGCCACTCCAGCAGCTGCCGCTCTGCCGAGGACATGTAGCCCATCTCCGGGATGTCCTCGACCCGGATGTAGATCGGGTTGAGGAAGCGCCGCGACGTGGGCAGATAGGGCGAGGGCTCGATCGGGGCTACCGGCTCGCCCGCATGCAGAGGGTTCACCAGGACGAAGTCCGCGCTCAGGTCGGCCGCGGCCCAAGCCATCATGTCGCCGAGATCAGCGAGGTCCCCCAGACCCCAGGACTGACGGGACCGTACAGAGTACAGCTGGCTCAGCAGGCCCCACGCCCGTCGTTGCTGCAGCGCGGGTGGCAGGACCATTGCTGCGGGTGAGACCACGAGCGGGGACGAGAAGCTGTCCTGTCCGATCCGCGCATTGAGGGTGTGCCAACCCAGCGGCAGGTCGCGCGGGATTTCGAAGGTCGCCTCTCCGGTCGGCTGCCCTTCGATGATCCGGGGGTTGACATAGTTGTCGACCTGAGGAAGCTCCAAGCGCGTCCCATCCTCAAGAGTCGTCCACACCTGGACGTTCTGGCCGTCGGGCAGGTGCACGGGCACCCACCTGGTCGAGCCTTGGCGGCAGACCACGATCGGAGGCAGGGTCCGACCCCACCCGCGGTCTGCAACACCGGCAAGAGATCTCGCCACTGCGCCATCATCGGAGGTGTCGACGCCGAGGGAGTGCAGGACCGCTGAGATCGTCCGCGCACCAACGATGACATGGTTGCCCTGCCAGTCCCAGTACTCGGTGGCCACCCCGAACCCACGGGCAAGCTCGGTGAGTGCTGGCGAAGGTTCGGAACTCGGCACGTCATCTCTTTCCGAAGGCAGCGTTCAATCCCCACGAGTGTTTCACGAGTAGCGGTGCATGCATGCGCCCAACCATTGGCGAAGATGTTTGTATGACGTTCGCGCCGCTCGCCGCTGACCCAGACCATCACGTGTTGTCGGTGTCCATCCTGCCGCCGCTGACGCCTCGAGGCATGCCCGAACAGCTGAACAACACGACGATCAGTCAATGCTGGTGGCTGATAGGCCCTTTCCTGACGATCGTCGGCACTCTGGTCGGGGCCCTGCTGCTCCGCTGGGTTCTGCACAGAGCGATCGACCGGATCGTAGACAGCGCGGTGGCCCGAGTGGCAGCCCACGACAGTCAGACTCCCCACCGAGCCTCCCGCGTCCTGTCCCACGCCACCGGTCTGGACGAGGCGCGCAAGACGCAGCGCGCCGCAACCATGGGCACAATCCTCAAGAGCACGTCGACTTTCGTCATCTTCATCATGGTGCTGCTGACGATTATGGCGACCCTGGGCCTGCCGCTGGGACCACTGCTGGCATCGGCCGGTGTCGGCGGGATCGCGCTCGCCTTCGGCGCACAGAGTCTGGTCAAGGATGTCCTTTCCGGCATCCTCATGATCATCGAGGACCAGTATGGGGTGGGCGACGTTATCGACACCGGCGAGGCGATCGGCACCGTGGAGGACGTCACACTGCGCGTCACGAAGGTGCGAGATAGCAGCGGAGTGGTCTGGTACGTCCGCAACGGCGGGATCGTCAGGATCGGCAACCAGTCACAAGGATGGTCGACCGCGGTGGTGGACATCCAGGTCAGCTACAACGAGAGTCTCGACATCGTCATGCCGCTGATCCGCGAGGTTGCCCGCGACCTGGATGGCGCGCCGGAGTGGGCGACGCGGCTGCTCGAGGAACCCGTAGTCGCCGGAGTCGAGTCGATGTCGGGAGGTGTGATCACCATCCGGATCATCGCCAAGTGCGCGCCGAACGAGAACTTCCCGGTATCCCGGGAGATTCGCGAGCGGGTCAAGGCCGCTCTTGACGCGGCCGGGATCCGCGCGCCGCTGACTGGGCCGGCCTAGGGCGGTGAACGAGGTGGCCCCCCACCTGAGACTGACAGACTGGTCTTGTGACCGGTGAGAGCTTCTACGACCAGGTGGGAGGGCACGAGACGTTCCGCCGCCTTGTCCAGGGCTTCTACGCAGGCGTAGCCGGCGACCCGGAGCTGCGCGCGCTCTACCCACCAAACGACCTCGGTCCGGCCGAGGTTCACTTCCGGATGTTTCTTGAGCAATACTGGGGGGGTCCTTCGACGTACTCCCAGGACCGGGGGCATCCGAGGTTGCGTATGCGACACGCCCCGTTCAAGGTCACCATCAGCCAGCGCGACCGGTGGCTCAAGCACATCATGGCCGCGGTCGACTCCCTCGACCTCGCACCAGAGAACGACCTCATCCTGCGTGGCTATTTCGACAGGGCGGCACAGTCCCTGGTCAACTCCCTGGAGGACTGACATCTCTACTGCCTATGCCCACCCTGACCTGCCCGTCCAGAGTCCCACAACCGCGCTGGTCCACGCTCGCCCCACCACCGAGCCTGCCTGGTGGCGCCATGCGGTGATCTACCAGATCTACCCCCGCTCTTGGGCTGACGGCAACGGTGATGGGATAGGGGACCTGCCTGGCATCACGGCCCGCCTCCCCTATCTGCGCGACCTCGGCGTGGACGCCCTCTGGCTTTCACCGTTCTATCTCTCACCCCAGGCCGACGCGGGCTACGACGTGGCCAACTACCGCGACATCGACCCGATCTTCGGGACGCTGGCCGACGCCGACAGTTTGGTGTCCGCCGCCCATGGCCTCGAACTGAAGGTCATCGTCGACCTCGTGCCCAACCACTCCTCCGACGAGCACCCATGGTTCCAGGCCGCGTTGGCCGCGGGCCCGGGCAGCCCCGAGCGGGAGCGCTATGTGTTCCGGAACGGCCAGGGCCGGCACGGGGAACTGCCGCCGAACAACTGGCTGTGCGTCTTCGGTGGGGCAGCCTGGACCCGCGTCAAAGCCGCTGACGGCACCGATGGCCAGTGGTACCTCCACCTGTTCGCGGCCAAGCAGCCCGACTTCAACTGGCAGAACCCGCAGGTCCGTGCAGAGTTCGAAGACGTGCTGCGATTCTGGCTCAACAAGGGCGTCGACGGCTTCCGGGTTGATGTCGCCAACGCCCTGGTGAAGGCAGCAGGGTTGCCTGACTGGGACGAGCCGCTGCACCTGCTGGGCGACGCCGACGGGGTCCGCCACGATCACCACGGCCCACGACCGCCGATGTGGGATCAGGAGGGCGTCCACGAGATCTACCGGGCGTGGCGTCAAATCCTCAACTCGTATAATCCGATCGATGCCGCTGGCTACTCAAACGACAGCGACCGCATTCTCTGTGCCGAGGCATGGGTCGACTCCCAGGACCGTCTCGCCAGATATGTGCGCGCTGACGAGATGCACCAGGCGTTCAACTTTCAGTTCCTGCAGGCACAGTGGCGAGCCAGTGACCTTCGCGACGCCGTCACCAACTCGTTGAATGCAGCGGACTCGGTCGGTGCCCCCGCCACATGGGTGTTGTCCAACCACGATGTCGTGCGCCACGCATCCCGGCTCGGGCTGTCCGTGGGAACCAAGCGCCCCAACGGCATTGGGGTGGGCGATCCGCAGCCGGACGCGGCTCTTGGTCTGCGGCGTGCCCGGGCGGCGACCGCCCTGATGCTCGCCCTGCCGGGCTCGTCCTACATCTACCAGGGTGAGGAGCTGGGTCTGCCCGACTCCACCGACATGCCCGACGACGTGCGTCAGGACCCGACGTGGCCACGCAGCGGACACGCCGAGCGAGGCAGGGACGGCTGCCGGGTGCCCATGCCTTGGGAGGGCGACCAGCCGTCATACGGGTTCGGCCCCTCCGCAAGGACCTGGCTCCCACAGCCCGGGTCCTACGCGGCTCTGGCCGTCGACCGTCAGGTGGGCGTCGCGGGCACAACCCTGGAGCTGTATCGCACGCTGTTGACCGCCCGACGCGAGCATGGGCTCGGCGCTGGCTCACTGAGCTGGCTGGGGGGCTACCCCGAGGAGGTCGTGGCCTTCGTCAACGAGCCGGCGGTCGGCGAGCGTGTTCTGGTGATCGCCAACCTCGGCGCAGAGCCGGTGGCAGTGCCCGGCGGCGCCCAGATTCTGGTGTCCAGTGGACCGCTGACCTCGCAAGGACTGGTGCCCACCGACACGAGCGTCTGGCTCAGCGCCTAACCCCGGAACCGTTGACCTCATGACGACCGCTCTGCGCCCGGACCAGCAGCAGCGACCGAGCGGACCCATGGGGTCGACCTACCGACTGTTGACGGTCGCGCTGCTGGCCCTGGTGACCATCATCGCGTTCGAGGCGATGGCCATCTCGACAGCGATGCCGGCCGTAGCCAAGGACCTGGACGCGGTCAAGTCGTACGGGCTCGCGTTCTCCTTCATGCTCACAGCCGAGATGCTCGGCATCGTCCTGGCCGGCGTTTGGGCGGACCGCCGCGGTCCGCTCCCCTCACTGTTCGCCGGCCAGCTGCTGATGGCGGCCGGCTCGGCGATGGCGGGGCTTGCCCCGACGTTCACGGTGCTCCTGGCCGGACGGCTGGTCGCTGGCCTGGGTGCCGGGCTCATCGTGGTCGCGCTCTATGTCGTGATCGGCCGTGCGTACCCGGATGCTTTACGTCCCAGAGTGTTCAGCTGGGTCTCCGCCGCGTGGGTGCTCCCCTCCCTGATCGGCCCGCCGGTCGCGGGCTGGCTGACCTCGACGTGGTCCTGGCGCTGGGTCTTCCTGATCGTGCTTGCACCCATCGCGGTGACATTCGCCGTGGTCAGCACCCAACGCACCCGAATCAACGCAGGCGCAAGCGCCGGCCGGACAGCGACCCACGACCAGGGCGCCGCAGCTGACCCGAGCGTGCCAGCTGACCGGCCCAGGCACCGCAGGCTGGCACTGCTCGGTCTCGGGGTCGCCGTGTCCGCCGGTGCCATGCAGTGGGGCTCCACCCAGCTCGCGGCTGGGCATGGGCTTCCGGTCATCATCACGGCGCTGGGACTGGTCGGGATCGGGGCGACCGCCCCACGGCTCGTCCCGGCCGGCACTCTGCTCATGTCCCGTGGGCTGCCGGCGGTGATGATAAGCCGGTTCCTGCTGACCGCTTCCTTCAACGGAGCCCTGACGTTCGTCCCGCTCATGCTCGTCAACGAGCGGCACCTAAGCCTTACCACGGCCGGCGTCATGCTCACGGTGGGCGCACTCGGCTGGTCGTTCGGCTCCTTTGTCCAGGGCCACCAGGTGATGCACAATCGCCGGTCCGAGCTGGTGGCCGCAGGTGGCGCGTCGCTGGCCGCCGGCATACTGCTGCTCGCCGCTATCGCCGACTTCGGCTGGCATTACTACCTGGTGGGGCTTGCCACTGCCCTGTGCGGCCTGGGTATGGGGCTGGCCACGTCATCGACCTCGGTGCTTTCGCTGGCCCTCTCGCCGGTCAGCGATCACGGCCGCACATCCTCGTCACTGCAGGTGTCCGACGTGCTCGGCAGCGTCATGGGAATCTCAGCGGCCGGCGCCGTGTTCGCCGCCATGCACAACCCCAACGGCTCGGACATCCATGTCTTCGAGCTCATCTGGTCGTCCCTGGCAGCCGTCGCCGCCCTCGTGATGGTCAGCGGTCAACGCACCAGGACTTAACCCGTCATCTGGGTCTTTCGCGCCAGCGGAAGGTCACCGGATCACCGGAGACGCCTTCCAGGACCGCTCGCTCGTCCGGGCGCAGCCGGCGAGGGCTTGCCGTCACGAAGTCGTAGGCGACCACCGTGGTCTCGGCCCGCGCGTACAACGTCGTGCCCACCCCGGCCGGATCGCACACCTCATAGGCAAGGTTGAAGCTGGAACCAGAGATCTTGGTCGCCCACATGTCCACGCTGATCGGCGCGTGCCGGAAGTCCAACGGGGCGAGGTACTCAATCTCGTGACGGGCGACCACTACGCCTTCATTGAGCAGGGTGCGGTCCTGACCGAACCAGGCCTGGAAGCCGATCACCCGGGCATCCTCGAGCAGGCGCAGGAACTGCACGTTGTTCACGTGCCCGTAGGCATCCATGTCGGACCATCGAAGCGGGACGTCGACACGGTAAGGGCGCAGGCTCATGACGCCATCATCGCAGCCGGGAAGATATCGTCACCTTCGTGACCACCCCTGAGAACGGCGCCATGCTGGACCCCCTCGCGGACCTGCTCGACGCCCTGAACCTCCAGTCAGCCGATTCGGCCCGCACGACCGGTGGGGCTGCAGACGACAACCAGTCTGACTTCGGCGTGTCCGAGGCCGACGTCTTCATCGGGCGCAGCCAGCCGATGCCACACGGCCGGGTGTTCGGGGGGCAGGTCCTTGCCCAGTCAGTCATAGCCGCCGGCCGGACGGTCAATGATCTCGACGATGCGGCGGAGCGCCCGCGCCGAATCCACTCGTTGCACGGCTACTTCCTGCGCCCCGGCGACTCCAACCATCCGATCCGCTTCACCGTGGAGCGGCTGCGCGACGGGCACTCGTTCTCAGCCCGGCGGGTCCACGCGATCCAGTACGGCAAGCCGATCCTGTCGATGATCACCTCGTTCCAGACCGATGCCGACGGGTTGGACCACCAGGACTCCGTACCTGCCGCACCGGACCCTGAGAGTCTGCAGACCCTCGGCGAGGTGTTCGCCGGGTCAGATGACCCGCAAGCCAGCTTCTGGTCGAAGGACAAGGCCATCGACCTGCGCCACGTGGAGGGAGCCATCTATGTCCGCCCTGGGCGACAGCTCGCCTCGCGGCAGAGCGTCTGGCTCAAAGCCATCGGTCGGATGCCGGACGATCCGCTGGTCAACGCGGCGATGCTGGCCTACTGCTCGGACTACTCGCTGCTCGAGCCCGTGCTTCGCTGCCACGGTCTGGCCTGGTCCGACCACCGGCTGCGTGTGGCCAGCCTCGACCACGCGATGTGGTTCCACCGGCCAGGACGCGCTGACGAATGGACGCTGTACACGCAGTCATCCCCGTCGGCGTCCTGCGGACGTGGGCTGGCCGCAGGACGAATGTTCAACGCGGACGGCATCTTGCTCGCTTCGGTCGCCCAGGAAGGCATGCTCCGCATCAAGGCCTCGTGACGGGCGCCACAGTCGGCCGGCCTTTCGTACTAAGCGATCGCTTAGTACGATCGTGGCATGGTTGACGGACTCGACCTCGACGCGCTGACCGGTTATCTCGCGCCATTCGGCGGTACACCCGACGGCGGCGCCAGGCGGGGATCCGATGCACGCCGCACCTCGGGCCCGGGTGGCCCGGTCCACGCCGAGCTCATCACCGGTGGCAAGTCCAACCTGACCTATCGGCTGACCTACGGCTCCCACGACTGGGTGCTTCGCCGCCCGCCGCTGGGGCACGTCCTGGCAACGGCTCACGACATGGCCCGCGAGTACCGCGTGATGTCCGCCCTCGCGCCGACCCCCGTGCCTGTTCCGGCGATGGTGACGCTGTGCGAGGACCCGAGCGTCATAGGGGTGCCCTTCTACGTCATGGAGTACGTCGAGGGCTCGATCCTGCGCCGGACCAGGGACACCGACAAGTTGCAGAGTCGTCAGCGGACTGCGCTGGCACATCAGCTCATTGACACCCTGGCAGACCTGCACGAGGTAGACCCGGGCGACGTGGGGCTGGATGGCTTCGGCCACCCCGACGGCTTTCTCGAGCGTCAGGTACGGCGCTGGACCCAGCAGCTGCAGGGGTCCAGGTCCCGCGACATACCGGGCTTTGACGACCTGGCAGATCAGCTGGCAACACGTGTCCCGGCCAGCCAAAAAGCGAGTGTGGTGCACGGTGACTACCGCCTGGACAACGTTCTGGTGGGACCCGATCAACAGATCCGAGCCGTCCTGGACTGGGAGATGGCCACCCTCGGCGACCCCCTGTGCGACCTCGGCCTGCTGCCGGTCTATGCGGCTCCCGTGCCTGGGGTCGCAGACATCATCTCAGACGGGATGGGCCCCCATAACGGCTTCCCGTCGATCGAGTCCCTAATCCACAGGTATGCCGATCGCTCAGGTCTGGATGTCAGTCACCTCTCCTGGTACACGGCTCTGGGCTACTACAAGCTGGCGGTCATCTGCGAAGGCATCCACTACCGCTACGCCACGGGTCAGACCGTCGGCCCCGGCTTCGACCAGATCGGGACCATCGTCGAGCCGCTTGTCTCTGCCGGTCGTCACGTCCTGACCCAGTCCCTGTGACAGACCCCGTTAGCTTCCGAGAGACGGTCCCTGATACCAACAGAACTCATCAATCCTGGAGGCAGATGTGAGCACCACCACCCAACGTACGGCGATCGTCACCGGCGCCGCACGCGGCATCGGAGCCGCAACCGCTATCCGCCTCGCCAGGGACGGGCACGCCGTCGCCGTACTCGACCTCGACGAGGCCGCTTGCGCCCAGACGGTGTCGGCGATCTCCTCAGCCGGGGGCCGCGCCATAGCGGCGGCGGTCGACGTCAACTCGCCAGAAGGGGTCGACGCCGCTGTGGCGAAGGTCACGGCCAAGCTCGGCGCCCCAACCATCCTGGTCAACAACGCCGGCATCATCCGCGACAACCTGATCTTCAGGATGCCCCTGGAGGACTGGGACGCAGTGATGAACGTCCACCTGCGGGGCGCCTTCTTGATGACCAAGGCGGTACAGGTGCACATGACCGCTGCAAACTACGGTCGGATCGTCAACCTGTCCTCAACCTCCGCGCAGGGCAACCGGGGTCAGGTCAACTACTCTGCGGCCAAGGCAGGCGTGCAGGGTTTCACCAAAACCCTTGCGATCGAGCTGGGCCCCTTCGGTGTGACCGCCAACGCCGTTGCTCCTGGCTTCATCGCCACCTCCATGACCAAAGCGACCGCCGAGCGGATGAACATCTCGTTCGAGGACTTCCTGGCGGGCGCCGCGTCACAGATCCCGGTCGGCCGCGTCGGCCAGCCGGAGGACGTCGCGGCCGTCATCTCGTTCCTGGCCCGAGAAGAGGCCGGGTACGTCTCAGGCCAGATCATCTACGTGGCTGGAGGTCCGAAGGACTGATCGGCTGCGTCAGCGGGCTCGCCGGGGCCGGTTACAGCGGCAGGGACCTGCTGCGCCGTCGCATCCCCCTCAGCCAACGGTCAGGGTCAGCCGCGCGACCGGCATACATGGCACCGACCTCCGGGTGGGGCAGGACCAGGAAACGCTCAGCCTCGATGGCGGCCAGCAACGCCGCGGCGACGTCATCGGCCTCAATGGCCGACGCCTGCATGAGCGCCTTGCCGGCCGGCCCCGAGTCCTCCAGCATCTGCGTGCGCACTCCCTGTGGGCACACGGCGTGCACGCGCACGCCCGCATCGCCGTAGGTCATCAAGAGCCACTCGGCGAACGCATACGCGGCGTGCTTGGTCACGGCATAGGGGGCGGCGCCGGGAATCGTGAGCAGCCCCGCCGCCGAAACGGTTGAGACAAAGATGCCATGGCCCTGCGAGACCCACTGCGGCATGAGCGCTCGGGAGGCTCGCACGTGTGCCATCACGTTGACCTGCCAGGAGACGTCCCACGCATCCTCAGCCACGTCGACCAGTCCGGCGCGTGCCACGCCGGCGTTGGCGCAGTAGACGTCGATGGGCCCGGCGAGCTCTCGGGCGGTGCCGATCAGCAGCTCGACGCCGGCCTCGGTCGACGCGTCGCCCGCAACCGCGAAGCCGCCAACAACCTCTGCACTCTCATGGGCCGCATCGTCGTCCACGTCATTGACGACAAGTGTCGCCCCCTGGGCCGCGAACATCCGGGTGTACGCCGCACCGATCCCACGGCCACCGCCGGTAACGACGACGACTTGGTTGTCGAAAAGGCTCACATGGGACCAGCCAGAATGGCGCCACCGTCCACAACGACGGTCTGGCCGGTCATCCAGGACGAGTCGCTGGAGAGAAGGAACGAGACTGCCCCGGAGATGTCCTCAGGTACGCCAAGGCGCTTAAGCGGATATCTCTTGGCCACCTTCTCCTCACGGCCTTCGTACAGGGCCTGCGCAAATACCGTCTTGACCACACCGGGAGCAACCGCGTTGACGCGCACGTCCGGGCCCAGCTGATAGCCCAGCTCAGTGGTCAGGTGAATCATCGCTGCCTTGCTCACGGCATACCAGCCCAGAAGTCCGGTTGCCGCGAGGCCGGCGATCGAGGCGACATTGACGATCGCTCCGCCTGGCGCCTCCGCACTGCCCAGACCCGCGCCAACAGCCTTCTGGGTCCAGCTGAAAGCGCTGAGAACATTGACCTCCAGGATCTTTCGCGCGGAGTCGATGCCCATCTCCAGCATGGGCCCGTAGGAGGGGTTGATGCCGGCGTTGTTGACCAGGTAGTCGAGGCGCCCGAAGGTCTCCCGCGCGGCGGCAACAACCTCGTCCTGGTGTGCCCCGTCGTCAGCATGGCCGGCGATGGCCAGCGCGTGCGACGGGCCGCCGAGTACCTCGACTGCATCGGCGAGCGCCTTGGGCTGACGCGCAGTGATGATGACATGCGCGCCGTCGGCGACCAGGCGTCTTGCGATGCCCAGGCCGATCCCCCGGCTGGCGCCGGTGACGATGGCGACCTTGTTCTCATGGGTGGTGCTCACGTGGCTGGTTCTCCCTCGCTGCTTAGATCTTGAGCTGGATTCTGGCTGCCCAGATCGTGGTTTCTCAGATGCTGCTCACAGGCCGAGATCGCGACCGATGAGCTCCTTCATGATCTCGTTCGAACCAGCCCAGATCTTGGTCACCCGTGCATCACGCCACGCCCGCGCAACGCGGTACTCGTTCATGAACCCGTAACCGCCGTAGAGCTGGACACAGGCATCGAGCACTTCGTTCTGGACCTCGGCCGACCACCACTTGGCCTTGGCCGCGTCCACCGCGCTGAGCTTGCGCTCGCAATGGGCCTCGACACAGTCGTCGACGTAGGCCTGGGTGACCTCGAGCTTGGTCACAAGCTCGGCCATCAGGAACTTGTTGTGCTGGAAGGAGCCGATCGGCTGACCAAACGCATGGCGCTCCTTGGCATAGGCGATCGTCTCGAGCAGGATCTGCTGCGCATGGGCAGTGTTGGACACGGCTGCACCGATCCGCTCTTGGGGAAGACGTTCCATCATCGCGATGAAACCTCGGTCGACCTCACCAATGACGTTGGCGCAGGGCACACGCACGTCGGTGAAGAACAGCTCGGCGGTGTCGGACTCCTGCTGACCCACCTTGTCGAGCTTGCGCCCCCGCTCAAAGCCGGGCATGCCCGTTTCGACACCCAACAGGGAGATACCCCTGGCGGCCTTGTCGCGCGAGGTCCTGGCCGCGACGACCACCAGGTCCGCCTGGTAGCCGTTGGTGATGAAAGTTTTGGAGCCATTGAGGATCCAGTCCTCACCGTCGCGCACAGCGGAGCTCTTGAGGGCCGCAAGGTCGGAGCCACCACTGGGTTCGGTCATCGCGATGGCGGTGACGAGGTCGCCGGAGCAGAATCCCGGTAGCCAGCGCTCCTTCTGCTCCTGCGTGCCCAAATCCACGAGATAGGGGGCCACACAGTCGGCGTGGATGCCGAAGCACGAGGATGCCGCCGCGTTGAACTTGGAGAGCTCCTCGGCCAGGACCGCGTTGAACCTGAAGTCGCCCGCCTCCGAGCCGCCATAGGCCTGCGGGACCTCGAGCCCGAGCAGACCCTGTTTGCCCGCCTCGACCCAGGCTTGGCGATCAATAGCCCGGTCGTCGATGAACTGTTGGGCGCGGGGCTTGAGGCTGCGCTCTACGAACTCGCGAGCCGTCTGACGGAACGCCTCGTGGTCGGGGCCGTACAGGTTACGTGGCATGTCATCCTCCCGGAACTAAGCGCTTGCTTAGTCTCGAACAGGTGCGGCATGCTGTCAACATGACCACCTCGACTCCGGCGACCAGCAGTCGGGCTGCCGGGGAGTCTGTCCAGCGCCTGATGGACGCTGCCGTGGATGCCTTCGCGGACAAAGGCTTCCACGCCACGAGCACACGAGACATCGCTGCCCGGGCCCACATGAGCCCAGCAGGCGTCTACGTCCATTTCGCCAGCAAGCAGGATCTGCTCTTCCAGCTCTGCCGGCGCGGCCACGTACTGGCCCTGGAGGTGGTGGCCACCGCACGCAAGAGTGCGGTCACCCCCCCGGCCCAGCTTGTGGCGATTGTCTCGTCGTTTGCCCGCTGGCATGCCGAGCAGTACCGCACAGCACGGATCGTGCAGTACGAGTTTCCCCAACTGACCCCCGAGCACCGCGCTGAGGTCATGACCTTGCGCAGGCAGATCGACGCAGTGGTCAAGGACGTCCTTCAAGCTGGTGTTGCCAGTGGCGACTTCGACGTGCCAGACATCGCCATGACTACCCTCGCGCTGCAGTCGCTGACGATCGACGTCGCGCGTTGGTACAAACCGGGTATCCGATGCACCCCAGAATCCATCGGCGCGACATATGGCGATTTAGCGTTGCGGCTGGTGCGTGGTTGAACCTCAGCTGCGGGTCAGCTTGCGGTAGGTCACCCTGTGCGGACGTGCCGCTTCAGGACCGAGACGCTCGACCTTGTTAGCCTCATAGGCCTGGAAGTTGCCCTCGAACCAGTACCACTTGCCCGGGTTCTGGTCGTCGCCCTCGTAGGCGAGGATGTGCGTCACCACGCGGTCCAGGAACCACCGGTCGTGACTGATCACGACGGCGCAACCCGGGAACTCCAGCAGAGCATTCTCGAGGGAGCCCAGGGTCTCGACGTCAAGGTCGTTGGTGGGCTCGTCCAGCAGCAACAGGTTGCCACCTACTTTGAGGGTCAGCGCCAGGTTGAGACGGTTGCGCTCACCGCCGGAGAGCACACCAGTCATCTTCTGCTGGTCAGGGCCCTTGAAGCCGAACTGAGACACATAGGCCCGCGACGGGATCTCGACGTGGCCGACCTGGATGTAGTCCAGTCCGTCCGAAACGGTCTCCCACAGGTTCTTCGTGGGGTCGAGGCCAGAACGACTCTGGTCGACGTAGGAGATCTTGACCGTCTCACCGATCTTGACATTACCTTCGTCCGGCGTCTCGAGACCGACGATGGTCTTGAAGAGCGTGGTCTTGCCGACACCGTTGGCACCGATGACGCCCACGATCCCGTTGCGCGGCAATGTGAACGACAGGTCGTCGATCAGCACGCGCCCGTCGTAGCCCTTCTGCAGGTTGTTGACCTCGATCACCGTGCTGCCCAGACGCGGGCCCGGCGGGATCTGGATCTCCTCAAAGTCGAGCTTGCGGGTGCGGTCGGCCTCAGCTGCCATCTCCTCGTATCGAGACAGCCGGGCCTTGGACTTGACCTGTCGCGCCTTGGCATTGGATCGGACCCACTCGAGCTCGGCGACCAGGCGCTTGGCAAGCTTGGCATCCTTCTTGCCCTGGACGGTGAGGCGTTCAGACTTCTTCTGCAGGTATGTGGAGTAGTTGCCCTCATAGGGGTAGAGGCGACCGCGGTCGACCTCGGCGATCCACTGGGCGACGTTGTCGAGGAAGTACCGGTCGTGGGTCACTGCCAGCACGGCGCCGTGGTACGACGCAAGGTGCTGTTCCAACCAGAGCACGCTCTCTGCGTCGAGGTGGTTGGTGGGCTCGTCGAGCAGCAGCAGATCAGGCTTCTGCAGCAACAGCTTGCACAGCGCCACGCGACGACGCTCTCCTCCGGACAGCACCGTGACCTCAGTGTCCGGTGGCGGGCAGCGAAGGGCATCCATGGCCTGTTCGAGCTGGGAGTCCAGGTCCCACGCGTCCGCCACGTCGATCTTCTCCTGGAGCTGACCCATCTCCTCCATCAGTCTCTCGAAATCGGCGTCGGGCTCGGCCATCTCGATCGAGATGGCATTGAACCGGTCAACATCGGCCTTGATCTGTCCCAGGCCCTCCTCGACGTTGCCCAGAACGGTCTTGTCCTCGTTCAGCGACGGTTCCTGCATCAGGATGCCAACCGAATAGCCGGGCGACAGCCTGGCCTCGCCATTGGACGGCTGATCCAGCCCGGCCATGATCTTCAAGATCGTCGACTTGCCGGCCCCGTTGGGGCCGACCACGCCAATCTTGGCGCCGGGATAGAACGACATCGTGACGTCGTCGAGGATGACCTTGTCGCCGTGAGCCTTGCGCGCTTTGGTCATGGTGTAAATGAACTCAGCCATAGACCTCAGGTTATCCGCCGCAAGCCGTTGATCCCTAACTCACGCTTCGACGGTCAGATGCGTGGACCCCGAATTGGCGATGATTCACTCACCACTGGACCGCAGGTCTTCGCCTACGTCAACGCATCACCCGCACCGTTACCCGTTCCCACCGAGACGCCGACGGCATCGGTCTCGGTGCTCCCGCCGGCTGAGCCGGCGAATCCGTCCGTACGCGGGTCAAGGAACGCGAGCGGACTGTCAACCGACCCCGCTAAGTCGGCATCACCCATCTCGACATCTTGGTCAAGCTGGTCGGCTGCGTCCTGGACCTCCGGATCGGCCATCCGGTCGTTCTGGTTGAGTTGAGGTCTGGCCACCTTGTGGAACGTCGCTTGGCCCCACGACAAGTCGTGGCCGACGTTGTAGGCGTCAATCTCCACCGTGGTCCCGCTCCGCTCCCCATTGACCCACTGGTTGATCCTCATCCGCCCGTAGACGATCACCGGCTCGCCCTTCCTCAACGAGTTCGACAGGTTGACCCCCAGCGAGCGGAATGCCGTCACATTCACGAAGTTGGTCCCGGCGTCGATGTAGTCACCGGTCTTAAAATCCACCCTGCGCACGTTCGACGCCACGCGGAACGTCACGAACGGCACGTTCCCCCGCGTCGCTCGCACCACCGGATCGCCGACCACATTGCCGCTGACTGTGACGTAGGTCTCGTTCATCGTCATCACCTCATCGCTTCCATCGTTGACTCGCCGAATCCGGCGAGAACCCCACGATGGCTAGGCCGCCCGGCTAGCGACAGAGCTCGGCGCATGCCTGTGGACAGTGAGACGAAAAACTGGGCCGTTGTGGACAGCCTCAGGCGAGCTGACAAGCGGCCTCGAGCTGCTCGCGCGCCTGACGGTGTCGGTCAAGGATCTCCTGAACTGGCCCGACGAGCCGATCGCGCGCCACCTGTGCCACCGATTCGTGCAGACGATCAGCGACCAGGGCCTTGCGTCGCTTGCCACCGACCCGGCCTAGGTGGCTGGTGTCTTTCGCATGTCGCGAACGCGGCTGAGGTGAACTTCTTGGGACAATGGCAGCGGCGGGTTTGGTTGTCTGTATTGGGAGTTCG
>Ga0209638_1000656_pt1 | contig 22692 bp, 22 predicted proteins | sample BarGraNGADG00211_FD_184490 | JGI IMG/M metagenome (GOLD analysis project Ga0209638, IMG submission 184490) | Arctic peat soil microbial communities from Barrow, Alaska - Barrow Graham LP Ref core NGADG0002-211 (SPAdes) (version 2) | ecosystem: Environmental > Terrestrial > Soil > Wetlands > Peat...
CCCCGCCGCGTCGTTGGAGCCACCGACGGTCGACAGGGGAGCCATGATCGACGCGGCGCTGCACTGGCTCGGATACGGCTTGTGCCACCAACTCCCCGCGCGCTCCTTCTTCGGCGGCGGCCTTCAGCTCCCCGTCTGCGCCCGCGACACGGGCATCTACCTTGGATTCGTCGTCGCTCTGCTCTTGATGGCACTCCTCGATCGCGGCAGGCGGAGGGCCGGGATGCCGCCGGCATGGCTGCTCGGCGTCGGGTTCGCCGCCCTCGTCGTGCTGGGCTGGGATGGGATCACCTCGTACACGGGCCTGCGGGTCACCACCAATGCGATCCGCCTCGCGACGGGCACCGGGGCCGGCTTCGCCATCGCGCTGGTGATAGGTCCGCTGCTGAACACGCAGCTGTGGAGACGCCGGTCGGAGGAGCGTGTCCTCGGCTCGCCTGCCGAGGGGCTGGCGTGGTGCGCGGCCGCTCCGATCACCTTCGCTGCCACGCTGTGGGGCGGTCCGCTGCTCGGGATCGCCTACCCGCTCGCGGTCGCGGCGGCGGTCCTCGTGACGTTCACGGCCGTGAATCTCGTGCTCGTGTCGCTCGTCCCGCACTTCGAGCGCACCTTCGATCGCCTCCGGGACGCCTGGCCGGCTGTGCTTTGGGCGTTCGCCCTCTCGCTCGTGGAGTTCGCGCTGGCGGACTGGGCGCGGCTGGCGCTTCTCTCGCTCATCAAGCAAGTCTAGAATCGGCGTAGCGGAAGCGGTGGGGCGTCCGGCGCCATCGCGCGGGTGGGACAGGGGTGGGAAGTGTATAGCCACAAGGACCGGCTCCACGTCGTCATCTTGACGCAGGGCATGCAGATCGAGGGGGACCTTCACGTCCTTGCGGGAAGCCGTCTGACGGATGCCCTGAACTCCAAGGGCAAGGACTTCTTCCCCGTGACCGATGCCCGCATCTGCCAGGTGGGATCCGCTGAGGTGCTCTACTCGGTGCAGTACATCGCAGTCAACCGCGACAGCATCGACTGCATCATGGAGGTCCCCGGCGCGTAGGCTCCGGAGGGTCGTGTCAGACCGTCTGGCTATCCTTCTGTCGAACATCAGTTCGATAGGAGGTCACCATGCGCAACAGTCCTGCACCGCTTTCCGAGAGGCCTCTTCTCGGAGCCTTGGCTCAGCGTGCCCTGGCCGCAGGTACGCCGCGCGCCGTCGCCGCGGAGGCCGTCCGCGCCACCTCGTCGCGATTCCCCCGGCGCTGTGAAGGCGACCGGGTGTCGCGCGGTCGTATCGAGGCCTACTTCTGGGGAGTCGTGCGCAGGCGCGCGCTCCAGGGAGCCGCACCGGCGGTGAGCCGTCGGCTCGTCATCGAGTCCCTCGAACGCGAGTTGCGTGAGGCGGGGCACACTCCGGAGGCGATACGACGCGAGATGACGCGCCTCTACGGGGAGTCCGCATGCGCCGCCATCTCGTGCGGGCAGGTCGCCTGAGGGCATCGCCGGACGGGTGGCGCGTCAGGAGAACGAGGCCGCGCGCAGCAGCGCGCCGGTGGTGCGGTCGAAGATCCACAGGCGCCGGTGGGTGAGCTTGCCGCCGACGTCGCCAAACGCCTCGACGACCACGACCGCGTCGATCCCGTCGACCGCGCAGAGGCGGACCAGTACGGGCACGGAAGGCGTGCTTGCGGGGAACCCCTTGGTGAGCAGGTCTGCGGCGCGCACGCCCGCGTCGCCCTTCACCCGGAGCTGCCCCAGGACCTTGGTGCGCAGTGCGGGCGCGTCGGTCGAGGTGACACTCGCGAAGGCCCCGATGTCGGTCGACGCCGCGAGGGCCTCGGCCGCCGTGGAGGTGAGCGGTGCACCGCCCGTCTCGAAGCGAATGGTCGGCGTGGCGGCGGGACGTCCGCACGCGACCAACGCCAGTGACGCGAGTACGGCGACCAGAGCGAGGCGTGCGCGCATCATCTTGGCTTCCCGAAGGGGTGACGTGACTCGTCCATGGTAGACCAGCGGACAGCGCGTCGGGCGTGTCAGACCCGGGGGCTAGTGTCGTCGTGTCAGCAGGCGGCACGGCGATCCGGAGGCGGTCATGAAGGAGCAGTACGTCAGGGACCTCGGCGAGGGTATGCGGGTCGATTCGCTGTTCGCCCTGCGCTCGCGCGACATCCGCTCCGCACGCACCGGCGACCCGTACCTGTCGCTCGAGGTGTCGGATTGCAGCGGTGCGATCCCGGCGGTGATGTTCCGGCCCTCCTCGGCCGAGGAATCGCTGCCGATCGGGTCCGTCGTCCGCGTCAGGGGCGTCATGACGACGTATCGCGGCGTCCGCAGGGTGTCCATCGACGCCCTGCGTCCGGTCGATACGTTCGACCCGCGCGACCTCCTGCCCGCGGGCCTGCGCGACCGCGAGGAGATGCTCGGCGAGCTGCGCGCGGCAGTGAAGCGTATCCGCGACGCGCGGTTGCGTGGGGTGGCGCGGGCGGTCTTCGGAGCGCCGGGCTTCATCGACCGCTTCGCATCGTGCCCGGCGGGAAGCGGCCGCCATCACGCCTACGTCGGAGGGCTGCTGGAGCACACCCTGGCCGTCGCCGCCCTGTGCGAGACCTTGGCAGCCTCGTACCCCCAGGCGGACCACGACCTGCTCCTCGCGGCGGCCCTGCTCCATGACGTCGGCAAGACCGAGGAGATCTCGTTCGATGCTGCGTTCGAGTACACCGACGCGGGGCGGCTCGTCGGGCACGTCGTGCTCGGCGAGCGCATCGTGTCGCGGGCCATCGACGGACTTGCGCGTCCGATGCCGGAGGACCTTGCGCTCCGCCTCCTGCACGCCGTCCTGGCCCACCATGGCGAGCGCGAGTGGGGCGCCCCCTGCCAGCCGTGCTCTCTGGAAGCGCTGCTCCTCCACCATGCCGACAACCTCGACGCCCAAGTCGCCGCGTTCCTTGGGGCCGTGTCGGGAGCGGCGATCCTCGAGCAGACGTGGAGCGATCGCGGGAGCGCCTTCGGTCGGGCGCTCCTGGTCCCCGCGGCTTCCCGCGGTACCAGCCAGCGCGAGTGCGCCTGACCGCGTGGGGCGCGCGCGGCTGACACTGAGGCGGGGGAGTGCGGTGCGATACAATCCGGGGACTTTGAACAGACCCGCGCGCCCGTGCGTCCGACAGCGGGCCGGCACCGATGAGGAGAGCACCATGACGCTTCCCAGAGCTGAGATCGGCGTGTTCGGCGGCAGCGGCTTCTACTCGCTCCTGGACAATGCCGAGGAGTACCGCATCAACACGCCATACGGAGCGCCCTCGTCGCCTGTGATGGTCGGCGAGATCGCCGGCCGCAGCGTCGCGTTCCTGCCTCGCCACGGCAAGGACCATCAACTGCCGCCGCACATGATCAACTACCGCGCGAACGTCTGGGCGATGAAGGAACTGGGCGTCACCCGGATCATCGGGCCGAACGCCTGTGGCTCGTTGCAGCCGGGTGTGAAGCCGGGCGACTTCGTCATCTGCGACCAGTTCGTCGACCGCACCTGGGGCCGCATCGACACCTTCTACGACGGGCCGATCACAACGCACGTATCGTCGGCCGACCCCTACTGCCCGACCATGCGTGCCGTCGCCGTCGAGCAGGCGGACGCGCTCGGCATCACGGTCCATCCGAAGGGCACCGTCGTCGTGATCCAAGGTCCGCGCTTCTCGACCCGCGCAGAGTCCCGCTGGTTCGCCTCCCAGGGATGGGAGGTCATCAACATGACCCAGTACCCCGAGTGCTACCTCGCTCGCGAACTCGAGATCTGCTACTGCAACATCTCGCTGATCACCGACCACGATGCCGGCGCCGAAGGTGTCGAGCCTGTCACCAACGATGAGGTCGTCCGCGTGTTCGAGGCGAACAACAAGCGGCTCCGCGACCTTCTCTACGCGATGATCCCGGCCCTGCCGGTCGAGCGTCCCTGCGTCTGCGCGCACGCCCTCGAGGGCGCCGCGTTCTAGCGGCCCGTAGCCCAGGCCTCTACGCAGCGATCCCGCCGCATCGCTTGCGCCGACTTTGTAACGTTAGTTACGATGTAGCGACTCGCGGGGACGTGTCCACGTGGGGGGCAGACGGTCGTGCGCGGCCGTGCGGTGACATGGCGACAGGGCGTGAACATGGCGGACGCGGGGGGCCACATCCCCGAGGGCGTGATCGAGCGTCTTCCGCTCTACCTCAACGTCCTGCTGCAGATCCGTGAGGACGGCGAGGAGACCGTGTCATCCGCTCGACTCGGCGAACTCGCCCGTGTCAATCCCGCCCAGATCCGGCGCGATCTCACGCACTTCGGCTCCTTCGGGCGCAGGGGCATCGGGTATGACGTTGGGACGCTCGCCGACCGGATCCAGCGCATCCTGGGATCCGATCATATCCACCGGCTCGCGCTCGTCGGCGCCGGCAACCTGGGCTCGGCGATCGCGGCGTACGACGGCCTCAGCAAGCATGGTTTCATGGTGACTGCGGTCTTCGACAATGATCCCGCGAGGATCGGCGGCCGCCTCGGCGACGTCGTCGTTCGCGACATGCGCGAGCTCGAGCGCACGGTGAAGGAGCAGGGGATCAGCATCGGCGTGATAGCCGTGCCCCCGGTCGCGGCACAGGACGTCGCCGACCGACTCGCCGTCGCGGGGATACGCGTCATCCTCAACTACACCCCCGTCGTCGTGCAGGTGCCCGACGGCGTGACGCTGCACAACACCGACCCCGTGCAGGAACTCCTGCACACCCTCTACTACCTCTCCGCCCGCGATGATCAGGCGGGGGCGCCGGGCGGTCGGGGGCGATAGCGTGGGCTCCACGGCGGTGATACTCTAGGCAGCGGTCGTCTCCGGCAGATGACGACCACATGGCGCACTACTCCCGAAGGAGCATCTCGATGAATCTGGACAAGACCCTCATCATCATTCTGATCATCGCGCTCGTCGTCGTCGGCCCGACCCAGATCCCCAAGCTGGCCAAGATGTTCGGGAAGTCAGCCAAGGCGCTGAAGGACGGCATCGACGGCAAGCTCGACGAGGAAGAGGACGAGAAGCCCGTCGCCAAGGCCAAGAAGGACGACGAAGAAGAGGTCTAGGCCTTCTCCGTGCTGCGCTAGCCCCCTCGCTCCACCACTCGCCCCGGTCCGCCTCTTGCATGCGCGGACCGGGGCGCTATACTCTCTGCAACTCTGAGGGCCGCCCGATATACGAGGCGGCCCGCGCGTTGCTCCCCACCGGCCCCTCGGCCGGAAGAGCGGGGCATCGCGAGAGCCCGAAAAGCGCGATAGGAGCCCGGGGAACATGCATAAGGAGATCGCCCTCACCGTAGAGGGTCAGCAGAAGCTCGAAGAGGAGCTGCACTTCCTCGAGACTGTCAAGCGCCGCGAGGTTGGCGAGCGCATCAAGGAAGCCAAGGAGTTCGGGGACATCTCCGAGAACTCAGAGTACGACGACGCCAAGAACGAGCAGGCGTGGGTCGAGAGTCGCATCATCGAGGTCAATCAGATCCTAGCTCACGCCACGATCATCTCCGCCCCGAAGAAGAACGACAAGGTCAGCCTCGGCAGCAAGGTCGAGCTCAAGCACGGTGACGACGGCGACACGACCATCTACCGCATCGTCGGCTCGGCCGAAGCGGACCCAGCCGACAACAAGATCAGCAACGAGTCGCCCGTCGGTCAGGCCGTGATCGGCCGCAAGAAGGGCGACATCGTCGCGGTCGCGCTCCCGTCTGGAAAGACGATCAAGTACACCGTCGTCTCCATCCACCACTAGGCTGGATCCCATGGCCGCAGACGAGCGCCCCCCCGTCACCCCCGACGACGATCCGATCGCCGTCCGGTACGCGAAGCTCGAGGCTCTGCGCGCGCGCGGTGAGGAGCCGTACAAGCTCAGTTTCGATCCGAACGCTCGCGCCGGCGAACTCGTCGCGCGCTACGCGACGCTCGCCGACGGCGAGGACACCGCCGACGAGGTACGCGTAGCGGGCCGTGTGGTGGCGCTGCGTGACCAAGGCAAGGCCGTCTTCATCGTCCTGCGCGACGCGACCGGCGACCTCCAGCTCTTCTGCCGCGTCAACGTCCTCGGTGACGAAGCGCTCGCTGCGGTGAAGGAGCTCGACCTGGGCGACTGGGTCGGTGCCGTCGGCACGGTGCTCCGCACCCGCCGCGGTGAGCTGTCCGTCGCGCCCACCGCCGTGACCCTGCTCTCCAAGTCGCTGCGACCCTTGCCTGAGAAGTTCCACGGGCTCAACGACACCGAGACCCGCTACCGCCAGCGCTACGTCGATCTCATCGTGAACCCCGAAGTCCGCGACACGTTCACCAAGCGCTTCGCGATCGTCTCTTCGATCCGCCGCTTCATGGATGCGCAGGGCTACCTCGAGGTCGAGACCCCGATGCTGCACGCCATCCCGGGTGGTGCGACTGCGAAGCCGTTCGTCACCCACCACAACGCGCTCGACATGGAGCTGTACCTGCGTATCGCGCCGGAACTCTATCTGAAGCGCCTGCTCGTCGGCGGTTTCGAGGCCGTCTACGAGATCAACCGGTCGTTCCGCAACGAGGGCATCTCCGTGCGGCACAATCCCGAGTTCACCATGCTGGAGGCCTACCGCGCCTTCACCGACCTGCGCGGGATGATGGACCTTACCGAGGGTCTGGTGCGCACCGCAGCCGCCGACGTCCTTGGCACGCTCGAGATCACCTACCAGGGCGTCGCGGTCGACCTCGGCGCCCCGTGGCGCCGCGCGACCATGATCGAACTCACAAGCGAGGCGGCGGGCGAGGACGTGTCGTTCGCCCGCTCGCTGGAAGAGCTCCGCGCGCTGTGCGCCAAGCACGAGGTGCCGGTCCAGAAGTCCTGGGGCCGCGGCAAGCTCATCACCGAGCTGTTCGAGAAGCTCGTCGAGCGCACGCTCATCCAGCCCACGTTCGTGACCGACTACCCGCTCGAGACCTCTCCGCTGGCCCGCAAGAAGCCGGGAGAGCCGGAACTCACCGACCGGTTCGAGTTGATCATCACCGGTCGCGAATTCGCCAACGCGTTCTCCGAACTCGTCGATCCCGTCGACCAGCGCGAGCGTTTCGCCGCGCAGATGTCCGCCAAGGCGGGCGGCGACGAGGAGGCGATGGGCTGCGACGAGGACTACCTCCGTGCCATGGAGTACGGCATGCCGCCTGCGGGCGGCATGGGCATCGGAATCGACCGTCTGGTCATGCTGCTCACCGACAGCGCGTCCATCCGCGACGTGCTGCTCTTCCCTCACCTCCGCGCTGAGTAGCCCGTCCCGTCAGGGAGTCGCAGGCACCGGTCGGATATCTGAGCGCCACGCACTCAGATATGGCACCGTATTCGCTCCGTTGGCAACACTCGCGCGGCTCGGTGTCGTTCCTCGCGGGTATACTGTGCGGTGAAGGTCACACAACCCATTGCACGCCGTCGGCGTGTGGTTCTGATAGGAGCTCCCCATGTTCGAGCGATTCACTGAAAAGGCACGGCGGGTGGTCATCTACGCGCAGGAAGAGGCGCGGATGCTCAACCAGAACTACATCGGTACGGAGCATCTGTTGCTCGGGCTGATCCGCGAGCAGGACGGCATCGCCGCCAAGGCGCTCGAGTCCCTCAACATCTCGCTGGAAGACGTCCACCAGCAGGTCGAGGAGCTCATCGGCAAGGGCACCTACGTGCCCAACGGCCATATCCCGTTCACCCCGCGCGCGAAGAAGGTCCTGGAGCTCTCGCTCCGCGAGGCGCTCCAGCTCGGCCACAACTACATCGGGACCGAGCACATCCTGCTCGGGCTCATCCGCGAGGGCGAGGGCGTCGCGGCGCAGGTGCTGCTCAACCTCGGCGCCGACCTCGAGAAGGTCCGCTCCGCGGTCATCCAGCTGCTGTCGGGCTACTACGGCAAGCCGAGCGAGCAGGGTGGCGAAGAGCATGCGGGCGGTTCGAGCCAGTTGCTGGACGAATTCGGCCGCAACCTGACCCGCATGGCCCGCGAAGGCAAATTGGACCCCGTGGTCGGCCGCGAGCAGGAGATCGAGCGCGTCATGCAGATCCTGTCTCGCCGCACCAAGAACAACCCCGTGCTCATCGGCGAGCCCGGCGTCGGCAAGACGGCCGTCGTCGAGGGTCTCGCCTTGAAGATCTCGCGCGACGAGGTCCCGGAGACGCTGCGCAACAAGCAGCTGTACACGCTCGACCTCGCTGCCCTGGTCGCCGGCTCCAAGTACCGCGGCGAGTTCGAGGAGCGCCTGAAGAAGGTCATCAAGGAGATCCACGAGCGCGGCGACATCATACTGTTCGTCGACGAGATGCACACGCTGGTGGGCGCGGGCGCCGCGGAAGGCGCCATCGACGCCGCGTCGATCATCAAGCCGGCACTGGCCCGCGGCGAACTGCAGACCATCGGCGCCACGACGCTCGACGAGTACCGCAAGTACGTCGAGAAGGACTCGGCACTCGAGCGCAGGTTCCAGCCCATCACCGTGGGCGAGCCGTCGGTCGCAGAGACGATCGAGATCCTGCGCGGCCTGCGCGACCGCTACGAGGCGCACCATCGCGTCTCGATCACGGACGGAGCGCTCGAGGCTGCGGCGACGCTCGCGGATCGCTACATCTCCGACCGGTTCCTGCCGGACAAGGCCATCGACCTCATGGACGAGGCCGGCTCGAAGATGCGCATCCAGATGATGACCGCTCCTCCCGACGTGCGTGAGGTCGAGGACCGCCTGCGCGCCGTGCGGCAGGAGAAGGAAGCCGCCATCGAGGCCCAGGAGTTCGAGAAGGCCGCCTCGCTGCGCGACAAGGAGAAGCAGGTACTGGCCGAGAAGCGCGCGATCGAGGACGAGTGGCTCAAGCCTGACAAGTCGCGCGTGGTCGAGGTCACCGAGGCGCACATCGCGGAGCTCGTCTCGATGTGGACGGGCATTCCGGTCACCGCGCTCACGGAGGCCGAGACAGAGAAGCTGCTGCGCATGGAAGGCTCGATCCACGAGCGGGTCATCGGTCAGGACGAGGCCGTCTCCGCGGTGTCGCGCGCCATCCGCCGTGCCCGCGCCGGCCTGAAGGACCCGAACCGCCCTGCGGGGTCGTTCATCTTCCTCGGCCCCTCCGGCGTAGGCAAGACCGAGCTCGCCAAGCAGCTCGCACAGTTCCTGTTCGGCAGCGAGGAAGCGCTCATCTCGCTCGACATGAGCGAGTACATGGAGAAGCACACCGTCTCGCGCCTGGTGGGTTCACCCCCGGGCTACGTCGGCTTCGAAGAGGGCGGCCAGCTCACCGAGCTCGTTCGCCGCAAGCCCTACAGCGTCATCTTGTTCGATGAGATCGAGAAGGCGCATCCGGACGTGTTCAACGTCCTGCTCCAGATCCTGGAGGAGGGACGGCTGACCGACGCGCAGGGCCGCAAGATCGACTTCAAGAACGCGATCATCATCATGACGAGCAACGTGGGCGCGCGCGACATCGCCAAGGGCAAGACGTCGCTCGGCTTCGGTACCTCTGGGCAGGAGCTCGATCACGAGGCGATCAAGGGCCGGGTGACCGGGGAGCTCAAGAAGCTGTTCCGCCCCGAGCTGCTCAACCGTGTGGACGAGGTCATCGTCTTCCACGAGCTGACGGCCGATGAGATCGGTTCGATCGTCGACCTGATGATCGATGACCTGCGCACGCATCTGTTCTCGCACGGCATCGGTGTGAAGCTGTCGCCCGAGGCGCGCGAAGTGCTCGCGAAGGAGGGCTTCGACCCGACTTCGGGTGCGCGGCCTCTGCGACGCGCGATCCAGCGCTTGGTCGAGGACCCGCTCTCCGAGGAGATGCTCGCAGGGCAGTGGAGTCCCGGCGACGTCGTCGAACTGACGGCGGTCGACGGCAGGATCGTCTTCGCTCACGGCAACGGCGCGGTCGAGACTCCCAAGCCCGCTGAGAAGACATCGCGCAAGAAGGCCATGATGCCGCCGCGCACCACCGGTGGCGGCTCAGGGTCGGCCAGCAGCGGCGCCTCGGGCGAGTAGGCGCACATGGCGAAGGCACGCACGGCTTGGCGGTGCGCACAGTGTTCGCACGTCGAGGTCAAGTGGGCCGGGCGCTGCCCCGAATGCGGGGAATACGGGACGTTCGTCGAGGAGGCCGCGGAGAGATCCGGGGCCTCCTCGCGTGTCGCGATGCCGGTCACGCACCCGGTTCGTCTCTCCGAGGTCCGGACCGCCGGCGACCGGCGCGTGCCAACGGGCATCGACGAGTTCGATCGGGTGCTCGGCGGCGGTCTCGTGCGCGGCTCGATCGTGCTTCTCGGAGGCGAGCCCGGGATCGGCAAGTCGACGCTGCTGCTCCAGGTGGCCGACTCGCTCGCTCGCAGCGGGAAGCGCGTTCTCTATGTGTGCGGAGAGGAGTCGCCGGCGCAGGTGAAGATGCGGGCCGAGCGCCTCGGGTGCTGGGGTGATATCGGCCTGCTGCCCGCCACCGACGTCACCTCGGTCGAGGCGGCTGCGCTGGAGGACCAGGCCGACGTGCTGATCGTCGACTCGATCCAGACGATGATCGACCCGGACGCTCCGGGCACCGCCGGATCGGTCGGGCAGGTTCGCGCGTCGACCGCGCGCCTCACTCGCGTCGCCAAGGAGCACGGTGTCACCACGCTCCTGGCCGGTCACGTGACCAAGGAGGGGGCGATCGCCGGCCCGCGCGTCCTCGAGCACATGGTGGACACCGTGCTGTACTTCGAAGGCGACCGCGACCACACCTTCCGCATCGTGCGCGCCGTGAAGAACCGCTTCGGCTCGATCTCCGAGATCGGCGTCTTCGAGATGGCCGAGGGCGGCCTGCGCGTCGTCGCCAACCCGTCGGCGGCCTTGCTCGAGCACCGTCCCGCTGGCGCATCGGGCTCGGCGGTGATGGCCGCCATGGAAGGCTCGCGCCCGGTGCTCGTCGAGATACAGGCGCTCGTGAGTCCTTCCTATCTGCAGATGCCCCGGCGGCTCGCGACGGGGATCGAGTTGCCCCGTCTGCTGCAGGTGCTTGCCGTTCTGGAGCGCCACGCCGGCCTGACCTTCGGTCAACAGGACGTCTATGTGTCGGTCGCCGGCGGCGTGAAGATCTCGGAACCCGCGGCGGACCTGCCGCTCGCGCTCGCGCTCGCGTCCGCGCGTCGCGACATCGCACTCCCGTCGGGCCTCGCGTCGTTCGGGGAACTCGGGCTCGCGGGCGAGGTGCGGCCCGTAGCGCACGCGGGAGCGCGCGCCGCCGAGGCTGTGAGACTCGGCCTGCACATCATCGCCGCGGCGCCGGGACGCGATGCGGCGATGCCCGGTGTCGACATGCGCGCGATGGCGTCCGTGTCGGCGGCGGTCGCCCTACTCGGAGGCTGACGCCGGGGCGTCTCCCTGTCGGCGGGTACAATCGAGAACAGGAAGCCTGAGGAGGGACGTTGGACGCGAAACCAGGAGTGAAGGTCGCCGACGTGCTGCGTCGCGTCGCCCCGGGCACCGAGCTGCGCGAGGCGCTGGACAGCATCATCTCGGCCGACGTGGGCGCCCTGATCGTCATCGGGGACATCCAGCACGTCGAGCCGCTGTGCGACGGCGGTTTCCGGCTCGGCATCCCGTTCACGCCGCAGCGGTGCTTCGAGCTTGCGAAGATGGACGGAGCCATCCTGCTCGACGACGAGTGCGGGACGATCCTCCGCGCCAACGTCCACCTGGTCCCGAATGCGTCGCTGCCGACCATGGAGACGGGCATGCGTCATCGAACAGCCGAGCGCGTGAGCCGGCAGACCTCCGCGTTGGTCGTCTCCGTGTCGCAGCGTCGCAACGTCGTGAGCCTGTATCGCGCCGGCCGGCGCATCACCGTAGAGGACGTGACCGTCGTCCTGGCGAAAGCGAACCAGGCCCTTCAGACCCTGCAGCGCTACCGGATCCGTCTCGACGAGGTCATGGCGCGGTTGACCCTTCTCGAGTTCGAGGACGCGGTGACCGTCGGCGACGTCGTCCTGGCCATGCAGCGCTCCGAGCTCGTCCAGCGTGTAGCGCGCGAGGTCGCTCGCTACGTCGACCAGCTCGGCACCGAGGGTCGCCTCGTCGCCATGCAGGCCGAAGAGGTGACCGCGAATGTCAGCGATGAGCACGCGCTGATCCTTCGGGACTACCTGGTGACCTCCGGCGCCCGGCAGGCGACCGCGGCACGCGTCGCCCTCTCGGAGATGACCCAGGAGCAGGTGCTCGACGACCTGGCGGTCACCGCGGTCTTGGGCTTCCCGACCTCGGCGGACATGCTCGAGCATCCCGTGCGCTCGCGCGGGTACCGGGTCTTGCGTCGCATACCCTCGCTGCCCGGAGCGGTGATCAACCGCTTGGTCGAGCGCTTCTCGACGCTGGTGGCGCTTTCGCGGGCGACCGAGGAGCAACTCGACGAGGTCGACGGGGTCGGTGCGCGCCGGGCGCGCACCATCGCCGACGGCCTGCGCAGACTGCGGGGCTCCGCGGCGGTCTAGCGCCCGTCCGTTCGTCCGTCGAAGGTCCGTCGCGTGGGGCGGGGTTGTCCGGCGCTGGTGATAGAATCGCTGGCGTACCGTCGAATGGTCTATGGGCCGCACAGCGTCCCACGCCTGGAGGGGGGTGACGACGCGGGGCGGCGATCCATTTTGCGCTGTCACGGCACGCGTCGCACAGAATGTTCGTTCAGCTCACCCGGTTCGTCATGGCGACACTGGGCGCGCTGGCAGGTCTGAGCGTTCAGGGCCTCATCGATGTGAATGCACAGCTCGGCTACTCCGTCCCTACCGTCATCATCCTGTTCGTCATCCTCGGAGCGTCGATCGGCTTCATATTCGGTGGAATGATCGGAAGGGAACTGCAGCGGAGCTACCTCTTCTTCGAGGACTACCTCCGCGGCATGTCCATGAGCGATCTCGTCCTCGCCGTCGTCGGCCTGCTGGTCGGCCTTGTCATCGCCCTCATCCTGTCCCAGCCCGTCCGCTCGCTGCAGCCACCGATCCTGGGTCTCGCCGGCCAGGTGGGGCTCTACATCGTATTCGCCTACGTGGGAGTCCGCGCGGCGCTGATCAAGCGACGCGATGTCGCGCGCATGCTGGCGCAGGTGGCTCCCGGGTCCGACGACCTGGCGGGGGCGTCGACGAAGATCCTCGACACCAGCGCGGTGATCGACGGCCGCTTCGCCGAACTGCTGCGCGCCGGCTTCGTCGAGGGGAGCGTGCGCGTCCCGGGTTTCGTGCTCGCGGAGCTGCAGACGCTCGCCGATTCCGCTGACGACCTGCGCCGTGCGCGCGGCCGCCGCGGACTCGATCTGCTCGCGGCGCTCCGCACAGGCGAGCACGCGATCGACGTGTTCTCAGTCGACTACCCCGAGATCCCGGACGTCGACACCAAACTGGTCCAGCTGGCGCGCGATGCGGGCGGCACGATCATCACCGTCGACTACAACCTCACGCAGGTCGCGCGCGTCCAGGGCGTCGGGGTCCTCAACATCAACGACCTGGCCTCCTCGCTGAAGCCGGCGCATCTTCCGGGCGAGACCATCCGCATCAACATCGCGCGCGAGGGCAAGGAGGCCGACCAGGGCGTCGGCTACCTCACCGACGGCACGATGGTCGTCGTCCACAACGGCAAGCCCTACCTGGGCGAAGACGCCGACGTCATCGTCACCTCTGTGCTGCAGACCGCCGGCGGGCGCATGGTGTTCGCGCGCCCGAAGGTCGGGCTGTGAACGCGGCCATCATCGTCGCCGGTGGCTCGGGCGAGCGCTTCGGCCGCTCCGACGGGAAGCAGCTCGCGCCCGTCGCGGGGTTGGCGGTCCTCGGGCACACCGTCGCGGCGTTCGAGCGCTGCGACGCCGTCCAAGTGATAGTCGTCGTCGCGCATCCCGATCGCGTCGCCGCGTACCGCGCGGAGGCCGTCGAGGCGATCGGCGCCCGCAAGGTCCTCGCTGTCGTCCCGGGAGGGGCGACGCGCCGGGAGTCGGTTGCGGCGGGACTCGCGGCGCTGCCGGACGGCTGCGCCGCTGTCACCGTACACGACGGCGCGCGCGCCGCGGTGTCCGCCGACACGATCGCGGCGAGCTTCGCGGCGCTCGAGGCCGAGCCGGGCCTCGACGGCGTGGTCGTCGGGCATCCGGCTTTCGACACGATCAAGGAGACCGACGCGGCCGGCCATGTCACGAGCACGCCGGATCGCGCGGGTCTGTGGATCGCGCAGACGCCGCAGACGTTCAGGCTCCCGGCGCTCCTTCGCGCCCACGAACGTGCGGCGGCGGACGGGTTCGAGGGGACGGACGACGCCGGGTTGGTCGAGCGTTGCGGCGGCGAGGTATCGATGCTCGAGGGGTCGCGCTGGAACATCAAGGTGACGGTCCCGGAGGACCTCGTCGTGTTGGAAGCGCTGCTGCACGAGCGTGGAGAGGCGGCTGGCCATGTCTGAGATGCGGATCGGCCTGGGCTACGACGTCCATGCGTTCGCGGAGGGACGCGCCCTCGTGCTCGGTGGCGTGGAGATCGAGCACCCGGCGGGGCTTGCGGGCCACTCCGACGCCGACGTGCTCGTCCATGCGCTGATGGATGCCATCTTGGGCGCCATGCGCGCGGGCGACATAGGCGCGCACTTCCCCGACACGGACGCCGCGTGGGCCGGTGCCTCGAGCATCGGGCTGTTGGCGCGGGTCGGGGACCTCATGCGCGCGGACGGCTGGAGCCTCGTCGACGCGGACACCGTGCTCGTGCTGGAATCGCCCCGCATCTCGCCTCACCGCGACATGATGCGGATCCGCATGGCCGAGGCCCTTGGGGTCGACGCCGCGCGGATAGGGCTCAAGGCCACCACGACCGAGGGGCTCGGAGCGACGGGCCGCGGCGAGGGCGTCGCGGCGCAGGCCGTCGTGTTGCTCGAGCGGTCCTAGCCATGCCCGATCGTGTTCGCTTCTCGCCAGCTCCCTCGGGCGAACTCCATCTCGGGGGCGCGCGGACCGCGCTGTTCAACCATCTGCTGGCACGCTCGGGCGGCGGGACCTTCGTCGTCCGCATAGAGGACACCGACGCGGCCCGTTCGGACCTGAGCCGCGAGCGGGGGCTGCTCGGAGACCTGGCCTGGCTCGGCCTTTCGTGGAACGAGGGTCCCGACGTCGGCGGCCCGTTCGGCCCCTACCGCCAGTCCGAGAGGACGGCGCACTACGCGGAGGCGCTCGGTCGGCTCGAGGCGACGGGCCGCGTCTACCGCTGCTTCTGCGCAGCGGCGACGCTCGAGGCCGGCCGCCATGCCGACGATGACGAGAGCCGGCCGCCGCGCTACCGCGGGAGATGTCGATCGATCGACACCGCGGAGTCGCGCAGGCGTGCCGAGGCGGGGGAGCCGTTCGCGTGGCGCTTCGCAGTCGACCCGGAACGCGAATGGGTCGTTCGCGACGTGATACACGGTGACGTCCGCTTCGCGGGGAGCGAGATCGGTGACTTCTTGGTGGCCCGCTCGGACGCGACCCCCCTCTACGACCTGGCGTGCGCGGTCGACGACGACGCGATGCGGATCACGTTGGTCGTCCGCGGCGACGATCACCTGTCGAACACGCCGCGTCATCTGATGCTCCTCGAAGCGCTCGGAGCGACCGCCCCGGACTATGCCCACGCCCCGCTGGTGCTCGGCCCGGACGGCCGGCCGCTCTCGAAGTCACGCGGCGCCGAGTCCATCGCCTCCCTGCGCGACCACGGCTACCTGCCCGCCGCCATCGTCAACCATCTGGCGCTCCTCGGGTGGTCCGACCCGGCCGGACGTGAGGTCCTCGGGTCCGACGAGCTCGCGGAGGCGTTCGACCTCGCCCGCGTCTCGTCGTCGGCCCCGGTCCACGACCCGGCGCGGCTCCGCTGGCTGAACAAGCGCCACATGGCGCTCCTGCCGCGCGAGGACAGGGTCGCGCTGGTGGCGCTGCACGCCCCGGACCTTCCGGGCGCAGGGCCCCGTGCGGTGGCCGAGGCACTGGCCGATGAAGTCGAGGTCGCGGGCGACGTCCGCGGACTGGTCTCGGGTGTCGCCGAAGCGCTCGCACCCGACGAGGAGGCCCTCGCGGCCCTCGCCGCACCGGCCGCCATCCCGGCGCTCGAGGTCGCTGTGGAGGCGTTGCGCGCGTCTGAGGCCGGCGACCTGCGCGATGCGTTGCGCTCGGCGGGTCTGCCTCTGCGCGAGGCGTTCCCGGCGGTGCGGGCCGCTCTCACCGGGCGCGCCCACGGTCTCCCGGCTGCGACCCTGTTGACCTTCCTTGGGAACGCCGAGGCCGTCCGGAGGTTGGAGCGCACGCTGCGGGCGTGACGCGGGAGCTGACGGGTGGGTACACTGGCGCGTAAGGCCCGACGTCCCCTTGATCTCGAGAATCGCAGGTGCGACCCCAGGTGTTCGACCGGCTTCGGCGTGACATACAGGCGATCATGGAGCGCGATCCTGCGGCGACGTCCGCCTGGTCGGCCTATTTCAACTACCCCGGGCTCAAGGCGATCCGCCGCCACCGCATGACGCATCGTCTCTATCTCGCCGGACACACCTTTCTCGCGCGTGCCCTCAGCCAGGGCGTCCGGCACCGCACCGGGATCGAGATCCACCCCGGCGCGACCATCGGCGAAGGTCTGTTCATCGACCACGGCATGGGTGTGGTGATCGGCGAGACCTGCATCATCGGAGACACGGTGACCATCTACCAGGGCGTCACGCTCGGCGGCACCGGCAAGGAGCGCGGGAAGCGCCATCCGACCATCGAGGACTGCGTGGTCATCGGCGTGGGCGCCACCGTTCTCGGTGACATCACGGTCGGCCGTGGCAGCAAGATCGGAGCGGGCGCGGTGGTCGTGAACAACGTGCCGCCGAACTGCACCGTCGTCGGCGTTCCCGGGCGCATCGTCGTGCGGGAAGGCGCTCGCGTCGACGTGGTCGATCTTCACCACGAGGACCTTCCCGACCCGGTGGTCGAGATGTTCCGCTGCCTGCAGCACCGCATCGACCGCATGGACGCCCGTATCTCTCGCGACGAGGCCGCCGCGGTCTCCGTCTCCGCATCGCCGGACAGCAAGGCCCCCGACGTCCCCGAGCCGCAGGAATCGTGCCCGATCGACTGAGCCCGGAAGGACCGTAGAGTGACCCTTCGCGTCTACAACACGATGGCCCGCGCCAAAGAGGATCTCATCCCCCGCGAGGAGGGCAAGTTTTCCATCTACACGTGCGGCCCGACCGTCTACAACCACATCCACATCGGGAACGCCCGCACGTTCCTGTCGTTCGACGTGATCCGCCGGTACCTCGAGTACCGCGGGTTCGATGTCCGCTTCGTCCAGAACATCACCGACGTCGACGACAAGATCATCAATCGCGCCAACGAGGAGGGTCGCCCCGCTTCCGAGGTGGCGGCCGACTACACAGAGGCGTTCGTCACCGCCATGCACGCCCTCGGGATCAAGGACCCCACCGTCCGCCCGAAGGCCACCGAGACGATCCCGCAGATGATCGCCCTGATCGAGCGGCTGATCGAGGGCGGTCACGCCTACGACTCCGACGGCGACGTCTACTTCGCGGTCCGCAGCTTTCCCGGCTACGGCAAGCTCTCCGGCCGTGACGTCGAGGAGATGGAGAACCAGGCGCGCATCGAACCCGACAGCCGCAAACACGATCCCCTCGACTTCGCGCTGTGGAAGTCGGCGAAGCCGGGCGAGCCGCGCTGGCCAAGCCCGTGGGGCGAAGGGCGCCCGGGCTGGCACATCGAGTGTTCCGCGATGGCTGAGATGGAGTTCGGGCTGCCGTTCGACATCCACGGCGGAGGATCCGACCTGATCTTCCCGCACCACGAGAACGAGATCGCGCAGTCGGAGGCCGCGACGGGGGTCACGTTCGCGAACTACTGGCTGCACGGCGGAATGCTGCAGGTCGATTCCGAGAAGATGTCGAAGTCGCTGGGCAACTTCCTTCTTCTGAAGGACGTGCTCGCTGCGTACCCGGTACGGGTCATCCGGCTGCTGATGCTGCAGACGCACTATCGCAGCTCCCTCGACTACTCCACGGAGCGTCTCGACGAGGCCGCGACCGCCTACGAGCGTATCGCCAACATGATCCAGACCGTCCGGTGGGCCGAGAGCCGGCCGGCCGCGGCCGACGGGGCGCCCGCGACGGAGCGGGAGTCGCTCGAAGCGGCCGTCGCCGCGACGCGAGAGCGCTTCACGGCGGAGATGGACGACGACTTCAACACCGCCGGCGCTCTGGGCGCGGTCTTCGACTTGGTCCGGCAGGCGAACGGCCTCCGCTCGTCGAACGAGGCCGCACTCTCCGCTGCCGACCTGGGCACCCTTTCGGCGGCGGCCGACGCCGTCACCGAGCTGATGGCGGTGTTCGGGGTCACGGTCGACGGCGTCGAGGAGCAGACGGGCCTTCCTGCCGCAGTGGTCCAGCTCGCCGCGGAGCTGGCGGGCTACGCCGGCGCTGATCCCGCCGAGGCCGCCGAGGCGCTGCTGGCAGCCCGCGCGTCCGCGCGTGCCGAGCGCGACTGGTCCCGCGCGGATGCCGTCCGCGACGGTCTGGCGGCGCTCGGCGTCACTGTAGCGGACACGGCGACAGGCGCCCGCGTCACCGTCTCGGGGGTCTGAAGATGGCCGAAGAGACCGTAGAAGGGCGCAACGCGGTCGGCGAGCTGCTCTCGTCGTCGAGCCGTTCTGTGAGGCGCCTGCTCGTGCTCGAAGGCGCTCGTAACGGCGACCCGCTCGATCTCCTCAGGGCCTCCGCGCGAGCCAAGGGCATCCGTGTGGACGCCGTCTCGCGCAAGGAGCTCGACCGGATGAGTGAGCGCGGCGCCCACCAGGGTGTCATCGCGCTCGTCGAGGCATTCCGTTACGCGGACCTCGACGGCGTGATCGACGACGCCTCGGGGCAGGCGTCCAGTCTCATCATCGTGCTGGACCACGTGACCGACCCCGGCAACCTGGGCGCCGTCGTCCGCACCGCGGAGGTCGTCGGTGCGGACGCCGTCATCATCCCGAAGGACCGCGCCGCGGCGATGACCCCGTCGGCGCTCAAGGCGGCCGCGGGGGCCGCGGAGCACCTGCCGATCTGCCGCGAATCGAACATCGCGCAGTGCCTGTCCCGCCTCAAGGAGGCCGGTTACTGGGTGGCCGGCGCCTCGGAGCAGGCGGACACGGAGGCGTGGGACGCGCCGCTCGAGGGCCGGATCGTCCTGGTCATGGGCGCAGAGGGGAGCGGGCTCGCGCGGCTCACGGAGCGCGAATGCGACCTGCTCGTCCGGCTGCCCGTTCGCGGACACGTCTCCTCGCTCAACGTCTCGGCGGCCACGGCGGTGCTCGCGTACGAGTGGCTCCGTCGCGCCGTCGCATCCTAGGGGAGTCCGGTTGCGTCGCGTCATCATCGATGGCTACAACCTTCTCCACGGCACGGCGCGCTACGCCGCTGCCCTGGAGGACGACGTCGACTCCGCACGCGAGCGCCTGATCGCGGACCTCGGCGCCCGGGCCGCTGGGGGAGATGACGTGACGGTCGTCTTCGACGGCGGCGGCAATCCCGGGTCCGAGGGCGAGCCGACCCGCGTCGGTGGGGTCACGGTGATCTTCTCCCCGGCGGGGATGGAGGCGGACGCGGTCATCGAGTCGCTCGCCTCGACGGCGCGCGAGGCGGGGGAGCAGGTCGAGGTCGTCACATCGGATGGAGCCACGCGGTGGACGGCGACGGGCGGTTCGGTGACCGTGAAGCGGGTCACCACCTTCGCCCGGGAGCTCGAGGACGACGAGTCGTCGTGGCGGGGCGGTTCGGGGGAGTCACGTCGCCGCGCGACCGTAGCGGACGCCGTCCCCCGCGACTTGCGGGCTCGGCTCGACCGTTTGGCGGGTCGCAAGAAGCCCGACGCAGGCTGACACGTGCGGATGGATCGCGCGACTTTGCAGGAATCGGAACGCCTGCGTTGACAACGCGCGATATGCACGCTAGCGTCCGAAGTGGTCGCGCAGCGCCGGGGAGGGCGCCGCGTCCATGTGTTGAGAACCCTGCCGGGTGGTTCACATGGGGAGGTCAAAGCAGTGGTCGTCTACGGGGGAACTGTCCGTCGCGCCCAAGGCGAGTCCGAGATCGATCTGATCACGGCGGCGCAAGCAGGGGATGAGGCCGCATCGTCGGCGCTCCTGATGAAGTACCGCAGCTTCGTCCGCTGCAAGGCCCGCTCCTATTTCCTGGCCGGGGCCGATCGCGACGACGTCATCCAGGAAGGCATGATCGGCCTCTACAAGGCGATCCGTGACTACCGGCCCGAGCGTCAGGCGTCGTTCCGTTCCTTCGCCGAGCTGTGCGTCACGCGCCAGCTTATCACCGCCATCAAGACCGCGACGCGCCAGAAGCACACACCCCTGAACACCTACATCTCGCTCCATCGACCCGCCGCTTCCGAGGACGAGGGCGACCGCGTGCTCTCGGACATCCTAGCTGCGCGCGAGGTCTGCGACCCCGCTGAGGTCGTCATTGCGGCGTGGGAGACAGCGAGCATCAAGGAGGGCTTCACGGGCGCGCTCTCCGGTTTCGAGACCGACGTGCTGCGCCTCTACGTTGCAGGCAGTTCCTACTGCGAGATCGCCGACGAGCTCGGCCGGCACTCGAAGGCCGTGGACAACGCCCTGCAGCGCGTCAAGCGCAAGGTGGAGATCCAGATCCAGAGGTGCCGGGCCTGCTAGTCGGTCTGCGCCGGCTATCGCATAGAATGATGCGCGCGCCGGCGTAGCTCAGTTGGCAGAGCAATCGCCTTGTAAGCGATAGGTCGGGGGTTCGAGTCCCCCCGCCGGCTCCAGTTCGATGTATCCTACGGAGGTTCGTCGCATCGCGCGGATGCGCCTCCGTCTCGGTATCATCCATGCTTCGTGGAGGCAGGTGTCGGAAGTCCGACGCAGGGCGTGGCCCCATGGGCACGCCCGGTGGCGTTGTCGCCATTGACAGTGGTTGCGGCGCGCCTGTAGTATTTCCACGCCTTTTCGCAGGGTGGCGACCGACCTTGACATCGCGAATACGGCTTTTTGTTTGTATGGGGGTGTGCCCGAGTGGCTAAAGGGGACGGGCTGTAAACCCGTTGGCTACGCCTACCCAGGTTCGAATCCTGGCGCCCCCACCACACGCCCACATAGCTCAGTTGGCAGAGCACTTCCTTGGTAAGGAAGAGGTCACCGGTTCGAGTCCGGTTGTGGGCTCCACATCGACTCACCGGATGTGCGGCCGATGCGAAAGAGCACGATCTTCGCGCCGCACGCCGGTCAAAGCTTTCGGCGGTGTAGCTCAGTTGGTCTAGAGCACGCGGTTCATACCCGCGGAGTCGCTGGTTCGAGTCCAGCCACCGCTACCACGGTCACCCACGCCCGAGCCCGACGGCCGGTCGTAGACAGTTCGACAGTACGAGCACGAAGGAACAAGCGCCGGCCGTCGCCCGGCAACCAGCGTCGGTCCGCTTAGCCAAGCCGGTCCGCGCCGCGTCTTTTCACGAAGGAGGAGACTCATGGCGAAGAAGAAGTTCGAGCGCACCAAGCCGCATGTCAACGTCGGTACCATCGGTCACGTCGACCATGGCAAGACGACGCTGACGGCTGCCATCACCAAGCGTCAGGCGGAGAAGGGCATGGCAGACTTCACGCCGTTCGACCAGATCGACAAGGCCCCTGAAGAGCGCGAGCGCGGCATCACCATCGCCATCGCCCACGTCGAGTACGAGACGGAGGCGCGTCACTACGCGCACGTCGACTGCCCGGGCCACGCCGACTACGTCAAGAACATGATCACCGGCGCCGCGCAGATGGACGGCGCGATCCTGGTCATCGCCGCGACCGACGGCCCCATGGCCCAGACCCGCGAGCACATCCTGCTGGCGAGCCAGGTCGGCGTCGAGCACATCGTCGTGTACCTGAACAAGTGCGACATGGTCGACGACGAGGAGCTCATCGAGCTCGTCGAGATGGAAGTCCGCGAGCTGCTTTCCGAGTACGGATTCCCGGGCGACGACCTGCCGGTCATCCGCGGCTCGGCCCTCAAGGCCCTCGAGTGCAGCTGCGCCCAGCCCACGTGTGAGTGGTGCAGCTCCATCGACCGCCTCCTGGAGGCCGTCGACACCTTCATCCCGACTCCCGACCGTGAGATCGACAAGCCCTTCCTCATGGCCGTCGAGGACGTCTTCACGATCACCGGCCGCGGCACCGTCGCGACCGGCCGTGTCGAGCGCGGCGTCGTCAAGGTCGGCGACGAGGTCGAACTCGTGGGCATCCACCCCGAGACCCGCAAGACCGTCGTCACGGGCGTCGAGATGTTCCGCAAGCTGCTCGACCAGGCGCAGGCCGGCGACAACATCGGCGTGCTGCTGCGTGGCGTGGGCCGCACCGAGATCGAGCGCGGCCAGGTCATCTGCAAGCCGGGCTCCATCACCCCGCACACGGAGTTCATCGGCCAGGTCTACATCCTGACCAAGGAAGAAGGCGGGCGTCACACCCCGTTCTTCGACGGCTACCGTCCGCAGTTCTACTTCCGCACCACCGACGTCACCGGCGTCGCGCATCTGCCCGAGGGTACCGAGATGGTCATGCCCGGCGACAACGTCGAGGTCACCGGCCAGCTCATCAACCCGATCGCGATGGAGGAGGGCCTGCGCTTCGCTATCCGCGAGGGCGGCCGCACCGTCGGCTCGGGCCGCGTCATCAAGATCATCAAGTAGG
>Ga0209638_1000657_pt1 | contig 22683 bp, 26 predicted proteins | sample BarGraNGADG00211_FD_184490 | JGI IMG/M metagenome (GOLD analysis project Ga0209638, IMG submission 184490) | Arctic peat soil microbial communities from Barrow, Alaska - Barrow Graham LP Ref core NGADG0002-211 (SPAdes) (version 2) | ecosystem: Environmental > Terrestrial > Soil > Wetlands > Peat...
AATCGACTTCGACCCGGGCCTCGTCGTGCACGGCGACTTCACCGCCGAGAGCGGCGCCCGCGCGATGGAGCGGCTCCTCGCCTGTGAGCCCGCCGTCGACGGCGTCTTTGCCGCCTCCGACCTGATGGCGGCCGGCGCGCTGCGACAGCTCGAGGCCGCCGGACGCCGCGTGCCCGAGGACATAGCGGTCGTCGGCTTCGACGACGTCGACGTCGCGAGCTCGACGACACCGCCGCTGACGACGATGCGGCAGCCCTTCGCCGACATGACGCGGGCCCTGGCCGACCTCCTGCAGCGGCGGATCGCGGGCGAGGCAGGGGCGGGCGAGAGCGTCATCCTCGCCGCCACGCTCGTTCGCCGCGCCTCGGCCTGAGGCGCGAGAGCCTCGCCTTGACGGCTGGACAGCGGCCTGCGATCCTGCGTATATGTAAGCGCTTACACGGTTCGTGCTGGGGCCGTCTTCTACGAAAGGGGAGTTCGTGGATACCACCATGGTGCGGCGAGCAATTCGCTGCACAGCCGCTGTGGCGGTGCTCGCTGCCGTCCTACCCCTCGTCGCATCTGCGGCAATGGGGCACAGAGTGCCGACGGGTGACAAGGGGCTCACGCCGGCCACGAAGTTCGTCGTCCCGCCGCCCGACCAGGGAGCCGTGCAGCAGGGACTCAGCCTGCTCCTGCACCGCAATGTCCGCGGCGCCCTGCTGATCGCGAAGATGGAGGCGACACCGCGCTCGGTCTGGCTCAACGGCGGCACTGCCGCTGAGGTGACGAAGCAGATCAAGCAGACACTCGCGCTCTCCGACCTCGAGCGTGCGGTGCCCACCTTCGTCGTCTACAACATTCCGGGACGGGACTGCGGCAGCTACTCGGGCGGAGGCGCGCAGAGCACCGCCGCGTACGAGGCCTACATCGACGCCGTCAGCGCGGCGATCGGCAGCCATAAGGCCCTGATCACACTCGAGCCGGACGCGCTCGCGAACCTCCCGAGCGACTGCGGCTATCCCTCGACCGTGGACGTCGCGCAGCTGACCGCCGACCGCTACACGCAGATCAACTACGCGGTCGACAAGCTCGAGACCGGTGCGAGCACGAGCGTCTATCTCGACGCAGGGCACGGCGCCTGGCACAACGTCGGCGACATGGCGACCAGGCTCATCCAGGGCGGCGTCGCGCGGTCTCAGGGCTTCTTCCTGAACCTCTCGAACTACCAGTACACGGAGAACTCGGTGCAGTACGGCACGTGGATCTCGAAGTGCATCGCGAAGGGCGGCTCGGGCTGCCCCGACCAGTACTGGAACGGCGGCCCGGCGAACGGCTGGACCGGCGTCGCGATGAGCCCGTACGGCGTCTGGAGCGACACCGCGACCGATCCCGCGCTGAACACGGCGGGCATCAACTCGCGTCCCGAGTGGGTCGGCGTCACGCCGACGACGCACTTCATCGTCGACACGAGCCGCAACGGCCAGGGGCCGTGGAAGCCCACGCCCGGCGCCTACACCGATGCACAGGACTGGTGCAACGCACCCGGCCGCGGGCTCGGCGCGACGCCGACCGCTGACACCGGAAACCCGCTCGTCGACGCCTACCTCTGGGTGAAGACGCCGGGCGAGTCGGACGGCTCGTGCACGCGCGGCCTGCCGGCCGGGTCGGCCGACCCCGAGTGGCACCAGGTCGATCCTGCAGCCGGAGCGTGGTTCCCGGCGCAGGCGCTCCAGCTGGCGCAGCTGGCGAATCCGCCGCTGGGCTAGCGAAGAACGGCACGTGAGCTGTCGCGAGGGGGCCTCTTCACCCGGGCCCCCTCGCGACGGAGCCGCTCGAGTTGCGCAAACTCGCGCCGGGTAGGGTGGCCGCGGTGATGCCCGACGCGACGACAAGCGCTGCCGGCACGCTCGACATGCTCGCGAGCCGGTTCGGCTTCGAGTCCTTTCGCCCCGGCCAGCAGCACGTCGTCGAATCGCTGCTCGCCGGACGCTCCGCGCTCGCCGTGTTCCCGACGGGCGCCGGCAAGAGCCTCTGCTACCAGCTGCCGGCGCTGATGCTCGACGGCGTGACGGTCGTCGTCTCGCCGCTGATCGCGCTGATGAAGGACCAGATCGACTTCCTGGCCGGGCAAGGAATCGACGCGGCCCGGCTCGACTCGAGCATCGGCCTCGACGAGGTGCGCAGCGTGTCCGACCGGCTTCGCGCCGGCACGTTGAAGCTCCTCTACGTCGCGCCGGAGCGTTTCAACAACGAGCGGTTCCTCGCGCAGCTCGGCGAGACGAAGATCGCGCTCTTCGCGGTCGACGAGGCGCACTGCATCTCCGAGTGGGGGCACAACTTCCGCCCCGACTATCTGAAGCTCGCCGTGCGTGCGCGCGAGCTCGGCGCCGAGCGTGTGCTCGCGCTCACCGCCACCGCGACACCCGCGGTGGTCGCCGACATTCTCGCGGGCTTCGGGATCGACGAGGCCGACTCCGTCGTCACAGGCTTCTACCGGCCCAATCTCACCCTGCTCACCACGCCGGTGCATGCCTCCGGCCGCGACCAGGCGCTCATCGACCGGCTGCGCGAGCGACCGCCCGGCTCGACGATCGTCTACGTGACGCTTCAGCGAACGGCGTTGCGCGTCGCGTCGCTCCTCGCAGCCGCCGGCCTGCCTGCACGCCCGTACCACGCCGGAATGACGGCGGAGGATCGCGTCGATGTGCAGGAGTGGTGGTCCGGCTCCGACCGCAACGTCGTCGTAGCGACGATCGCGTTCGGGATGGGCATCGACAAGTCCGACGTGCGCTACGTCTATCACCTCAACCTGCCGAAAGGGCTCGAGTCGTACTCACAGGAGATCGGGCGCGCCGGACGCGACGACGCACCGAGCATCTGCGAGCTCTTCGCGTGCGCCGACGACGTCGCGACGCTCGAGAACTTCGCCTACGGCGACACGCCGACGCGCGACGCGCTCGCCGGGCTCCTCGCCGAGGTGTTCGCACACGACGACGGCGAGCAGTTCGCCGTGGCGGAGCACGACCTCGCCGGCCGGCACGACGTCCGGCCGCTCGTGCTGAAGACGGTCCTCACCTACCTCGAGCTCGACGGATTCCTCCAGCAGGGCACGCCGTTCTACGCGGGCTACAGCCTGCGACCGACGAGTGGCTCCCTGGACGACGTCTTCGCAAGCTTCGACGGCGAGCGCGCCGCGTTCCTCGAACGCGTCGTCGCAACCGGAAAGAGCGCGCGCGTCTGGACGAGCATCGATCCCGAAGCCTCTGCCGCGGTGCTCGGCGAAGAGCGGGAGCGGATCGTCGCCGCGCTCGGCTACCTCGAGCAGCAAGGGCTCGTCGAGCTGAAGCCGTCCGAGGCGCGGCAGCGCTACACCCTGCTCTCGCGTCCCGACTCGGTCGCTGCGCTCCTCGACCGGCTCGCCGGGCGCTTCGAGCAGCGCGAGCAAGCAGAGACGATGCGGATCCAGCGGGTCCTGTCGCTCGTCACGCACGAGGGCTGCCAGGTCAACGCGCTCGTCGCGTACTTCGGCGAAGAGCGCGTTGAATCGTGCGGCCACTGCAGCTACTGCCTGACCGGAGAAGCGCAGCGACTCCCCGCGCCCGAGCCGCCGCCGGAGATCGAGACGCTCGTCGACCGCGGCGAGCTCAGCGCACTCGAGGCGATGCATCCGGACGCGCTCGGCGCGCCGCGACAGCGCGCACGCTTCCTGTGCGGGATCACGAGCCCTGCGACGAGTCGCGCCAAGCTCACGCGCGGCCCGTTGTTCGGCGCGCTCGCCGCGCTGCGCTTCGCCGAGGTGCTGCGCTGGAGCGAGGGCTAGCTCATGACTGCCGATCAGCTGTCCGGCAGAGCGTCGATGCTGACCGTGTGAACGTCCGGGGACTCAGGCCGAGCCGGTACACCGTCCTGCACGTCGTCATCGCCGCGACGGGCATCGCGGTCGCGTTCGGAACCGGCCGCTTTGCGCTCGTGCTCGTGGCGACGGTGGCCGCCGGGCTGCTTGCGCACATCGGAGGCTTCATTCGCGTGCGGCGCCTCGACCTCACGGCGCGCAGAGAGGCCGAGGCGCGATACCGGACGCTCGTGGAGCAGCTTCCGCTCATCACGTACGTCGACTCGCCGCACTCGGACGACGAGGCGGCCGACTTCGTCAGCCCGCAGATCGAGACGATCCTCGGCTATACGCACGCCGAGTGGTTCAGCGAACCCACCTTCTTCATCGACCACCTGCACCCGGACGACCGCGAACGCGTGCGCAGCCTGCAGGCTGCGGCCCGCGAGACGGGCGAGCCGCTCGACATCGAATATCGCCTCCGCGCCAAGGACGGGCACTACGTCTGGCTGTGGGACAGCTATACGACCGTGCGCGACGCGACGGGGTCGCCGTGGTACAGCCAGGGATTTGCTCTCGACGTCACGGCGCGCAAGCAGGCGGAGGAGGATCGCGAAGCGTTGCTCACGCAGGCGCAGCTGCAGAACGAGCGCCTGCGAGAGCTCGATCGCGTGAAGGACGAGTTCATCGCGCTCGTCTCGCACGAGCTCCGCACGCCGCTGACCTCGATCCGCGGCTACCTCGAGCTCGTCGTCGACGAGACCGAAGCCGGCAGCCAGACCGGCGAGCAGCGCGAGTGGCTGAGGGTGATCGACCGAAACGCCGACCGCCTGTTGAGCCTCGTCGAGGACCTCCTGCTCTCGGCGCAGGCGCACTCCGGAACTCTCGCGCTGGCGCAATCCGAGTTCGACGCCGCGACGATCGTCCGCCAGTGCGCCGAGGCGAGCGCGCCCGCGGCGGCGGCGCGCGGCATCCAGCTGGAATGCGTCACGGATGCCCACCTCGTGATGACAGGCGACCCGGGACGCATCGGGCAGGTGATCGACAACCTCGTCTCGAACGCGCTCAAGTTCACGCCGGCGGGCGGCCGCGTCGAGCTGCTCGCCTCGGAGCAGGACACCGGCATCCGGATCGAGGTAGCGGACACCGGGATGGGCGTTCCGGCCGACGAGCAGGAGCGGCTGTTCGACCGCTTCTTCCGAACGACGCGGGTGCAGAACGAGGCAATCGCGGGCGCGGGTCTCGGGCTCTCGATCGCAAAGGCGATCGTCGAGGCGCACAACGGGCACATCTCGTGCCGCAGTGTCGAGGGCGAGGGCACGACGTTCACCGTCGATCTGCCGGCTGCCACGTAAGCTCCCGTGGTGGCAACGACCTACGACGTCGTCTTGCCGTCTCGAACGGAGAGTCGGCGCACCCGCGAGTACGTCGCGGCGGAGCCGCTCAGCCCCGGTGACGTGATCGTCGCCGGCGACCGCCACTGGCTGATCGACCGGATCGAGCCCGGTGCCGAGAATGGTCTCGATCGCGCGTATGCCGTGCAGGCGAGGTACCGGTTCCGGCTACGGCATCCCGACGGCCGCGAGGAGCTCGGGGCATTCCGCCGCTTTCGTCCCGGCGGTCCGGGCCTCGGACACGCCTTCACGATCTTCGACGACGGGCAACCCACGATCTGGAGCGTCGTCGAGCAGCGGCTCGCGCACGACGAGCAGGGGCGGCCGTACGTCGACCTCGTCGCCGAGCGTGACCACGGCGAGGCTACCGAGCCGCCGCCCGACCACGAGCTCGAGCACGCGCTTGCGACGGAGGACTGGAGCCTGTCGGATACGGCGACCGCGACGCTCGTCCGGGCGGCCGAAGCGGGGCTCTCCGTGGAGCTCGTGGCGCTCGAGCCCGGCGACGTTGCCGACTGGGAAAAGGCGGAGCAGTACATCGACACCCTGATCCTCGAGGAGATCGGGGACGACCTGCTCGAGCTCTGCGACGCGGATCGAGCACCGCGCCGGCAAATGCTCACGATCGTCCAGGACCGGCTGCGCGCCGACCTCGAACGCTTCCGCGCCGATGCGGACGGCGGTCACGACCAGATCGAGGAATGGGACTTCCGCGGCGGGCGGATCCTCGCAGCGGCCGGGAACGTCGACGACGAGTCCGACCCCGACAGCGCGTACGGCTGGCTGTGCCGGCTCGTCGACGGCGGCGTCGTCACTGCAGCCGGCCTGCATCGCGTCCGAAAGACCGAGCTCGTCTAGCAGCGTCCTGTCGACCGGAGCGGAGCTCCGGATGACGGGCACGCGTGCATCCGCCGCGGCCGTCGTCTGCATGAACGGCGGCCAGGCGCAGGAGGTCGACGGCACGTGGAGCGCCTCGCTCGAGTGGCTCGTGTCGCGGCTCGCCCCGTCGTTCCCGGAGCTCTTGTTCGCCGAAGTGCGCTACCGGATCAAGTCGTGGAAGAAGCTCGACTGGTGCATCGAGGACGCGCACGCGGCGCTCGAGGCGGTCGGAGCGAAGCGGACGCTCCTCGTCGGGTTCTCGATGGGCGGCGCCGTTGCGAGCCGGGTCGCCGCCGAGCCGTCCGTCGTGACGGTCGTCGGCCTCGCGCCCTGGTTTCCCGACCGGCTGCCGCTCGACGCGCTGGTCGGCCGCCGGCTCCGCGTGCTGCACGGCTCGCTCGATCGCTGGCTACCCGGCATCCCAGGCGTGTCGACGACAAGCTCACGCCGTGGCTTCGACCGCGCCCGCGCGCTCGGCGTCGAGGGCGAGTACACGATCATTCCCGGCGCGGTCCACGGACTGGCTCTGCGTGCCCACTGGGGGCACCCGGTGCCGCTGCCGCGCGCGCGTGCCTGGGCACGACTCGTCGCGGACGAGCTGCGGCGCTTCGAGCTCGCGGCTCAGGCCTGAACGCGACGGCGCTCGCGCTGCGCCGCGTCGGGAACCTTCACGTTCCAGACGAGCCGCAGCTTCTCGAGACCGCGGATCACGAGCCACGAGACGTCGACCTGGCGACGTTGCAGACCGTGGCGCGCCGACGCAGGAAACGCATGGTGATTGTTGTGCCAGCCTTCACCGAAGACGAGCAGCGCGACGAGCCAGTTGTTGCGCGCCTGGTCGCGTGAGCGATAGTCCTGGTGCCCGAACATGTGGCAGATCGAGTTCACGCTGAAGGTCGCGTGCTGGTACGCGAAGATCCGGATCAGACCGCCCCACACGAGACCCTCGACGCCTGACTGCCAGGTTCCGCCGACCGCGTAGCCGATCGCAAACGGAATACCGAGCGTCAGCACGACCCAGACCATGTAGAACCGGTCGATCATGCGCAGCATCCGATCGTCGTAGAGATCCTTGCCGTAGATCTCGCCGCGCTCCATCCCCTTCGTCGAGAACATCCAGCCGACATGGGAGTGGACGAAGCCGCGCACCGCGCCGAGTACGCCCGGCCCGTGGCCGACATGCGGGGAGTGCGGGTCGCCGGGCTTGTCGGAGAGCGCGTGGTGCTTGCGATGGTCGGTCACCCACTGGATCAGCGGGCCCTGCATCGTCATGCAGCCGAGGATCGCCAACGCAGCCTTCACCGACGGACGGGCCTCGAAGCCCTTGTGCGTGAAGTAGCGGTGGAAGCCGATCGTCGTTCCGAACGCGCACACGGTGTAGAGACTGAGGAAGAGGACGACGTCGACCCAGTGGAAGCCGACGCCCCAGAGCAGGCCCATCGCCGAGACGACGCCGAGCGGCGGCACAATCACCGCGATCAAGGTCACGACCTGGCTCACCCGGCTCGTCCGTTCGAGGACGGTTCCGACTGGAACGATCTCTTCGAGCTGAGCAGGTTCTCTCGGTTCTAGTGCGCGTACGGCCATAACTCTCCCCGGGGAGGCTACCCGACGGTTCGGCTCGGTATTCGCCCACGGGCGAATACCGGTTGGCAGGTGGTGGCGATTCCAGCGAGCGAGGCTTGCGCATACGTACGCTCCGCGGCGTGCACCGGCTCCTGGAGCGCGCGGAATGAACGCCTACGACGTGCTCCACGTCGTCGGCTTCCGCAGCTTCATGCGGCGGCTCTATCGCATCGAGGTGTACGGCGCTGAGCGCATCCCCACGAACGGGGCGTGCATTCTCACCGCGAACCACGAGTCGATCGTCGACCCGTTCATCCTCGCCGTCGTCACGACACGTCCGATCCACTACATGGGCAAGGCCGAGCTCTTTCGCCGCCGGTCTGTCGCGGCGGTGCTGCGCTCGCTCAACACGTTCCCGGTCGAGCGCGGCAGCGGCGATCGCGCGGCCATGAGCGAGGCCGCCCAGCTGCTCGCGCACGGCGCTGTGCTCGGAATCTTTCCGCAGGGCACATCGAAGCAGCTCGCGCGCAGATGGCACCGAGGCGCCGCCCGGCTTGCCCTCGTGACGGGCGTCCCGCTCGTGCCCGTGCGGATGACGGGAACGCGCGGCCGGCCGCTCCGCACCCGCGTCCGCATCGAGGTCGGCGAGCCGATCGCAGTCACGCCGGCGAAGCCGAGCGTCGCCGCGGCGCGCGAACTGACCCGGCGGCTCGAAGAGGCGACGCTGGCGTCGATCAGCAGCCGGTCGCTCTGACCGCCGGCGGCGGGCCGGGCCGAAGGCCGTAGCGACGGGCGAGGGCGACGAGCTTCGCCCGGTACACGTTCATGTCGGCGCGGCGCCAGTCGGCGTGCGTCTGGCAGCGCCACGGCGCGTAGAGCTCCTTGTGCAGCGGGCTCGACAGGCTTTCGTTGTGCCCGATCACGTCGGCAAGCGGAATGCGGTACCGCGCCATCAGCCACACCGTCAGCGCGAGCGAGCTGCGCATCTGCGCTGCGTCGCCCAGCACCTGCGCGTCCGAGAGGCCGACGTGCTCGATGCCGATCGCAGCCCAGTTCAGGCCGACCGTGTGGCGGCACATGACGCTCAGGCGCACGAGCTGGTAGATCGTCCCGTCGCGGTCGACGATGAAGTGCGCACAGGTGCCCGGCAGCTGGTGCAGCTCGCTGTCGGGGACGTCGGCCGCGAACGTGTTGTACGCGGACGCGAAGGTCGAGCTCGCAGTCACGTGCTCGACGATCGCGCGCGGGTGTAGCGCGTGCGAGTCGATGCCGTAGTGGCGGCGGGCATACGCCGTCGTCTCGGCAAGTCGAGCCGGGCCGAACGGGATCGGCTTCCAGACGATGTGCGGCCGTGGAGGCGCAAGGAGCGCGACTGCGGCGAGGGCGACCGCGAGCACGGCGCTCACCGTAGCCGGAAGCGGTGCAGCCCACCGCGTGGGAGCTCCGCGTCCGGCGTGGTCTCGATCTGCCACAGGGCGGACGCGCGCTCGAGAAAGCCCTTGGCAAAGGGCCGGCCCGGGTCGGCGAGCAGAACATCCGCGCCGAGCCGAGGAAGGAGCTCGAGCAGCTGATCGGCGTTGCGCCGCTCGTAGAGCAGGTCCGCGCCGAGCACGAGCGCCCACGGCGCGTGCCGGACGAGCGGCTCCGGGTCGTCCCAGCGCACCCGTTCGGCGCGAAGGCCGATCCGGTTCTGTCCGGCGTTCAGCCGCAGCAGCTCGACGGCGTCGTCTGCCCAGTCCGTCGCAAGCACGTCGGCGCCCCCAAGCGCGGCGGCGAGGGACGGCAGGCCGAGCCCGGCGCCGAGCTCGAGGACCCGTGAGCCGCCGAGGTCGAGGGCGCCGACCGCCTTCGCGAGCGCGACGCCGCTCGGCCAGAGCTCCGCCCAGTACGGCAGGAATTCCTCCTCATCGAACGCGTCCTCGTCGATCAGCTCGTCGGCGCTGGCGGGACGCAGCAGCGTCAGGGAGCGCCCCGCAAGCTCGACGGTTTCTTCGACGAAACGGGGGGTCATGGGAGTAGCGTGACTGACATGCGATACAGACAGCTTGGTTCAAGCGACCTCCAGGTCTCGGAGATCAGCCTCGGCTCGTGGCTCACCTACGGCGGCGGCGTCGAACACGAACAGGCGGCGGCCTGCGTCGCGAAGGCGTTCGACGTCGGGATCAACTTCATCGACACTGCGAACGTGTACGCCGGCGGCAAGGCCGAGGAGTTCCTCGGCGAGGTGCTCAGCGGCCGACCTCGTGATTCGTACATCCTTGCGACGAAGCTCTTCTTCCGCATGTCGGACACCGATCAAGGCCTTTCGCGGGAGCAGGTCTTCAAGCAGATCGACGCATCGCTCGCCCGCCTGCGCACCGACCACGTCGACCTCTACCAGTGCCACCGGTACGACTGGGACACGCCGCTCGACGAGACGATGGAAGCCCTCAGCGAAGTCGTGCGCCAGGGCAAGGCCCGCTATCTCGGCTTCAGCGAGTGGCCGCCGGAGAAGATCCAGGAGGCGCTCGATCTCCCGAAGGTCGAGAAGTTCGTGTCGAGCCAGCCGCAGTACTCGATGCTGTGGCGCGGGCCGGAGCGGGACGTGATCCCGCTCTGCGCGGCGAACGGGATCTCGCAGATCGTGTGGTCGCCCCTCGCGCAGGGCGCCCTCACCGGGAAATACCTGCCTGGGCAGAAACCGCCGGCGGGTAGCCGGATGACCTCGGACGCGATGGGCATCTGGATGGACAGCTTCCGCGACGACACGTTGCTCACGCGGATCCAGCGGCTGCAACCGATCGCGGACGAGCTCGCGATCACGATGGCGCAGCTCGCGCTCGCGTGGGTCCTGCGCGAGCCGAACGTCGCGTCGGCGATCGTCGGCGCGTCGCGACCGCAGCAGGTCGTGGACAACGCGGCGGCCTCGGGGATCGAACTGGACGGAGATGTCCTACGCCGGATCGACGAGGCGCTCGAAGACAGTGTCGTCTACGAGGGCGCCGCGTCGTAGCGGTCGACATGGAACGCGATATCGCGGTCGTTCTCTCCGGCGGGGCCGTCAACGGGATCCTGATGGAGCTCGGCTTTCTCAAGCGGCTCCGCGAGACCGACCTCTGGCCGCGCATCGGTTGGATCTACGGCACGTCGTCCGGTGCGGTGAGCGGTGTGATGGCGGCGCTCGACCGGCTCGACGACCTCGAGGAGTTCATGCTCCGCCTGCAGCCGGAGGACACGTTCCGGCCGCACTCGCTGTGGCGGCTACCGCTCCTCGGCTCGCACGACTACCGGCTGCCGGCGACGGTCGAGGAGCGGCTCGGCGACTTCAACGAGATCGCCCGCGACCTTGCCGCGTCGCCGGTGGAGGTCGTCGTGTTCGCGACCGACGTCAGCCAGGACGTCCACGGCAGCGGCCCACGCGCGTACGAGCTCTCCTACTCTTCGCGCACGACGCCGCCCGAGATCATGGCGCAAGCGGTGCTCGCCTCGTCCGCCGTGAGCGCGCTCGTATTGCCACGCCAGGTCGGCGACCGCATCGCGACCGACGGCGCGTGGGTGCGCAACTTCCCGCTCGGACATGCATACCACCAGCCGGGCGTCGAGTTGATCGTCAGCTTCCGCTATCTGCCGCGCTACTCGAGCTTCAGCTCGGCCTGGCTGGCCAGGCTGCGGCAACGGCTCGAGCGGTTTCCGAAGGTCCCGCCCGTTCGGGCGCTGGTGGCAGAGCTGCGAGAGGCAGAGCAGCGTGACGCGCGCGGTGAGCCGGCGCACTGGGGCGACATGATCGTTCGCCTGATGCGCGTCACGGTGCAGCAGAACACGCTGCTCGAGGAGCGAACCGCGCGCGACAAGGACGAAGGGCTCACGGCACTCGCCGCCTTGCGCCAGGACGTCGACAAGATCGTGCGCCGCGAGGGTGGCAGACGGGGCGAGCGCATCGCACAGGAGGTCGCCGACCGCTTCGCGTCGGCGAAGTTCCCGTTCCTCGGCGAGCGATTGATTCCGCGCATCGCGGTGGAGGGAACGGCGGGTGAGATCTCGCTCGAGACCGGGCTGCGCAGATCGCTGCCGTGGCCCGAGGCCGAGAAGCGAGTGCTGATCGCGCGCGGCTATGCACTGCTCGACGAGGTGCTCGCCGAGCGCGCTGTGGCATAAGAGCCGAGCCAACCCCCGCCACCTGATCTTGACTCAACTGGTACGTACTGAGCATCGTGGCTCGGCGCGTGCGTCCGGTTGCGACCAGGTAGCTGACGGAATCGTCGCTACGCGACGACTTTTCCAGGATTCATGATCCCGTTCGGATCGAGCAGCTCCTTGATGCCGCGCATCAAGGGCAGCAGGTCGCCGTGCTCGAGCGTGAGGTAGGCGAGCTTGCCGTAGCCGATCCCGTGCTCGCCCGTGCACGTACCACCGCGCGCGAGGGCGTCCTCGACGACACGGGTGTTCAACGCCTCCGCCTGCTCGATCGAGGCGGCGTCGTCGGGGTCGAGGAGGAATGCGACGTGGAAGTTCCCGTCGCCGGCGTGCCCCACGATTCCGCCGCTCAGTCCCGACTCCTCGAGCGCACGCCGGGCCTGCTCGATCGCGCCCGCGAGCTCCGACACCGGAACCGCGACGTCCGTCGTCATCGCGCGAGAGCCGGGCGAGAGCGCGAGCGACGCCATGAGCGCGTTGTGGCGCGCGCTCCACATCTGCGCACGCGCGGTCGGGTCGCTTTCCGACTCGAACGCCGACGCGCCTTCGTCTTCCGCCAGCTCCCGCGTCGTCGCGAGGTCACCCGCCACGCCGGCCTCACTCCCACCGAACTCGACGAACAGATACGGCGACTCCGGAAACGCCGTCCCGCTGAAGGAATTCAGCGCCGCGATCGTCATCGCGTCGAGGAGCTCGCACCGAAGCACCGGAACACCGACGCCGATGATCGCCGCCGCCGCCCGGCACGCAGCTTCCACCGACGGGAAGGCAGCGCGCGCCACGACGACGTGCTCCGGAATCGGATGCAGACGCAGGGTCAGCTCGGTGATCACGCCGAGTGTGCCCTCGGAGCCAACGAAGAGATTCGTGAGGCTGTACCCCGCGGAGGTCTTCACGGCGCGCGTGCCGGTACGGATGATGCGCCCGTCGGCAAGCGCGACCTCGAGCGCGAGCACATGCGTTCGCATGCCGCCGTAGCGCACGGTCGTCGTTCCACTCGCATTCGTCGCGGCCATCCCGCCGAGCGTCGCGTCGGCTCCGGGATCGACGGGAAAGAACAGGCCGTGCGGACCGGCGGCGGCCTCGAGCTGCAGGCGCGTCACGCCCGGCTGGACGGTCACGGTCAGATCCTGCGGACGGAGCGCGACGATCGCGTTCATGCGCGTCAGATCGAGGCTGATCCCCCCGTAGAGCGGGATCACGTGCCCCTCGAGGCTCGTGCCCGCACCGAACGGGACGACGGGCACGCCGTTCTCGTGGGCGTACGCGAGCACCGCTGCGACCTCTTCCGCCGACTCGGGGAAGACCACGACGTCGGGCCGGTGCGGCGGGTGGTACGAGAGATCGGCGGCGTGCTGATCGAGCACCGAGTCGCCGTCGTTCACGCGGTTCTCGTCGGGGACGAGCCGAAGCAACTGGGCGCGGAGATCGGAGGCGACGGCCACGCGCGAAGCGTACGCCTACCGGCGCCGGAACGGGCCGTGTGCGCGGAGCCCGGCCCAGAGCCAGGCCGGTGTCCGGCGCCGCGCATGCCCGATCGCGTCGCGGAGCGCAGCCGGCGCGTCGTCGTGCACGCCCGCGCCGTGCCCGACGAGGATGTGCGCCGGCTCGACCGCGAGCAGCGAGCGCGGCGGCGTCAGTCGGAGCAAGGGATGGACGGCGAGCCGTTCGGACGGAGCGCGGTAGTACTGCGCCGTGCCGACAGCCTCCGCACAGACCAGCGTCCCGTGCTCCGGAATCCAGAGCGCCACCTCGTGCCAGCGGCGGCGGCGCAGCACCGGGAGCACCTCGAACGGGGCGCCGGCCGGGGCGACGTCGGGAACCTCGAAGTGCGGCACGCCGAGCTCGCCCGCGACGCGCTCGCAGTCTCGGCCGTGACGGTCGAGCAGCTGCACGACACCTGCCGGCTCGCCGAGCCCACGGATCCGCTCGAGCACGCCCTCCTCGAGCACCGGATCGATCAACCAGACCCTCCCGCCCGCAACGAGCGCATGCGAAGTGCGCTGCATGAAGCGCGGCTTGGGGGAGATCCACCCAAAACCGCGCTCGCTCTCGTCGACGAAGCGCACGCTCACTCCGCGAAGCTAGCTGTGCTGGAGCACCTCCCGCGTCGAGAGCACGGTGTCGGCGAGCCCGTATGCGACCGCCTCGGACGGATTCATGAAGTTGTCGCGGTCGATGTCGCGCACGACCTCTTCGACGTCGCGGCCCGAATGCTCGGCGATGATCTCCGCATACCGTCGCGTCTGCGCAAGGATCTCGCGCGCGGCGATCTGGATGTCGGACGGGGCGCCCCGGAAACCGCCGGAGCCCTGGTGGATCATCACCTTCGAGTTCGGCAGCACGAAACGCTTGCCGGCAGCTCCGCCCGCGAGGATCAGCGCACCCATCGACATCGCCATGCCGATGCAGTACGTCTGCACGTCGGGCTTCACGAACTGCATCGCGTCGTAGATCGCGAGCCCGGCATAGACGCTGCCGCCGGGTGAGTTCACGTAGAGGCGGATGTCCTTGTCGGGATCCTCGGCCTCGAGAAAGAGCAGCTGCGCGACGATCACGTTCGCGGCCTGGTCCTCGACCTCGGTTCCGAGAAAGACGATCCGCTCGCGCAGCAGCCGCGAGAAGATGTCGAACGAGCGCTCGAAGCGGCCGTCCGACTCGACGACCATGGGCACGAGGTGCTGCATGAGGTCTCCCTTCTCGCGTACAATGCAACCAATTGGTTGCGCATCACTATACGCAACCAAACAGTTGCATGTCGTCCCCAAGAAGGAGGCAGCGGTGCAGGTCGAGCGAGAGATTGTCTTCCCCGAGTCGCCGGACGAGGTCTGGGCGGCGCTGACGGAGCCCGAGCGGCTCGAGGAGTGGTTCGCGACCGAGGTCTCACTCGACGCCTGCCCGGGCGGCGAGGGCGTGTTCAGGTGGGGCGACGGCGACGAACGGCGGGCGACCGTGCGCGAGGCGTCCGAGGGCGAGCGGCTCGTGCTCGACTGGGAGGACGGCGGTGAGGTCGTGCTCGAGCTCGAAGAAGTCGACGGCGGCACGCGCCTGCGCGTCGTCGAGAGCACGCCCGAGTTCGGGATCGCGCTCGAGCTGCGCGCGCTGGCGTGTCTCCAGCCGGCGTAGACGAGGTCTTCGCGGCGCTCGGCGACCCCGGCAGGCGCGCGCTCGTCGAAGCGGTGGCCGGCCGGGGGAGCGCGACCGCGACCGAGCTCGCGGCCGAGCTCCCGGTGACACGGCAGGCGGTGGCGAAGCAACTCGCAATGCTCGCCGACGCCGGCCTGCTCCGTGCGACCCGGACGGGCCGCGAGACGCGCTACGAGCTGACTCCCGGGCCGCTGGAGGACGCCGTCGTCTGGATGGTCGAGGTCGGCGCCCGCTGGGACGAACGGCTGGCCGCGCTCGGGCGCAGCCTCGAGCAGCGTCGGTAGCGGGTGATAACACGCCCACCAGCGCGAATGCCGGAGCTACGGCTCTCCCAACGGGCGAACGGCCGCAACCTGGTCTCGAATCAACCGGGTACGTGCTGATCAAGGTGAACGGCGAATCGACCCGGTTGCGACCAGGTGGCTGACGGAATGGGTCGCTTCGCGACCCGCTTGCTTATGGAGCGAGTCGCTCGACGATCCAACCGCTGCCGTCGCGCCGGTAGCGGAAGCGGTCGTGCAGGCGGTTCTCGCGGTGTTGCCAGAACTCCCAGGTCTCGGGCCTGAGCCGGTAGCCGACCCACGTCCCGGGCCGTGGGACGTCGCGCCCGTCGAATTCCGCCTCGAGCTCGGCGACGCGCCGCTCGAGCGTCTCGCGCCCCGCGATCGCCTCGCTCTGCCGTGATGCATGGGCGCCGATCTGGGCGGCGCGCGGCCGGCCGGCGAAATACGCATCGGCCTCGGCTTCGGGAACGCGGGTGACGTGCCCTTCGATGCGTACCTGGCGGCCAAAGGGATCCCAGTACAGAAGCAGCGCCGCGCGTGGATTCGTCTCGAGCTCCTCCCCCTTCCGGCTCGTCGCGTGCGTGTGGAAGACGATGCCCTGCTCGTCGAACTGCTTCAGGAGCACCATGCGCACCGAGGGTGCACCGTCCACCGTCGCCGTCGCCAGCGCGCCCGCCTCCGGCATTCGCACTGCGACGGAGGCGTCGGCGAACCAGCGCAGGAACGACGCGAGCGGATCGTCGGGGTCGAGGTCGGCACGCCTCAGCGAGCGTTCGCGCTCGCTCACGAGATCAGGGACTGACGCAGCGCGATCGCGACGGCCTGCGTCCGCGTGTCGGCCTCGAGCTTCGCCATCGCCTTGCGTACGTGTGTCCGCACGGTCTCCGGCGAGATGAAGAGCCGCTTGCCGATCTCCTCGTTCGAGAGGCCGTCCGCAAGCAGGCGCAGGACCTCGCGCTCACGCTGGGTCAGCGAGGGGATCTTCTCGGACTGCGCGCTCACGAGGATGCCGGCGAGGACCGGGTCGACGTATGCATCGCCCGCCGCGACCCGCTCGACCGCCCGCACGAGGTCGGGCAAGGGCGCCTCCTTGAGCACGAAGCCCCGCGCGCCGACGTCGAGCGCCTCCGAAAGCAGCGCGCGGTCGCCGTAGGCCGTGTAGAAGATGATCGACGTGTTCGGCGCAACCACTGCAGACTTCGTCGCGACCTCGATCCCCGAGAGCCGCGGCATGCGGACGTCGACGATCGCGACGCGCGGGTGCTGCGCCTCGATCTGGACGAGCGCTTCCTGGCCGTCGGACGCGCGGCCGACGATCTCGACCCCGCTCCGCTCCAGGGTGTCCGCGATCGCCGTCAGCATCGCCGGATGGTCGTCGGCAATCACGCAGGTGATCCGCTCGTTCACGCAGGTCCGTCCTTCCTAGATGTCCGAGACACCGAAGTATCTCCTTTCGACTCTTGCCCTAACGGATGAGCAGCGAACCGCCCTGGAGCAGGAGCTCCTGCCCCTGGCGCGCTCCGCCGCCCTTGGCGCGCTCACGGCCGACATCGCCCACGACCTGGCGAACCCGCTCTTTGCCGTCCTCGGGCACGTCGACCTCCTCCTGCTCGACGCCGAGCCCGGCTCGCCCCTCGAGCAACGCCTCCGGCTCGTCAGGCAGACCGCGCTCGAGCTGAAGGACGGCCTGCGTACGCTCCTCGACTTTGCACGCCCCCCCGAGGGCGTGGCGAGCGCGGCGCTCGACGACGCCGCCCGCGTCGCCACGGCACTCGTCCGGCACGGATACGCGAAGGAGCTGCAGATCGCCGCAACGTATCCGGCGGGGCCGGTAGTAGTGGACTGCCCACCCGGCGACGTCGCGCAGGCGGTGCTCCATCTCGTCGCGGCCGCCCGCGAGGCGGCAGGGGACGCCGGATCGATCGAGGTGGTCGTCACCGCGGACGGAGTGCTGCGCGTCCGGCCGGCAGTCGCGGACGGCCTGGGGGTCGTCGCTGCAGCTCGCATCGCGGCCGACCACGGCGGCTCGCTCGAAGCGGACGGCGATGCCCTCGTGTTGCGCCTACCTGTTCGGGCCCATGAGGTAGCGTCCTGACCATGCATGCGTTCGGCGTCACGTCGGTCGTCGAGAAGCTCCGCGAGGCGGGCGGCGGCTATGAGATCGTCCACGACTCGGCCGGCCTCGAGCTCGGCGTCTACGTCCTCGTCGCGCCGGAGGCCGACGAGCAGCAGCCGCACGAAGACGACGAGGTGTACGTCGTGCTCGAAGGCACAGGCATCCTCACCGTCGACGGCAAAGAGGTGCCGGTGAAGGAAGGCGACGCCGTCTTCGTCGAGGCGGGCGCCGACCACCGCTTCACCGCCTACGAGCAGCTGGCGCTGTTCGTGATCTTCGAGCGCGCCCGGGCTTAGCCTCTAAAGTGCGGCCCGCAGATCGGCGGGCCGCAAGAGCCGGTTGCCGAGCTCGGCGTCGATCGGCACGAGGTCGCGCACGACGCGCAACACGAGCTCGGCGTCGTCGGAGAACGGGCTGATGATCTTGTTGCCCTTCAGGAGCGCCTTGCCGCGCGGGCCCTGGTGCACCGCAAGGTCCCGGTCGGCATAGCCCTTCTCCCGCAGCAAGCCGTTGGCGGTCGCGACCGGGTCGGCGTCCATCACGCCACCCACGCTAACGGAACAGGTCGCGCTCGGCAGGGACGGGGATCTCGCGGGCGCGGCCGTCGCCGCGCAGGTCGAGCCCACGAACGATCGTCACGGGGATCCGGTCGAGCTTCCCGGAGACGAGCTGCGCCGCGCTCGCGATCTCGTCGGCGACGGCGATCACGGTCGAGCGCAGCTCGTGGCCCACCGGATCGCGCCGGCCCTTCAGATCCTGGAGCACGACGATGCCGGCGGCCCCGATCGCAACGTCGATCGTGCCCTGGCGCCAGGGTCGCCCGAAGGAGTCGGTCACGATCACGCCGATCTCGCGGCCGCTTCGCTCACGGAGCGTCTCGCGGAGGGCTGCCGCCGAAGCGTCGGAATCGAGCGGCAGGAGGATGAGCGTTCCGGCCTCCGTCGTGTTCGACGCATCGACGCCGGCCGACGCGCAGATGAAGCCGTCGTGCGTCTCGCAGATCACGAGCGGCGCGCGAATCCGAACGATGCTCTTCGCCTCGCGCAGAATCGCCTCGATGCGGCGCGGATCTTCCTCGTCGCCTGCGATCTCACGCGCCCGCTCGGACGGCTCGATGTCGTCGAGGCGCACGGTGCGCCCCTCGATCTTCGAGATCGCCTTCTGCGCGACGACGACGATATCGCCGTCCTCGAGCTCGACCCGTTCCAGGATCAACGCCGCGAGGTCGTCCCCTTCGCGGAGCTCCGGAAGCTCCTTGACCGGAAGGACGGAGTAGCCGCTCACGGAAGGCCGACGACGCGTACGCCGGCATGGCCTTTGTACCGCTTGTTCAGGTTGACGATCACGGCCGTCATGCCTTCGAGCGCTCGTGCGCTCGCGAGCGGCCCGGCGTCGAGCGCGCGACCGGAGACGACCTTCGACGCGAGCTCCAGCGCGAGCTCCTTGGCCACGCTGTCGTCACCGCAGATGAGCGCATCCCCGTCCGCCTTGCCCTCGGCAAGCGACGCGGCGGCGAGTGAATGCAGACCCGCTGTCACCGGCGCATCGAGCACCTCCTGCGTGCGCTCCGCGATCGATTGCGCATCGGCCGTCGGGAGGACACCGCGCTTCGTGAAGCGAAGCTCGCTCGCGACGCTCAACACGGGCGTGTCCCCGATCGCAGCGGCGAGGTACACCGCGGTCGGCAGCGCGGCATCCGACTTCACGGCGAGCACGACGATGTCCACGCCGTGCACCGCATCTTCGTTCGAGGCTCCGGCGGCGCCCACCTCCGCAGCCTTCTCGGCCGCGCGGGCGGCGTCGCGCGACCCGATCACGACGTCCTCGCCGGCGGCGACGAGCTGCTTTGCGAGGGCGAGACCGAAGTCACCGGTTCCGCCTACGACGGCGATCCTCACGCGGGCACCGCACCCAGCGCGGTCTCCGCGAGCCTGCGCCGCGCTCCTGCGTCGCTCATCAGCGTGCGCGTGACGACCGGGCGCACGTCACCGAGCCCCTCGAGGTCGTCGGCGTCGGCTTCGTCGAGCACGATCGAGTCGATGAGACCCGCGTAGCAGCCTGCGATATGGCGGGGCGACGTGCCTCCGGCGATGCGCGCGAGCATGCGGTCGGCTGGTCCCTTCACCGCGCGGCCGCCGATCAGCGGACTGATCGCGACGCACGGAACGCGCCGTCGCGCGAGCGCGTCGCGAATCGCAGACACGGCGAGGATCGGCTCGATCGACACGTACGGGTTGCTCGGCGCGACGAGCAGCAGATCGGCGGCGGCGATCGCTTCGAGAACACCGGGAGCCGGCGTGGCCGAGTCGGCGCCCTCGTAACACACACGTTCGGCCTCGTCGCGGTGCCCGCGCGCGACGAACCATTCCTGGAACGAGAACTCGCCGGCCTCGGTGCCGATCCACGTGCGCAGCCGGTCGTCGGTCGCCGGCAGCAGGCGGGTCGCCACGCCGAGCGCCGCGCAGATGCGCGCCGTCACCGCGGAAAGCGGCTCCCCGGCGCGCAGCGCCTGTGTCCGGACGAGATGCAACCCGAGGTCACGGTCACCGAGGCTGAACCATGCCTCGCCGCCGAGCGAGGCGACCGTCTCGAGGGCCTGCCACGTCTCGCCCGAGCGGCCCCAGCCACGCTCCTCGTCGTTCAGTCCGGCGAGTGCGTAGAGGATCGAGTCGAGGTCAGGCGATACGACCATGCCGAGAACCTCGACGTCGTCGCCGACATTCCCCACGACCGTCACGTCGGCAGGCTCGGCGACCTCCGCGACCCCGCGCACGAAACGCGCGCCGCCGACACCGCCCGAGAGAATGACGATCTTCACTGCGACGCTCCGACCGGAAGCTCGAACAGGCACGCCTGCGTGCGCGGGCCGCAGCGCAGCTGCAAACGCTGGAGGTCATCGAGCGTGTCGACGTCCTCCGCGAGGTTCGGAATGGTCGCCGCGACAGCCTCGAGCCCGAGCTCGCGCGCATGTGCGCGGAAGCGCACTGCGCTGTCAGGGCCGTAGACGGGGGCGAACGCCTCGGACGCCGAAAGGCCCAGCGCGTTCGTCGTTCCGTCGAGCGCCTCGACGAGCGCGATACCGCGGGTCGGCGTGGCCGCGAGCAGCGCACGGAGGTCGTCCGGCACGACGCAGGGCACGTCCGCGTTCACGATCAGAATCGGACCGGGCGCGAGATCGGCGAGCGCGGCGACCACGGCAGGCCCCTGACCCGCGCCGGGATCCGCCACAACCTCGGCGCCGAGCTCTCGCACGATCGTCGCGGCCTCGTCGTCCGCCGTCACGACGCGCGGAGCTCCGACGGCTCCGGCCGCCGCGAGCACATCGCCGAGCATCGCAAGCGAGAGGGCGCGCCGGGCGCGCCCCGAGGCGTGCAGGCGCGTCTTGCCCTCGACTCCGGCAAACGGAATGACGACCGTCGGCATTGGGAGGAGAGTAGCCGCGTGGACATCGGTCACGGCTCGTAAGCGATACTCGGCGAGATGCACGTGCTCGCAACGCAACGCCTGCCGGGCCCTGCCTGGGACGAGCTCGACGACGTGGAGATCGGGGCGCTGGACCGGCGACGCGACGACGTCGAGGCGCTCGTCGCGCCGGGCGTGCGGATCGACGACGCGGTGCTCGACCTGTTTCCCGCGCTCCGCCTCGTCGCGAACTTCGGTGTCGGGTACGACCAGGTCGACGTCGCCGCGTGCCGGGCGCGCGGCGTCGAGGTGACGAACACGCCGGGCGTGCTCGACGCCGCGACGGCGGATCTCGCGTTCGCGCTCCTGCTTGCCACGCGCCGGCGGCTCGTCGAGGGCGACGGCCATGTGCGCTCCGGGCGCTGGGGGACGGGCTGGTCGCAGACGCCGTTCCTCGGCCGCGACGTGAGCGGCTCGACCCTCGGCATCGTCGGGCTCGGGAGGATCGGCAGCGCGCTCGCACGGCGGGCGCGCGGCTTCGACATGCGCATCCTCTATCACCAGCGAACGAAGCTCGACGAGCCCGGGCTCGAGTTCCGCTCGCTCCCGGAGCTGATGCGGGAATCCGACGTCGTCTCGATCCACGCACCGCTCACGCCGCAGACCAAAGGGCTCATCTCACGCGGCCAACTGGCCCTGATGCGCGACGGCGCAACGCTTGTGAACGCCGCACGTGGCGCGCTCGTCGACGAGGGCGCACTCGTGGAGGAGCTGGTATCGGGCAGGATCAGCGCGGGGCTCGACGTGTTCGTGCACGAGCCGGCGGTGCCGGAAGCGCTCTTCGGGCTCCCGAACGTCGTGCTGACGCCGCACATCGGCAGTGCAACGGTCGAGACGCGTGCGGCGATGACGCGGGTCGTGGTCGACAACCTGCTCGCCGCCGAGCGCGGTGAGCCGCTGCTCACGCCCGTGATCTAGAGGGTTAGAGGCCTGATGCGAATTGGCCGCACGCACGGCTGGTGTGCCAGACGCGGCGCGCTTCGGCCGCCTCCGGCTTGAACGTAGGAACCGCTATGTCCTGCACCGGAGTCAACCGAATCGCTTGGTCTGGCCCATCCCCGCACGCACGTCTAATCCACATCAGGCCTCTAGTTGTAGTTCCTAAGCACGTTGGTACATCCGGGCCTCCTTGGAGGCTGAGTGCTGTCGAAGGCAACTCAGTCCCAAGGAGGAGACCGGATGAGGCTTCACGCTAACGCGGCGCTCAGTTGGAGTGGCCGCCGGTTGTTGTGTGAGCGGGTGTTGGTTAAGGGATGGACGCTGACCGCGGCGGCCGAGGCCGCGGGGGTCAGCGTGCGCTGTGCTCGGAAGTGGGTCGGCCGCTATCGGCACGAGGGCCAGCAGGGCCTGCTTGATCGCTCCTCGGCGCCGCATCGTGTGGCCAATCGCACTGCTGCCGATCGGGTGGCCGTGATCGTGAGGTTGCGGCAGCTGCGGATGACAGCGGCCGAGATCGCCGAGACCCTGTCGATGCCGCTTTCGACGGTCTCGGCTGTCCTTAGGCGTCAAGGGCTCGGTCGGCTTGGCCGGATCGGACTCGAGCAGCCGGTCCGCTACGAACGCTCCCGGCCGGGCGAGCTCGTGCACGTTGACATCAAAAAGCTCGGCCGGATCGAGGGCGGCGCCGGCTGGCGCGTCCGTGACCGCAAACAGCACTACAACCGCACCTTCACCGACAACGACGGCTTCCGGCGCCGCACGGTCGGCTGGGAGTACGTCCACATCGCCATCGACGACTACAGCCGACTCGCCTACGCCGAGGTCCTAAGCGACGAGAAAGCCGCGACCGCTGCCGCCTTCTTGGCCCGAGCCATCGCCTTCTACCAACGACACGGCATCACGGTCGAG
>Ga0209638_1000658_pt1 | contig 22674 bp, 20 predicted proteins | sample BarGraNGADG00211_FD_184490 | JGI IMG/M metagenome (GOLD analysis project Ga0209638, IMG submission 184490) | Arctic peat soil microbial communities from Barrow, Alaska - Barrow Graham LP Ref core NGADG0002-211 (SPAdes) (version 2) | ecosystem: Environmental > Terrestrial > Soil > Wetlands > Peat...
GATGGGGATCTCGACCTCGGTCTGGTCCAGCTTGGCCAGCGAGTCCTTCAGGGCCTCGATCGACCCCTGGGTGTCCGCCTTCACGACCAGCTTGACCTCAGCATGGCCTGCCTGGATGCGGTCGAACAGGTCGTCGAGCGACATGTGCGACTTCGCGTTCTCCTGCGCCATGAGGCGCTTCTTGAGGTCGCGCTCCTCGGCGATGGCACGGGCCTGCTTGTCGTCCGGCATGACCTTGAAGTCGTCACCGGCGGACGGCACTGAGTTGAGCCCGAGGATCTCGACGGCGTCGGCGGGCTTCGCCGAGTGCACGTGCTTGCCCTTCTGGTCGACCAGCGCGCGGACGCGGCCGTGGGCCGTTCCGACGACGATGGCATCTCCGACCTTGAGGGTGCCGCGCTGTACGAGGACGGTCGCGACCGGGCCGCGGCCGCGGTCGAGGTTCGCCTCGACGACGACGCCACGGGCGGGCGCGGTCGGGTTCGCTTTGAGTTCCTGCACCTCGGCGACGAGCAGGATCATCTCGAGCAGGTCCTCGATGCCCAGGTGCTGCTTGGCGGACACCTCGACGAACGGGGTGTCACCGCCCCAGGCCTCGGAGATCAGGCCTCGCTCGCCGAGTTCGGTGCGCACCCGGTCGGGGTTGGCGCCCTCTTTGTCTATCTTGTTGATGGCGACGATGATGGGCACCCCTGCCGCGCGGGCGTGGTCCAAGGCCTCGACTGTCTGCGGCATGACGGAGTCGTCAGCCGCCACGACGAGGACGACGATGTCCGTCATGTTCGCGCCGCGGGCACGCATGGCGGTGAACGCCTCGTGGCCCGGAGTGTCTATGAAGGTGATCTGCTTGCCGTTCTTGCGCACCACTGAAGCGCCGATGTGCTGGGTTATGCCGCCTGCCTCGGTTGCGGTCACGCCGGTGTGGCGGATCGCGTCGAGCAGCGACGTCTTGCCGTGGTCGACGTGGCCCATGACGGTGACGACCGGAGGACGCTCCTTGAGGTCCTTGGGATCGTCGTCGAAGACCTCGACGGGCTCCTCGCCCGGCTGCTTCACGTCGACCAGCAACTCATAGGCCTCGCCCAGGGTCTCGAGCATCTGACCGGAGAGCGCCTGGTTGACCGTAAAAGCCTGGCCCATGACGAACAGCTTCTTGATGACGTCACCGGAAGGGACGCCGATCGCATCGGCGAACGCACCGACGGTCGAGCCCTCCTCGATGGTGAGCACGCCGTCGAGGACCGGGGTGACGACGCCGGTGTTGCGCGAGCGCGGTCCCTCTTCACGGTTCTCGCGGCCGCCCGGCTTCTTGCCCTTCTTGCCCTTCTTGCCGTTGTGGCCTCCGGGCGCCGCCTGTGCGGCGGCCGCCTTCGCGACCTCGACGACGGACTGGGGCACGGCCTTGGTGGCGGCCTCCGCCTGTGCGGCCATCAGCTTGTAGCGCTCGCGTTCCTCGGCCTCGCGAGCGACCTCGGCCTCGCGACGTTTCACTTCTTCCTCGTGCTTGAGCTTCTCGGCCTCGCGCTCGGCTTCCTTGCGCTTGCGCTCCTCCTCGGCCTCGGCCTTGCGGCGGAGCTCTTCCTCGGCGCGCGCGGCAGCCTCGGCCGCTTCGAGCTCGGCCTCCTGGGACTTGCGGCGCTCCTCCTCGGCGGCGGCGGCGATGGCTGCCTCCTCCGCGGCGCGTGCTGCCTCTTCGGCCTCACGCTTCATGCGCTTGGCCTCCATGATCATGTGGCGTTCGGCGATCTCAGGTCCGAGGTTCTTCCTGATCTTGTCGACGTACGCCTCGACCAAGGTCGACGCGTGGTTCTTGGCCGGGATCTTCATGGCCTGTATACGCTCAAGGAGCTCCTGGGAGGTCATCCCGAACTCCTTGGCGAGTTCATGTACTCGCATGCTGGGCACTTACGCGTCACCATCCTCGTGGTCGAACGTGCCTCGCGTCTCGAGTACACGCTCGAATTCCGCCCTCAGGCGGCCGATGTCATCCTCGTTCACGTGTGTCCGCAGCGCGGACGTGATCTTGCGCTTGCGGATCGCCGTCTCGAAACACTCGAGACTGGTGTGGACGTAGGCCCCACGTCCGTTCGCCTTGCCGGTCGGATCGACTTCCACCGTACCGTCGGGCATTCGGACGAAGCGCACGACCTGGCGCTTGTCCTCGCTCGTGCCGCACCCGATACAGGTGCGGATGGCGGGCTTGCGGGGCCTCATGGGTTACTTGACCGCCTCCTTGTCGTGCAGGGAACACAGCGTCGAGCCGGGCTTGGACCGGTTGCGGCAACGGATGCCGTCGGACGACACGGCGCAGCACCGGCCGTCACCCTCGACATGCTCGGCTTCGCCCGCAGCAGGGGCGGCGGCGTCACTCATGCCCGCCTGCACCGCCTGCATCTGGCTCTTTATGTCGATGCGCCAGCCCGTGAGCTTGGCGGCGAGGCGGGCGTTCTGGCCCTCCTTGCCGATGGCCAGCGACAGTTGGTCGTCGGGGACGATGACGGTCGCGGAACGTTCCGCGTCGCTGACGATGACCTTGGAGACCTTGGCCGGCGACAGGGCGTTCGCAACGAACTGCGCGGGGTCGTCGCTCCACGGCACGACGTCGATACGCTCGCCCCGCAGCTCGCCCACGACCATGCGGACGCGGCTGCCCTTCGGGCCGACGCAGGCTCCGACGGGATCGAGCCCGGGCTCGCGGCTCGAGACGGCGATCTTGCTGCGCAGACCGGGCTCGCGCGCCACGCTCTTGATCTCGACGATCCCATCGTAGATCTCGGGGACCTCGAGCTCGAAGAGGCGCTTGAGCAGGCCGGGATGGGTGCGCGACACGACGATGGACGGTTCCTTCGTCGTCTTGCGGACCTCGATGATGTAGGCCTTGATGCGCTGGTTGTGGTCGTAGCGCTCCGACGACGGCTGCTCGCTCGGCGGCAGGAGCGCCTCGACGCCCTCGCGGAGCTTGATGAGGGTGTAGCGCGCGTCCGACTGCTGGACGGTGCCGGTTACGGCATCGCCCACGCGGTCCTGGTACTCGTCGAAGATCTGCTCGCGCTCGGCGTCGCGGATCATGCCGATGATGACGCTCTTGGCCGCCTGCGCGGCGGTGCGGGAGACGTCCGGGGGCGTGACGTCGCGCTCCTCGAAGACCGGCTCCTCCTCGGTGCCGCCCACGGGCACGAGCTCGAAGACGGTGATGCCGCCCGAGTCGTGGTCGAGGACGACCCGGGTGTCGTTCTCCAGGTCGAGGATCTTGCGGTATGTGGCAGCCAGCGACGACTCGAGCCTGTCGAGCATCGCGTACTCGTCGATGTTCTTCTCACGTGCGAGCGCTTTGAGCGCTTCCATAAGCTCAGAGGCCATCGTCAGCCGTCCCTTCCTTGCTGAAGTCGAACTGGACATGCAGGCGTGCGCGCTTGATGTCCCCGTAGGGGATCCGGACCGTTCCGCCGCCTTCGACGTCGAGCACGATCTCATCGCCCTCGACCGCACGGATCGTGCCCGTGAAGTGCTTGTGGTCGCTGATCTCGTGCGAGACAGAGATCCTCGCATCGGAGCCCGTGAAACGCACGTAGTCCGCGAGCTTGACGAGCGGTCGTTCGATCCCCGGTGAGGAGACCTCGAGCGAGTACCCGTTCTTGTATTCGGGAAGTGGATCGAGGAGTTCCTTGATCCACTTGTTCGCCACGGCGATGTGCTCGATCGTGATGCCGCCCTCGTGGTCGAGGTAGACCCGCACGATCGCATTGTTGCGGCTGCCGGACGCCTCGAGGAGCACGAGCTCGAACCCGTGCTCGGTCGCGGCATCTTCGATGAGGCCCTTCAGGCGGCGTGGGTTGTCATCGGCCATTCGGTGCCTCCTTCCACAACAAAAGAAGCGGGGGTCAGCCCACTTCTCGCACGTCGATCGGTTCCCTTGCGAGTCGATAGTCTAGCACGCGTCACTGTCGGGAGGAAGTGCGCCGGGCGTGCGCCGACAACGCAGCGCCCTCCCCAGGAGCGGTGCCGGACGGTCGTGCTCAGCGCCTAGGGGTGGAGGGTCTTGGGAGCGAGGGCGGCCTTGGCGGCAGCCACTGCGGCGGTCACGTAGGCAACGACCTCCCCCACCGGGACGTTCTCACGCTCGCCCGTGAAACGGTCCTTGACCTCCACGACGCCCTCGGCGAGCCCGCGTTTGCCCACGATGACCTGGAACGGCCATCCGATGAGGTCGGCGTCGTTGAACTTGATGCCGGCACGCTCGTCGCGGTCGTCGAGAACGACCTCGATCCCGGCCGCGGCCAGGTCGGACCAGATGCGCTCGCCCGCCTCGAAGACCTCGCCTTCGGTCATGAGCGGCAGAACCGCGACCTCGAGCGGGGCGACGGTGACGGGCCACGAGACCCCGACCTCGTCGAAGCGCTGCTCGATGACGGCGGCCAGCGAGCGCGACACGCCGACGCCGTAGCAGCCCATCAGGAACGGTTTCTCGACGCCGTCCTCATCGGAGAAGGTCGCGCCCATGCTCTCGGAGTAGCGCGTCCCGAGCTGGAACACCTGGCTGACCTCGATGCCGCGGGCGCCCTTGAGCACGCCGCCGCAGACCGGGCACCCGTCGCCGGGCTGTGCGCCCACGAGGTCGGCCCACTCCGCGACCGCGAAGTCGCGTCCGGGCAGGGCGTCGACGATGTGGTAGTCGTTCTCGTTGGCCCCCACGCCCCAGGCGACCTCGTGCTCCAGCGAGCGATCGGCGATGACCAGCGTGCCCTCGGGGGGGTCCACCGGCCCGAGCGATCCCTTCGGGATCTTGAGGGCTCCGAAATCGTCCTCATCGAGCAGCACGACGCCGGGCGCGGCCCAGTCGGCCTTGATGGGGTTGAGCTCGCGGTCGCCCGGCACGCAGAAGTAGACGAGCGTCCCGTCTGGCAGCTTGCCGGCCATGGTCTTGACCGTGTCGTGCTCGGGGATGTCGAGGAACCCGGCCAGCTCCGCGATCGTGCGGATGTCGGGCGTGTGCACCTTGCGCGACTCGCGGGGCTCGGTGGTCCGGGGATGGCGCGGGACGACGGTCGAGGCGGCGTCCACGTTCGCGGCATAGCCGCAGTCGCAGTAGACGAGCGCGGCCTCCCCCGACTCGGCGAGCGCCATGAACTCGGTCGTCACCTTGCCGCCGATCTGGCCGGACTCCGCTTCGACAGGACGGTACTCGAGGCCGAGCCGCTCGCAGATACGGGCGTAAGCGCGGTACATCGCGTCGTAGTGTTCTTGGAGCGACTCCTGCGTGGCGTGGAACGAGTAGGCGTCCTTCATGATGAACTCGCGGCCGCGGAGCAGCCCGAACCGCGGGCGCACCTCGTCGCGGAACTTGACCTGGATCTGGTAGATGGAGAGCGGCAGGGCGCGGTAGGTGCGCAGTTCGTGGCGCACGAGCGACGTGATGAGCTCCTCGTGGGTGGGTCCGAGGCAGAACTCGCGGCCGTGACGGTCCTGGAAGCGCATCAGCTCGGGACCATAGAGGTCCCAGCGGCCCGACTCCTCCCACAGCTCGGACGGCTGCATCGCCGGCATGAGCATCTCCTGCGAGCCGATGGCGTCCATCTCCTCGCGCACGATCTGCTCGATCTTGTGCAGGCTGCGCCATCCCAGCGGCAGGTACGAGTAGACGCCTGCGGCCGCCTTGCGGATCATGCCCGCGCGCAGAAGGATGCGGTGGGACGGGAGCTCCGCCTCAGCGGGGACTTCCTTCAGCGTCGGCGCGTACAGGACGCTCATGCGGAGTGCGACGGTCATGGTGTCTGTCTCTTCCGTTGATTGCGCGGTTCGTACGGGAAGGCCGACCGCGCTTTGGCGACGGTCGGCCGTGGCGCGATTCGCGCGAGGCGGGCCTAGCCCACGCCCACGTCGTCCGGATGCAGCGGCGGGACCAGGTCGTCGGACCCGGAGACGACGGTCATGACGAGCCGGGCGACGAGGTCGTGGACGATGATCGTGTGCTGGTTGCCCGCCTCGACGAACGCTTCCTTGAGGCGGCGCTTGAGCGTCGGATCGCCCGAAACCTCGAAGAGCAGGTCGACCTCGCCGTCCATCTTCGCGAAGTGGAGTGCGTCGGTCGTGAAGACGGCGCCGTTGTCCCGCGCGAGCTGCGCGCCCGGGCTCTTCGGATCGACGTCGGCCACGCCGACGAGCTGGGCGTAGGGGCGCCTGAGGAACTCCTGGATCAGCGGCGTGCCCGTGCGGCCCCCGCCGACCACTGCGATCCGGACCTTGTCACCCATGGCAGCTCCCCGTCCCTCTCCTGTGTTGCCTCGCGGCGCGTCGACCCGCCCGTCGAGCCGACGCATCGGTTCGCGAACGGGACGTCAAGCAGGATACCCCATAGCCGTCGCGCCGTTCGTTCTCGGGAACGTGATCGGACGGACCTGAGTACCACGACCGTCGGGCCGACGCGTGTCGCGCGCCACCGTGGGTCCGCGAAACGCGGTCGGCCCCGCACTCTCCGTTGCCGGACGGGAGTGCGGGACCAGTGACGTGTGCGCGGTCGAGGGAGCTAGGCCCCCGGGTCGGCCGCTTCCGCCATGGCGGACTCATGCGACTGGACCTCGTGCGGTGCCTTGACGAAGGCCGCGAGCACGGTCGCGACCACCAGCAGACCGGCCGCCACCCAGAATGCGTTGTTGAAGTTGCCGAACACGTCCTTGGCCAGGCCCGATCCGATGGAGCCGAGAACGCCGCCAGCGCCCCAGGCCGTGAAGACGAGACCGTAGTTGACGCCACCGTGCTTGGTGCCGAAGAAGTCGTAGCACATGGACGGGAACAGGGTCAGGTTCGCGCCGTACATCGCGCCGACGAAGGCGCCGAGCACGAGCAGGATGGTGTAGTCGGCGACCATGCCGGAAGCCAGCAGCACCATGAACGCCGCCTGGAGCATGAACACGCCCATCATGGTCTTCGTGCGGCCGATGCGGTCGGACACGATCCCGGCGATTGGGCGTCCTGCGCCGTTGCCGATGGCAAGCGCCATGACGAAGGTGAAGGTGGCGCCGGCCTTGGCGACCCAGTCGAGCCCGCCTCCCTTGAACCCAGTCGTGATGGTCGTGAGCTGGTCGAGCACGGCCGGGATGCCCTGAGCGTACTTGGCGATGATCCCGACCACCATGAGCCCCGCGCCCGCGGCCACGGCGTACATGGCCCACATCAGCCAGAACTGGGGCGTGCGTACCATCTCCTGCCACGTGTAGTCGCGGCTCGGGCCCTTGGCGATCGCCGCGGCCTGGTGGGGCCTGGTGTCGGCTGCCGGCATGTATCCCGGCAGCGGGTTGCGGAGCAGCTGCGCGAACAGCGTGATCGCGACGAAGAAGCCAAGACCGAGGAAGAGGAACGTGTCGTTGATGCCGACGGTCGCGAGCAGGTTGCCCGTCAGCGGCGCGGTGTAGACCGACGCGAGTCCGAAGCCGGCGACCACGGTGCCCGAGATGAGGCCCTTCTTGGTCGGGGCGAACCATTTGACCGCCGCCGGCGTGGCCGCCGCGTAGGCGAAACCGATCCCTGCTCCGGTGAGTATCCCGAAGCCGATCGCAAGCCACGGAAGCGAGGCGCCGACGTTCGGAAGGAGGACGGCTTTGGCGGCGGCGAACGCAGCCTTGGACGTGGCCTCGAAGCTTGCGACCACGGCCGGATCGGCTCCGACGGCCGCTGCCTTGTCGGCCAGCGGCTTCAGCGCGGTGAACGTGGCGGATGCGGCGGCGTCGGCCTTCGGCGCGAAGCTGGCGATCACCATTCCGGCGCCGACGAGGACGCCGCCGATCGAGGCAGCCACCCTGGGACCGATGCGGTCCTGGAGACGGCCCGCGAAGACCATCGTGAGGCCGAACACCCCAAGGGCGATGGCGTACGGGGTGAGCGCTTCGGCCGCCGAGAACGCGAGCTTGTTCGTCAGGGCGCTCGTGAACATGCTCCATGTGTACAGAACGCCGAGACACAGGTTGATGCCCACGCCTGCGAGCACGACGACCTTGCCCCAGGACGCGTAGCCCTTGGTCTCCGCCACTTCGACCACCCCTCTCATCTGCATGCAGGCATTCCGCCCGCCATTGCGCCGGACTACATGCTTAATTCTGGGCGCACGCCGGCGGAAGCCCTATGGAGCGGTCGCGTGTGGTGGTGGTGTGGAGGTGAGCGGCGGTATGTGCGCCGCGAGCGGCGAGGTCCGGTCTTCCCGGCCGGTAGCGGCGGGAGTCTAGAGCGTCGCTTCCAGCCGGGCGATCTCCTCGAAGAGGGCATCGACGATCTGGGCCTCCGGCACCTTCCGGACGACCTCGCCCTTGGCGAAGATCAGGCCGACGCCCTTGCCCGACGCGACGCCGATGTCAGCGTCGCGGCTCTCGCCCGGACCGTTGACGACGCAGCCCATGACGGCCACCTTGATCGGGGTGCGCACACCCGCCAGCCGCCGGGAGACCTCCTGCGCGATCGGGATCAGATCGACCTCGCACCGGCCGCACGTGGGGCAGCTGACCAGCTCGGGACCATTGCGCCGGATGTCGAGGGCCGCCAAGATCCCCCACGCGACGCCGATCTCCTCGACCGGGTCGGCGGTCAGTGAGACGCGCAATGTGTCACCGATGCCCTCGTCCAGCAGGATGCCAATGCCGACGGCCGACTTGACGGCCCCGCCGAGCAGGGTGCCGGCCTCGGTCACGCCGAGATGGAGAGCGTACGGCACGAGTCCCGAGAGCTTGCGGTAGGCGTCCACGGTGGCGCGGACGGAGCTCGCCTTGGCCGAGACCACGATGTCCGTGAAGCCGCGCGATTCCGCATGTTCGCAGAAGGTCACTGCGCTGGCCACGAGCTTCTCGGCAAGGTCCCAGTCGCGGTCCCGGACCTCCGGAGCGAGCGACCCGGCGTTGACGCCGATGCGCATCGGGATCCCGGCCTCACCCGCGGCCTCGAGCGTTGCATCGAAGCGGTCGAGCGACCCGATGTTGCCCGGGTTGATGCGCAGCTTCGCGGCGCCCAATCGGGCCGCCTCGATCGCAAGGCGGTGGTCGAAGTGGATGTCGGCGACGACCGGGAGCGTCGAGGCGGCGCAGATGGCACCGAACGATTCGAGGACCTCGGCGCGTGGGATGGCGACGCGGACGATCTCGCAGCCGGCGTCGGCCAAGCGGCGGATCTGCGCCAAGGTCGCCTTCGCATCGCCCGTGTCGGTGTTCGTCATCGACTGCACGGCGATCGGCGCCCCTCCCCCCACGGGTACGGAGCCGACCAGCACGGGTCGCGTCTCGCGGCGGAGCAGGGGCATCGTGTCGTCCTTCAGGGTCTTGGCGGGGTGGGCGCGCTAGCCGGCGTGGACGATGTAGCGCATGACGTCAGCGTACATCAGGTAGAAGATCAGCGAGAACAGCAGGAGCGTGCCCAACGCGGACACGGCGAGCGACACCCTGCGTGGGATCGGCCTGCGGATGACGCCCTCGATGAACTCGGCGGCGACCTTGCCGCCGTCGAGCGGCGGGATCGGCAGGATGTTCATGACGCCGAGCGACAGGCTCAGAAGCGCGACCATCCAGGCGTAGGCCAGCGGACCTTCAGCCGCGGCGTTGGCGACCTCGTACGAGATCCCCACGATGCTGCGCGCTCCCTGTATCGACACCGCGAACGTGCGCGGGTTCAGGAGCTTGCCGACTGCGACGAACACCTGACCGATCATGGAGAACGACATCTTGAAGGCCTCACCGACCGGCATGGGGACGTCGATCGTGTCGGCGGTGATCCCCAGCATCGCCCCGCCGCCCGGGCGGGCGACGAGCACGGTCTCCACGGTCAGCGGGCGTCCTGAACGGACGAGGCCCAAGGAGACGTGCTTCCCGGATGCGCTCGCCAGCATGATCTGCCTGACTTGCTCCCACACGGTGATCCTCGTGCCGTCGACCGAGGCGATGGTGTCGCCGGGGCGGATGCCCGCCGCAGCGGCCGGCGTGCCCGCTCCGACCGCCTTCACGGACGGTATGGCGGTTGGAACGCCCCACAGCGTCAGTGCGACCACGAGGATCACGATCGCCGTGACGAGATTGGTAAGGACTCCCATGGACAGGATCGTGACACGCTTCCAGGGAGCCTGACCCCGGAAGACGCCTGACCGCACGCGCGTCAGGAACGCTGCGTCATCCTCCCCTGCCTCGCGGGCGGCCACAGGGACGGAGCTCTTCCGGTCAGGCGCGGGCTCGGCCGCGCCATAGTCCTCGAGCGTGGTCAGCAGAGCCGAGGCGCGGTCGCGATCGACACTCAGGCCGGAGGCGAGCGCATTGGCATCGGTCTCGGTCCGGCCCACGACGAAGGCGAGTGCGGCCGCCAGCAGCGCGTCTTCGGCCCCGGGCTCCATGCCCGCGATGCGGACGTAGCCACCCAGGGGGATCATCGTCACCCCGTACCGCACTCCGTTGCGCTTCGAGCGCCACGTCACGGCGGGACCGGGCAGTCCGAGCATGAACTCGTGGACCTTCACGCCGAACGCGCGGGCCGCAAGGAAGTGCCCTCCCTCGTGCAGCAGGATGAGCAGGGAGAAGGTGACGATGCCCCAGAAGAGGGCCGCGCCCCCGGTGGGCATGGTGGCGATCGGGTTCATGGTGCGGACGGTTCCTCTCGGTCTGCCGCGACGGGCGGGGCGCCGCGCGACGGTGTCTGAGCAAGGCGACTGCCATGTGCGGCCGCGCTCCAGCGTTCGCTACGAAGCTGCTACCAGCTCGCCCGCGCGACGGCGTGCGACGGCGTCGATCTCTTCCAGCTGCTCGAATGATTCGACGTGCTGCACGTCGTGCTCGTTCATGACGGTCTCTACCACCGAGTCGATGCCGGTGAAACCCAGGCGGCCCGACAGGAAGGCGGCGACCGCGACCTCGTTGGCCGCGTTCATGGCCGCGGGGAGGGTGCCGCCGGCGCGGCCCGCCTCGAGCGCGAGCGAGAGGCACCGGAACGTCTGGAGGTCGGGGGGCTCGAACGTGAGGCTGCCCAGCGCGGCGAGGTCGAGCGGCGCGACCGGGGCGTCCCACCGGTCCGGGTGCGACAGGGCGTACTGGATCGGGACGCGCATGTCCGCCACGCCGAGATGCCCCTTGACCGAGCCGTCCGAGAACTCGACGAGCGAGTGCACGGTCGACTGCGGGTGCACGACGATCGAGATACGGTCGTAGCCCACGCCGAAGAGGTGATGCGCCTCGATGGTCTCAAGCCCCTTGTTCATGAGAGTCGCAGAGTCGATCGTGATCTTCGGGCCCATCGTCCATCTGGGGTGCGCCAGTGCCTGCACCACGGTCACGGAGGCGAGAGCGCTGCGCTCCCACCCGCGGAACGGACCGCCCGAAGCGGTGAGCCAGATCCGTGCGACGCGGGCCTCGCTCTCGCCCAGCAGGCACTGGAAGATGGCCGAGTGCTCCGAATCGACCGGGAGCAGCTGCCCCGGCGCCGCGAGTGGCATGAGCAGATCCCCACCGACGACGAGCGACTCCTTGTTGGCGAGTGCGAGGCGCTTGCCGGCCTTGAGCGCGGCCTCAGAGGCGCGCAGCCCTGCCGCGCCGACCAGCGCGTTGACAACGATATCGACGTCGTCGGCAGAGGCCAGGGCCACGACGGCTTCGGGGCCGGTGCCGCACGTCGCGCCCGCGGGAAGGTCCGCCGCATCGGGGGCGCACCCGGGGTCACCCATCGCCGCGCAGCGGACACCGAGCCGACGGGCCTGAGCGGCCAGAACGTCTACGCTGCGGTTGGCCGCCAGGGCCACGATGCTGACCCGCTCGGGGTATCGGGCAGCGATGTCCAGCGTTTGTCGTCCGATGGAACCGGTCGAGCCGAGGACCGCCACGCGCAACGGGGCCGTCGACGCGCTCACTTCGCGCCGCCGAAGACCAGCATGTAGTACGCGACGATTGAGACGACGATCAGCGAGTCGAACCGGTCGAGGAAGCCTCCGTGGCCGGGCAGCCAGCGTCCGGAGTCCTTGATGTTCGCCTCTCGCTTGAGGCGCGACTCCGCGAGGTCGCCCAGAAGCGCGGCCACGGACACCACGGCGCCGATGGCGAGGAACCACCACAGCGGACTGGACGAACGCGTGATCCACCAGCCGAGGCCCCAGGTCGCGACGGTCCCCACGAGGCCCGCTATGTAGCCTTCCCAGGACTTCTTCGGGGACACGTGCGGTGCGAGAGGGTGACGGCCGATCGAGGAGCCGACCAGGTAGCCCAGGACGTCCATCGCCCAGACGCTGACGAGCGTCATGAGCACGAAGACACCGCCGTCTCCCAGCGCCCGCATCAGGACGAGGTGCGAAAGCATGAAGCCCGTGTAGAGCGCTCCGAAGATGGTCGTCGACGTGTCGGAGGCGCTGACCTGACGGAAGAGGACCTGCCATAGCAGCGCGGCCAGGACGAGCCCGCCGATGACCGCTGTGAGGCCCATGGCGCCCTGCATGCTCGCGCTCGAGGCGCCATCGCCCGAGAAGGACGCATAGAGCGCCGCCGCCAACGGCATGAGGCCCACCGCCACGATCCCGAACATCTCGTTGGGCTTGCGGCGGCCCGTGCGGATGATCGCGTAGAACTCGATCGCGCATGGGATCGCGACCGCCGCCACGACGATCGCCCACGGGAACATCCCGGCCAGATCGCCGGCGATGAGCACGATCCCGAGGAGCACCGCGGTCAGCGCGCGGATGCCGAAGTCCTTCAGCGCCCCGGGCTGCCGTGCCTGGACCTTGATCGGAGCTTCTCTCACAGTCCCCCGAACCTCCGCTCGCGTCCTTGGTACTCCACGATCGTCTCGAGCAGGTCGTCGCGTCCGAAGTCGGGCCACAGCGTATCGACGACGACGATCTCGCTGTAGGCGATCTGCCACAGCAGGAAGTTCGACACGCGTACCTCGCCGCTCGTGCGGACGAGCAGGTCCGGATCCGGAACGCCGACCGTGTAGAGGCGCGCTGCGATGGTGTCCTCCCCGATCTCCGCCGGGTCGAGCCTCCCTGCCGCAACGTCCGCGGCGATCGAGCGGGCGGCATCGGCGAGCTCGGCACGCCCACCGTAGTTGAGCGCGATGATCAGGTCGAGGGTGTTGTTGCCGGCGGTGGTCGCCATCGCGTCGCGGAACGCCGCCTCGGTGCGGGGAGGCATCTCATTCAGCCGACCGATGACGCGGACGCGGACGCCCTGCTCCATCAGATCGGACATCTTGGCGTTGAGGACCTCGACGAACAGCGACATGAGACCGGAGACCTCGTCGCGAGGCCGCGTCCAGTTCTCGGTCGAGAACGAGTAGAGAGTCAGATACCGGACGCCGGACTCGATCGCCGAGGCGATGACCTCTTCGATGGCCTTCGCCCCCGCGCGATGGCCTGCGATGCGCGGCAGACTCCGCTTGGCCGCCCACCGGCCGTTGCCGTCCATGATGATGGCCACGTGGGTCGGCACCCGCGCGATGTCGAGGCGCGCGAAGAGCTCCCGGCCGCGCGGGGATGAGAAGAAGGCGGTAGGCGTCGGTTTCGGCATGTGCGGAGGTCAGACCTCCATGATCTCCTGTTCCTTCTTCTTGAGGAGGTCCTCGATCTGCGCGATGAACGCGTCGGTCTTCTTCTGGACCTGCTCCTCACCTCGGCGGGTGTCGTCCTGGCCGATGTCGCCGGCCTTCTCCTGCTTCTTGAAGGCGTCGTTGGCGTCGCGGCGTGCGTTACGGACGGCGACGCGAGCCTGCTCGGCGTAGCCGTGGCACAGCTTGACGAGTTCGCGGCGGCGCTCCTCGTTGAGCGCGGGGAACGGCACGCGGATGACCGTGCCGTCGTTGCTCGGATTGAGGCCCAGGTCGGAGGCGAGGATCGCCTTCTCGGCGGCCTTCAGGATCGTCTTGTCGTACGGGGAGATCACGACGAGCTGAGGCTCGGGCGAGGAGACGGCGGCCAACTGCAGCAGCGGCGTGGACGCGCCGTAGTAATCGATGTGGATCTTGTCGAAGATCGCGCCGGACGCGCGTCCGGTCCTAACCGTCGAGAACTCGTGGCTGAGTGCTGAGATGGCCTTGGTCATCTTCTCCTCGGCCTGGGCGATGATCGCTTCGGGCATCAGTTGCCTCCTCGTACGATGGTCCCGACGTGTTCTCCTGCAAGGGCACGGACGATGTTGCCGTCCGTCTCGATGTTGAAGACGATGATCGGAAGGTCGTTGTCCATGGCGAGCGTGATGGCCGTGCTGTCCATGACCTTCAGCTCGAGACGCAGCACGTCCATGTAGGTGAGCTCGTCGAAGCGCTCCGCGTCCGGGTCGATGCGCGGGTCGGCGGTGTAGACGCCGTCGACGCGGGTGGCCTTCATGATGCAGTCGGCCCCGATCTCGAGAGCGCGCAGCGCGGCGGTGGTGTCGGTCGTGAAGTACGGGTTGCCGGTGCCTGCCGCGAAGATGACGACTCTCCCCTTCTCGAGATGACGCATCGCGCGGCGCCGGATGTACGGCTCGGCGACGGACTGCATCTCGATGGCGGACATGACGCGGGTGAAGACGCCCGCCTTCTCCAGGACGTCCTGGATGGCCAGCGCGTTCATCACGGTGGCCAGCATCCCGATGTAGTCGGCCTGCGCGCGGTCCATGCCCTTGGCCGATCCGGCAACGCCGCGGAAGATGTTGCCGCCTCCGACCACGATCGCGAGTTCCACGCCGGCGTCGCGCGCCGTACGGATCTGGACCGCGAGGTCCTGAACGATCGCGGGATCGATGCCGTAGCCAGCGTCGCCCATCAGCGCCTCACCGGAGAGCTTGAGCAGGACGCGCTTGAACCGTGGTTCCGACATCGCATGACCCCCATGTGTCCGTTCGCCATGAGCGACCCCTGCGGGGTGGCTCATGGCATGTCTGGCATATTGTAGAACGGGGCGGCCCTCTGCGGACCGCCCCGTTCATCGAATCGTTGCCAGGAGCTAGGACTGAGAGTCCGCGGCTCCGCCAAGGACGAGACGCTCGAAGCGCACGACGCGCAGCGGCTTGCCGATCGCCTTGGAGGTCTCGGCGACGAGCTGTTCCACCGTCTTGTCGGGGTCCTTCACGAAGGGCTGCTCGACGAGGCAGACCTCCTTGTAGAACTTCTCGAGGCGACCCTCGGCGATCTTGACCTGGATCGGCTCGGGCTTGCCGGACGCGGCAGCCTGGGCCTTGTAGATGCCGGTCTCGTGCTCCACGATCTCCACGGGCACGTCCTCGCGCAGCACGCAGATCGGCTGTGAGGCGGCGATATGCATCGCCACGTCCTTCGCCAAGGCGACGACGGCGGGGTCCGTGTGGTCCGAGCCGCCGATCTCCACCATGACGCCGATGCGGCCGAGACCGTGGATGTAGTAGCTGACCATGCCGTTCTCCGGCACGTCGAAGCGCACGAAGCGCTTGACGACGATGTTCTCGCCGAGCTTGCCGACAAGCTCGCCGAGGGCGTGCTCGATGGTGAGCGACGGGTTGCGCTTCCACTGCATGGCCGGGAGCGCGTCGACACTCGACGGCGCGTCGACGGCCACCTGCTGCGCGATGGCGGAGGCGAAGGTGGTGAACTCGGCGTTGCGGGCCACGAAGTCGGTCTCGCAGTTGACCTCGACCATGGCGCCCACGCGACCCAGGTCGTTCGTCCACGCGGCGATGACACCCTCGTTGGTCGCGCGTCCGGCGCGCTTCGCGAGGTCCGCGAGGCCCTTGGTACGCAGGATGTCGACGGCCTTCTGCATGTCGCCGCCGGACTCCTCGAGTGCCTTCTTGCAGTCCATCATGCCGGCGCCGGTGAGCTCGCGCAGCTCCTTGACCATGCTGGCGGTGATAGCCATATCTCTCACTCCTTCGGTGCGGTGACGCGTCGCACGGTAGGCGGCGCGGGGATCTCTTGGACGGTGTGCTACTCGGCGGGCGCTTCCGCGACAGCTTCGGCGACCTCGGCCGCCACCTCTGCCGCGGGCTCCTCGACGACGACGGGTGCCTCGACGATGACCTCTGCCGGCGTCTCGACGACCGCTTCGACGACAGGCGCTTCGACGACCGGAGCGGTGACGACCGGAGCGGTGACGACGGGAGCGGGCGCGTTGACGGCCTTGTCGACGGCGATGCCTGCGACGGCGCGACCGTCAAGACATGCGTCGGCGATGACGCGGGCGATGAGGTTGACCGAGCGGATGGCGTCGTCGTTGCCCGGGATCACGAAGTCGACCTCGTCCGGGTCGCAGTTGGTGTCGACCAGGCCGATGATCGGGATGCGGAGACGACGCGCCTCGGCGACCGCGATGGTCTCACGCTTGGTGTCGATGATGAAGACGGCGCCCGGGAGCTCCTGCATCTCGCGGATGCCTGTCAGGTTGCGCTGCAGCTTCTCGAGCTCTCCACGGAGCTTGAGGGCTTCCTTCTTGGGGAGCGCGGCCATGCGGCCGTCCGCCTCCATGGCCTCGAGCTGGACCATGCGGGAGATGCGCTTGCGCATGGTGACCCAGTTGGTCAGCATGCCGCCGAGCCAGCGCTGGCTGACGTAGGGCATGCCGGCGCGGCCTGCCTCGACCTCGACGCCCTCCTGTGCCTGCTTCTTGGTCCCGATGAACATGACCGAGCGGCCCTGGGCGGCGATGGTGCGGACGAAGCGGTAGGTCGCGTCCAGCTCCCGCAGCGAGCGCTGCAGGTCGAGGATGTAGATGCCGTTGCGCTCCGTGAAGATGTAGGGCTTCATCTTCGGGTTCCAACGACGGGTCTGATGTCCGAAATGGACGCCTGCCTCGAGCAGGTCCTTCATGGCGACGACGGGCATGGTGCTACCTCCTGGTATCGGTTCGTTCCTCCGCCCGGCGGCTTGGTGCCCGTGTCGCGACCGTCACGCTCTTACGAGTGACGGCACCGCGCGCCACGGACCGGCGGGCGTGTGTATTGAAAGCCGGAGTAGTGTAACACCGGGTCAGGGCAGCGACAAACATCGGCGTTGCGCGACGGCCCGCGTGTCAGGCCACGAATCCCTGGGCCGCGTGAAGGCGCGCGCGAAGGCGGAGGACGGCCTTGGTGTGCAGCTGGCTCGCGCGCGACTCGGTCACCCCGAGGACCTGGCCGATCTCCTTGAGCTGCAGGCCCTCGTAATAGTAGAGCGCGACGACCGTGCGTTCGCGCTCGGAGAGCTTCTCGATCGCGTCGGCGAGTATCTCCTTGATCTCCTCCGACTCGAACGCGGCCACCGGGTCCGGGGCCGACTCGTCCTTGATGACGGACGCGAGGGTGCTCTGCTCGTCGCGGTCGGCGTTCGGCGCCCATATCTCGTCGAACGAGATGATCGAGGTGTAGGAGAGCTTGGTGTAGGCGTCCTGGAGCTCCTTGGGCGACATGCCCAGCTCCGCGGCGACCTCGGAGTCGTCCGGGGTGCGGTTCAGCCGGTTCTCGAGCGTGGCGATCGCGTTCTCGATGTCGCGGGCGCGCGCACGCACGCTGCGGGGGACCCAGTCGAGCGCGCGCAGCTCGTCGATGATGGCGCCGCGGATGCGCGAGATAGCGTAGGTCTCGAACTTGAACCCGCGCTCGGGCTCGTACTTCTCGATGGCGTCGATCAGCCCGAAGATCCCGTAGGAGATGAGGTCGGAGTTCTCGACCGTGTTGGGAAGCTTGGTGGCGACTCGGCCGGCGACGAACTTGACCAGCGGCGAGTAGTTGAGGATCAGCTGCTCACGGGCCTCCTCGTCGTGGGAGAAGACGAAACGCTCCCACAGCGTCGCCAGATCGTCCCGCTGTTGCGGGTGCTTCATGCGCACGGCCCCTTCGATGATCCTGCGTCAGGCACGTGGGTGCGCGTCTCGGTGCACCCGCTGGAGTCGTTGCACCCCGACGTGAGTGTAAATCTGGGTGGTGGACAGGGCAACATGCCCGAGAAGGTCCTGCACCGTGCGCAGATCGGCACCCGCCTCGAGCAGGTGGGTGGCGAAGGTGTGGCGAAAGGTGTGCGGCGTCACGCCGGACGTCGCACCGAGCGCGCCGAGGTGACGCGTGAGCATGCGTCTGATCCCGCCGTCGGTGAGCCGGGTGCCGGTGCGGTTGAGGAAGACCGCGTCCTCCCCCGCCTTCGGCTTGAGACGCGCCCTCCCCTCGGTGAGATAGGTCCGCACGCGGGACACCGCTTCCCGGTGCAGCGGGAGGATGCGCTGCTTGTCGCCCTTGCCCGTCACGCGGATCTGGCCGCCCGCAAGGTCGACATCGCCGAGGTCGAGCGAGACGAGCTCGCTCACGCGCGCGCCGGTCGCGTAGAGCAGCTCGAGGATCGCGCGGTCGCGCAGCCCGCCCGCGTCGTCGGCCGGCGGGCTGTCCAGGAGTGCCGTGAGCAGGTCGGTCGGGACGAGCCGCGGCAGGCGGGCCGGCAGCTTCGGCGTGGCGACGACCGATGCGGGGTCGTACGAGAGGACCCCCTCGCGGTTGAGGTACGCGAACAGCGACCGCACGGCCGACAGTCTGCGCGCGATGGTGCGCCGCGCGTACCTCGCGCGGTCGAGGTCCGCGAGGTAGCGCCGCAGGATGCGCGGATCGGAGCCGAGCGGGTCGGCCTCTGCGCGCTCGGCCCACTCCAGATACCGTGCCAGGTCCGACGAGTACGCCCGGACCGTCTGGGGGGAAGCGTTACGTTCGGTCGCCAGCTGTGCGAGGAAGCGATCGACGAGAGCGGATGCGTCGTGTGCGCTCACTGCTCCGCCTCGCCCGCAAGGACGGCGCGGACCCGCTCGACGTCCAGGTCGGGCCGGGACTCGAGCCAGCCGGACATGGCGGCAGAAGCGCGGGCCGCGTAGGCGGCATAGCGCTCCCGTTTCCCCCTGGTGGGCGGCGTGAGAGGTGGCATGAGCCCCATGTTGACGTGCATCGGCTGGTACGGCCCGGTCTCGGGGTCCGTGGCGTAGGCGAGCAGCGCGCCGAGTGCGGTCTGGGCGGGCAGTCGCACCGGCGAGCCGGCGTCCGCGATGAATCCGAGGGCCGCAACGAGCCCGCCCGCTGCGGCCTCGAGGTAGCCCTCGGTGCCGGAGAGCTGGCCTGCGACGCGGACCCGCGGGCGACTGCGCACTGCGAGGTCGGCGGAGAGCAGCCGCGGCGCGTCGACGAACGTGTTGCGGTGCATGACGCCGTAACGGAGGAACTCGGCCGATTCGAGGCCCGGGATCAGCCGGAACACTCGCGCCTGTTCCGCGAAGGTGAGGTTGGTCTGGAAGCCGACCAGGTTGTACGCCGTGTGCTCTCGATTCTCCGGCCTCAGCTGGACGACGGCCCACGGCCGGCGACCGGTACGGGGGTCGGTGAGTCCGACCGGCTTCATGGCGCCGAACCGCGGCGCATCGACGCCCCGGCGCGCGACCTCTTCGGCTGGCTGGCACGCGCAGAAGAGGTCGGCCGACTCGAACTCCTTGGCCGTGACGCGTGCTGCGGCGGTGAGCGCGCCGATGAACGCCTCGTACTGCTCGCGGTCCATGGGGCAGTTGAGGTAGTCGGCGCCGCTCCCTTTGTCGTAGCGCGACTGAGCGAAGCAGATCGAGTGATCGATCGTCGCTGCGTCGACGATCGGCGCAGCGGCATCGTAGAAGGCGAGGCGGTCGTTCCCCGTGAGCTCGAGCAGCGCGGGCTCGAGACCGGCGGAGGTGAGCGGTCCCGTCGCAAGGATGACCTCACCCAACGGCAGCTCGGTGGCTTCCGCGTGGACCAGCTCGATCTCGGGGCGCGCAGTGACGACCTGTGTGAGCAGCGCTGCGAACGCGCCGCGATCGACGGCGAGCGCCCCTCCCGCCGCAACCGCGGTGGCCCGCGCACACGCCAGGACGACGCTCCCCAACGCGTCGAGCTCGCGCTTGAGCATGCCGGCGGCCGTATCGGGGTCGTCCGACTTCAGGGAGTTCGAGCACACGAGCTCTCCGAGAAGGCCGGTGTGGTGGGCGGGGGCGTGCTGCGAGGGGCGCATCTCGACGAGGCGGACGCGGATCCCGCGGACGGCGAGCTGATAGGCGGCCTCGCTTCCTGCGAGACCGCCGCCTATGACGGTGATGGTGCGACGCACGCAGTCTCCTCATGGGGGGAGCCGGGACGCGCATGGCGGACCGCGCGCGTGGCACGATTGTAGCGTCAGCGTGGTGCGCATGGACCGTACCTTCCATCGGGATAGCGGGCGACGCGTCCTTCCGCCTCGAGCGCCGCGACGGTGCGCAGGAGCTCGCGCGCGTCCATCGACGGTGCTGTCGCCAGCGTGTCGGGCGACATGGGCTGAGCGAGCAGGGCGCAGAGGACCGGGTCGGAGGATGCGGGTGACAGCGGCGTCAGGCCCGACATGCCCTGCCCTTCTCCGCGACGCAACGCCATCTCGATGAGACCGCAACCGGCCAGAGAGTCGAGGAGGTCCTCGACGCAGGAGATGGGGGCCGCGCCCTGGCGGATGAGGCGGTTGCAGCCGGCCGAGCCGTGGAAGAAGACGCTCCCGGGGACCGCCAGGACGTCGCGTCCCGCCTCCAGTGCATGGTCCGCAGTCGAGAAGGTGCCGCTGGGAAGTGCCGCCTCGACGACCAGGACCGCATACGCCAGACCCGCGATGATGCGGTTGCGTGCCGGGAAGTGGCCGCGTGCGGGGGGCATGCCCCACGGGAACTCGGACACCACCGCTCCCTTGCCTTCGCGAAGCGTCGCCAGCACGTCGCGGGCGCGAGCGGGGTAGTCGATGTCGGCGCCGCAGCCGAGGACGGCCACCGTGGTGCCGTTCGCGTCGAGGGTCGCCCGGTGGGCCGCGAGGTCGCATCCCATCGCCGCTCCCGAGACCACGGGCACGCCGGCATCGGCCGCGCAGCGCGCGAAGGTCGTCGCACAGTCCAGGCCGTATGGGGTCGCCTTGCGCGATCCGATGATCGCCAGCGCGGGGCGGAGCGCGCCCGGGTCCCCCAAGCCGTAGAGCACCCTCGGCGGACGCGGTGTGAGTTCGAGGTGCGCGGGATAGCCGTGCTCGCCGCGTCGCAGCACGAATCGGACGTCGGTGCTCACGAGAACGCCCGATAGCAGGACGCCTCAAGGATGTGGCGTGCGGTGACCGCGTCGCTCCCGTCCAGGTCGGCGATGGTTCGAGCGACGCGGAGCAATCGCGTCACTCCCCGCCCGGAGAGCCGGTGGGCGCGTGCGGCGCGCTCGACGGCTCTGCGCGAGGTGGTGTCAAGAGCACAGGCGCGCAGCAGGGCGGCGCCGGAAGTCGCTGCGCTATCACCCTCGCGGGCGTGCGCGCGATCACGCGCCTCCGCCACACGCCGGCGCACCGCCACGCTCGGTTCGTCGGACCCGCCGGTCAGCAGGCACCTCGGGTCGATGCGGTCGACCCGCAAGGTCATGTCGATGCGGTCCATCAGCGGTCCTCCGATCCGCGTGCGGTAGCGATCTACGAGTGCCGGAGGACACGTGCACGGTCGCTGCAGATCGCCGAGGAACCCGCACGGACACGGGTTCATCGCCGCGACGAGAGCGAAGCGCGCCGGATAGCGGACGCGCCCCTCGGCGCGGACCAGAGTGAGGAACCCGTCCTCGAGAGGCTGCCGGAGTGCCTGCAGCGCGGCAGGCGAGAACTCGGGGACCTCATCGAGGAAGAGCACGCCGTTGTGCGCGAGACTCGCCTCCCCCGGGCGCGGCGGCGAGCCGCCGCCTACCAGACCGGCCGTAGAGGCGGTGTGGTGGGGCGCGCGGAAGGGGCGCTCGCCGGCGAGGACCGGCTCGACGTCCAGTCCGGCGACGGAGTGGACGACGGCGGTCTGGAGCGCCTCTTCCGCGGTGAGCGGCGGGAGGATGCCCGGAAGCCTGCGCGCGAGCATCGTCTTGCCGGCGCCCGGTGGGCCGACGAACAGCACGCCCAGACCGCCGGACGCTGCTATCTCGAGGGCGCGCTTGGCGGCTGGTTGCCCGCGGACCTCCGCGAGGTCGGGACCGGCGCCCGCGTCCCTCATGCACGGTGCGTCCGCCGAGCTCTCGTCGGGCAGACCGTGCCGCAGTGCCGAGAGCGTCGCCACGGCTCTCGTTGAGACGTTCGGTACGGCACCGACGACGGGAAGGGCCTCTGTCGCTATCAGGAGTGGCCGTCCGGCGCGCTGCGCCGCGATCGCGTGCGCCAACAGGCCCGGGACTGGCCGCACTCCACCGTCGAGCGCCAGTTCCCCGACGGCGACGGCCTCGGTCGCCGCACGCGGCACCTGGCCGGTGGCGGCCAGCACTCCGAGCGCGATCGGCAGGTCGAATCCTGTGCCGTGCTTGCGGACCGGGGCGGGCGCGAGGTTGACGGTAACGCGCGCGTTGGGGAAGTCGTAGCCGCACGCGCGCATCGCGGCCCGGACCCGGTCGCGCGCCTCGAGCACCGCTGTGTCGCCGAGACCGACGATCGTGAAGGCGGGCAAGCCGGCCGAGACGTCGACCTGCACCTCGACGGCGATCGCCTCGACCCCGACGATGGTCGACGACGCCACGACGGCCTGTGTCACGATGTCGCCTCGAACGCCGCCCGATAGTGGCGCAACAGCGCGCGGTCCTCGCCGAGCACGCGGATGGCGACGACGTCGAAGCGGATGCCTCCCGGCGGCCGGCTCGCGTTCGCCGCGACGTACGACTGCGCGAGCCGCACGATGCGCCGCTGCTTGGCCGTCGAGACGGCCTCCTCGGCCGTGCCCGCCCGCTCCGACCGGCGTGTCTT